>Ga0116164_10000328_pt1 | contig 43039 bp, 23 predicted proteins | sample AD_UKC109_MetaG_FD_89888 | JGI IMG/M metagenome (GOLD analysis project Ga0116164, IMG submission 89888) | Active sludge microbial communities of municipal wastewater-treating anaerobic digesters from Hong Kong - AD_UKC109_MetaG | ecosystem: Engineered > Bioreactor > Anaerobic > Digestate... | reverse complement strand
GATAATCTCAATTAAATAAAATCCGCCCGGCAGGTTTGCAATGCTGATTTTATCACTTATTGTCGTATTTGAGGCGATTAACTTTCCCTGACAATTGAAAATATTGATTTGTGCAATATCTTCTCCGTTTTTTATTTTAATTTCTTGATTTTTATAGTCATAAAAAATGTTCAACTCATTTTGTAATTGATTTTCGTCCACCGATATAGGAAGATCATAATTTATTATTATATTGGATGGCCCTGATTCTCCATCAGGATTTGAATAAACAGCTGTCACCCATATTTTTCCAATAATACCTATTTCCATATCGACATACAGATCTGTTGTGGTTGTCAGAATAACGGTGTCTCGGGTTAAAAAAGGATAATAATAAAGATTATAATACTCCAAAGTGGAGGTTGTAGAGCTTGTGTCAGGTGCGGACCAAGTAAAATGTGAACAATAAGTTGGTCCATACACCCCTTGTCCTGCACAATAACCCCATTCGTAAACCATAATATATTCATAACTGAAGTCAAAATTGGTTGGTTCCGGAAATTGTCCGAAAGTTGAAATTGAAGAAATTACAAATAAAATCCCAATAAAATTTTTCATGATGTTTTGTTTTTGCGAGAGCTTGACATGAGTAAACCGGGTAAAACCCTGAAAGGATTTAACCTGTTGCCGGTCATTGCAGAGTTCTCATTGTGATTCATTTTATTATTCATATGAATTTATGTTTTGGTTACAAAGATATTGACTTCCAATAAATTTTCAAATCGAAACAAGTATTTTTTTGAAAATTTTATCTGGTTCAAGGGCGGAACTTTCTGTAAAAGCTTTTTCGATGTCCGTGAAGTATGATTATCAACTCTAACCATTTGTTATTTAAGCAAAAAGGGAGATAAAAACAATACAGGATTAAAAAGCAATCTGTCGGTCTTCGACGGTTTCTTTTTTCCGATCTGCCGGCATCAGGCCTTCTGAATCAGATAAAGATTCGTGAAATGATTATACTTCCTGAAAGGAGCATCATTTCGCACTGATCAGAAATGACTGAGAGAGGTACATCAATGGTCTTTGTTCTGGTTAGATTTTCCGGGTGATTCATCCAATTTGTCAAAAGCTTTTCTCGTATTTTACAATACCTGGTTGCCATTCCAACTGATTTGCAGTTGTAAAAGCGCCCTGATTTGATGAATGCATAAGGACTTTTTTAAAGAAAAGTACCTGTTTTTTTGTTACTGATTTGTAACAAAAAGATTTATAATGTATATTAAAATAAAAAATGATAGTTATTAAAAGATAATTTGATGAAACGAATTTTGATGTTTTTCATGTACTTTTTTAGCAGAAAGCAAATGATTTTCAGGTAACTTGTTTCTAAATTCGAAAATTCTCCTTGCATTCAACTCTCATTCCGGCGGTGTGCATTGGGTGAATGAATGTTTAAATTGACTTTTTTCCCGGATGTCAGTTTATTGCATTATTCGGAAAAGTTTCAGAACCAAAACAAAACAGGCGATGGTGTTAGTTTGCTATTACTGGTTGACTATGGTTGCGTGAAACGGATGAATTGAAGCAGAGCCCGGATCAGCCATGGCATTTATCCATTTCCACAGTAAGGATATTATTTTATCTGTTTGTCAGGGGTTTTGGCAGATGCTGATTTTCCCGGGAAACATTTATTTCTTTCGGATCGTTTTCAGGCTGAGAATGTGAATGCTTACACCGACAGCAATGACAATCAGCAGAATTTTCAGCCAGACCTGATCAGCTATCCGGAAGGCAGAGTATAAAATGGTAATCCACAAAAGTGCAATTGAGGATAATTTAACCTTCAGCGGAATACCATGATGTTCACGATAGTTGCGAATGTAATTACCCAAATAACGGTTATGAATCAACCAGTTATAAAGCCGGTTGGAACTTTTGGCAAAAAGAAAAGCGGCAAGGAGTAAAAAAGGTGTTGTCGGCAACATGGGTACAGGAATGCCAATCAAACCAAGAATCAAGGCAACTATACCTCCTGCAGTATAAAATATTTTTTTCAAGGTCTTTGTTTCTGACACATCGTCATTGATTCTTTTTTCACCCCCGCTGTTCCTTTAAAAGACACATCATTTTGCAAAGTAAAACGAAATATTTGTTGCAGGATTTATTTTATCTTTGAACCATAAAATACTTTAGACATGAAGAAAATTAAAAGCAAATGGTCTGTTTCTCTTTTCGTGATGATTTTTTCTATGCAGGTAAGTGGCCAAATGCTTTCCTACACAAGACTAACAGCTGGTTTTGAAACTCCTGAATTTGAGGGCGGGCGAAGTGATTTTCACTTTTCGGATATCAACCATGACGGCCATGTGGATATTCTTTCCATCGGCGATCATGGTAATCCTGGTACGGATCAGTCGGGACTATTGATTTGGTTCAATCAGGGTGATGAGAGTTTTGTGAATTTCATGTCCGGTTATTTTGGTTATGGGGGGATTGTTGCAGGTGATTTGAATAACGATGGTTTCATGGATATAGGAATGGGAATGCATCATAATTATGCAACAACCGGTATTGGCGATCAACTTATTGAGGCAGCGCTTGGAGATGGAACAGGACAAAACTGGACTCCCTGGGATGTTGGACTGGCTACCAACGGTGAGACCTGGGCTATGTTTGGAACTGATTTCGGGGATGTAAACAATGATGGTTATCTTGATCTGGTGAGCATTTCGATGGGCTCCGGTGGCGGAATGCACGTGTACCTGAACCAAACTGACGGAAGCTGGGTACCGTCCTTTGGTTTTGTTGGAAATAACTCGGATAACCTGGTACAGTTTTGCGACATCAATAATGACGGATTCATTGATATTGTGGCTGCGCATGCAGCAGGTACAGCCTGGTTTGGCGATGGCAACGGAGACTTTGTGAATGATGATACAGGATTGCCTTCAGCAGGAAGCCAGTCACCACGAAACGGAATTTCAACCGGTGATGTGAATAACGACGGCGGTTGTGGTTTTGCCTTTATTACGCAGGAAGGCGGAATAAAGGTTTTCGAATGGAATGAAGCAGAAAGCGCCTGGGTTGATTACTCCGGTAATCTGCCATCGGCAGGCACTGCAAGGCTTAGTCAGCTTTTTGATATGAATGCTGACGGATTTACAGATGTTTTGGCTTTTGGGGATCAGGTCATTCAATTGTGGCTTGGTACCGGCGCTGATAGCTGGGTTGAAGATGCTGTCTTTCAAACTGCGGCAGCTTCGGGTGGAGCTGAGGCATTTCGCGTCGGAGGAGACCTGGATCACAACGGACATGGTGATATCGTCCTGCTGGCTGAAGAAGGTCCCTGGTACAACTATCAGAATATCATGTATGTATTTGTTGAGGATGATGTGCCCGAAAATCTGTGGATCAGACCTTTGTATCCAAAAGGAAATGAAAAACTTTACCCCGGCTCAGTCCGTAATATCTCCTGGGCATCAGCAGTTCCCAATAATTCTGCTTCACTGGTTAAAATCGAAATCTCTGCCTTCGGCCCTGATGGTCCCTGGTGGCATTTAGCTGACAGCCTTATGAATAATGGTCGATTCCAGTGGACAGTGCCTGATTATGGATCAGTTGATTGTTATCTCAGGCTCACCGTTAATGATGGTGTTGACGAAGCATCATACGTTACCGATATGCCTTTTACCATTATTGGTGAACCAACTTCGGCTCCTTCAGAACAAAAAATCAGTAACGCAGATGTTTTTCCTAATCCGGGCAACAATACTATTTTTTTGAATGCTTCGAAGAAAATTTTACTCTTCGAAATGATTAACCTTTTGGGATTGACCACTTTATCTGTTGAGCATCCGGGGCACAGCATCAATACGGAACAACTCCAAACCGGTGTGTACTTTTATCGTTTCTTTTTGGAAGATGGTGGCCGGATTACCGGTAAATGGATAAAAAAACCCACAGAATAGTAGTGGAGAAGACTTTTTCTTTCATTATTTTGAAAAATTTATCTGATGTTTAAAATGAATTTTTATAAAGTATTTTTATCACTGCCGTTTTTTCTTTTGATTTCTTTGCTGTTAACAGGTCAGAATCCTCGCATCTATCTGCGAAAAACCGTTGGTTTGGATTATCCGGATTTTGACGAAGGGGGAACTGATTTTGCACTTGATGACATCAATGCTGATGGCTGTCTGGATTTGTTGTCCGTTGGCGATCACGGTTCGCCGGGTTTTAATTCTTCGCAGCATGGAATAATAGTTTGGTTTGGCGACTGCCAGGGCAATTTTCAGAATTACATGAACGGACAGTTCGGATACGGAGGGATTGCTGTCGGGGACGTAAACAACGATGGTTTAAAAGATGCAGGTTATGGTGTTCATCATAATTATTCCACTACATCTTTCGGAGATCAGCTTATTGAGGTTGTACTGGGTGACGGTACCGGAATGAACTGGACCGTTTGGGATGAGGGATTGGCGACAAATGGTGAGGATTGGGGAATGTTCGGGACAGCCTTTGCTGATTTCAACAGCGATGGCTATCTTGATCTGGTCAGTGTTTCATTCGCTTGCTGTGCAGGTTTGCATGTGTATCTGAACCAAACCGACGGTACTTGGATGCAGTCATTTGGGTTCTTAAACGGAAATTCCTCAATGCTTGTCAGGTCTTTTGACATCAATAAAGATGGTTACATGGATTTTGTCAGCGGGCATCAGTCGGGTACCGCTTATTTTGGTGATGGCACCGGCAGTTTTATCTGTAATGATGACGGCTTGCCGGGAGCAGGCAATACCTCACGTGTTGCTATTGACATTGCTTATCTTAATCCTGAAGCTGTTACCGGAATATCATTTGTAAATGCTTCCGGAGGGATTTCAGTGTATTCATGGAATAACCAGGCTTTGCTTTGGGAAGATATTTCCGGCAACCTTCCATCTTCCGGCACATACCAGATGACTCAACTCTGCGACATGAACAGCGATGGATTTGCCGATGCAATGGCTTTTGGCAATCGTAATTTCAGCATTTGGCTCGGTGATGGTGATGGCGACTGGATTCAGGATGCTAATTTTATGACTTCAGGTTCACCCGGTATTGGTCAGGCCATGCGAACGGGCGGCGATTTCGACAATAATGGATATCCCGATCTGGTTATTCTTGCTCAGGAGTTATCGGGTGGCTGGATTCAGTTCGACAAGAATTTCCTTTATGTTTATTTTGAAAGTACAGTTGCTGACAGTCTCTGGATTAAATCTGTTTTCCCTGTCGGCTCGGAAACACTCATCCCCGGTTCTGTAAGATTTATAGAATGGCGTTCGGCAGTGCAGCCAAATGTTGCTTCTACGGTTAAAATCGAAATTTCAGCTTTTGGCCCTGATGGCCCGTGGTGGCTTGTTGCTGATAATCTTCCCAATAATGGTAAATATCAATGGACAGTTCCAAACTATGGCTCGGTAGAATCTTTCCTTAGAATTACGGTTTTAACCGATGATGGATCAGCATCCACTGTTACACCGCAGGCTTTTATTATTGCCGGTGAACCAACCGCTAATCCGGTTGCGCAGGCTTACCCGAAGATCATGATGATGCCGAATCCTGGAAAAGATGTAGTTTTTTTGAGTAATAGTCACCTTGCCGAAAACATGATTGTAAGAAATGTGGCAGGAGTTGTTGTTTTCACGGATGATAATCCTGCTTCTTTGTTCAATACTTCAAGTTGGGCATCGGGTATTTATTACTGGACCATAAAAAGGAAAGATGGCAGCATTTCTACGGGTAAATGGCTGAAGTATTAGTCTGATGAAGGCGTTTCTTTATCTCTTCGGCTGGCCAGTGCAAAACGGATTTCGCTATAAGAAAAATCATCTCCCAGTATTTCTTTTATCGGTGTTAACCTGATTTCGTCGAACCTGAGGGCAACTTCGAGGATTTTAGCCACTTTTGAAGCGTCCATCAATCTGGTAATATCCAGGGTGCCGTTTTTGATAAAGGGTAAAAGGTGTTCCTCAATGGTTGAAATGGCAAGTGAGCGTTCGGAAGCAATTTCAGCTACGGATTTTCCTTCCTGTAACATCGAAAATGAAATGTCCCGTGTACTTATTTTTTTTTCTCCGGTGGTTTTTTGTGTAGTTTTTTTTGCGGTTAAATGCTGATCGGGAAGATTTTTTTTGTTTTGGCCATAAATTTCACCATCATAAGCTTTGACAGGTTTAGGTTCGGTGTCGTCTATTGCTGCTTTGATAATTGTTTCAGTTTTATGGATGTGATAGAGCTGCCTGTAAAAACTCATTTTAAGTTCGTATAGCTCGCCTGCATAGGTTTTCATTTTTTTACCGTCAGCTTTTATCAGGATAATATGATCGTTTACTTTTTCGGCTAAATTTTTCAGAATGGGGTTGAAATAATCTTTGGCAGCAGTTGTACGGGCGAGTAAATGATCCAGTTCCTGCCTGGTATGTTGTCGGACAATATGATTAACCTGAATTAAAAACCTGTCAGCTATTTCCATTACGGGTGTCAAAGAGTTGAGTAATTCAACAGCCCAGGTTTTGAATTTTTGTTTGTGCGATTTTTTGATGTCCTTGTCGTAACTTTGCAGATGATATCTGATTTGCTGGTACAATTCCGAAAGGTCGAATGCTTTCAAAACCTGGTTAATAGTATAGGAGAGTATGTCATTTTGAAGCTGGTTGGTCAATGATGAAACCTCTGGTCGGTTTTCTGAAAATCTCAGTACAACGGAGTCGGTGCGTAAATGATTAAAACTGAGTGGGACTGACAGCACCAGCCCTTTGAGGGAACGCAATCTGGAAAGAGCCACATAAATCTGCCCCGGAGCAAAAGCTCCCGACAAATCGAGTATTGCACGGTCGAATGTAAGTCCCTGACTTTTATGCACGGTTACTGCCCATGCAAGCCGTAATGGGAAGTGAGTAAATGTACCGTTAATTTTTTCTGAAATTTCGCCAGTGTCTTCATTTACCTGATAAGATTTGTTTTCCCAGGTGTATTTTTCAACCCGGACTTCAGATGACCCGTCGTCGAAGCCAATTTGAATGTCTTCTTCGTCAAGGTTGTTAACTGTGCCTATTTTTCCGTTGAAATAGAGTTGTTCTCCGGAATAGTCATTTTTGATAAACATAACACGGGCACCTTTTTTTAATTTCAGGTTAAATTCAACAGGATAAAGATGTTCAGGAAAATCGCCTTCAATTTCAGCGTTGTAGCTAAACTCTTTTTCTTTGAGTTTTGCAAGTTCAGTGGCATTTTTTTCATCCACAATCCGGTTGTGCGTCGTAATAAAAATAAATTCCCTGCTTTTTTTGGCATTTTCAAATTTTTTGCAGGATTCATTCAGAAGATCGAGATCTTGTCTGGTGGGTTTGTTGTACCTGAAATGCTCCAGAACATTGATAAAATCCTGGTCGGTTTGCCGGTAAACTTTTGTCAGTTCGATGTAAACCGGCATGTTTTCTTTAAGGGCTTTGGCTTCGAAAAAATAGGGTGACTGATAATAATCTGACAGAACTTTCCATTCATGCTCTTTTACAACTGGTGGTAACTGAAGTAAATCGCCAATCAAAAGCAGTTGTACTCCGCCGAATGGTTCACTCCTGCGACGGGCATGCTTCAGTCTTGTGTCAATGGCATCGAGGAGATCAGCGCGCAGCATACTCACTTCATCAATAATAAGCAGCTCAAGTTCCCGGACAAGCATGAGTTTATTTTTTCCAAGGCGGCTTTCTCTGATCAGACTTTTTGGTGTGGTGATTTTGGAATAAATGGAATCGATAGATTTTGGAAAATTGGTGGGTACAAAATTTCCAAAAGGGAGTTGCAGCAGCGAATGAAGGGTTACACCCCCTGCATTGATAGCTGCTACACCGGTTGGTGCTGCAATGACAGCTTTTTTGTGGGTAGAAGCAAAGATTTCTTTGAGGAAAGTCGTCTTACCGGTTCCGGCTTTACCTGTAATGTAAACATGCCGGTTAGTGCAGTTGATGAACCGGGAAGCAATCTGCAGTTTGTTATCTGCCTGGTCGGACATGATCTATAGTTGGCTTATAATGATTATTTTTCAAGTTTACTCTCCACCCATTTCCGGGCATTCACAAAAGCTTCGAGCCATGGTGTGAATTGGTCTGATTTTCTGTTTTCCGGATAAAAGGCCCATTGCCAGGGATATATTGCCCGTTCGAGGTGAGGCATCATGGCCAGATGACGACCGTCTGCTGACACTATACCTGCAGCTGCATCGGGTGAGCCATTGGGGTTTCCGGGATATTCATCATGTGAATATTTTACCGGAATCAAATATCCGGAATTGCCGGCCGGGAAATAAAACTTTCCTTCTCCGTGTGCCACCCAGATACCCAGCCGGCTTCCGGCCAGCGTTTTTAGCATAACTGAATTGTTTTCAACAATATCTACGTTCAGAAATGCCGATTCAAATTTGCCGGAACTGTTGTGCATCATCCTGGGATGTTTCTCAAACTCAGGATAAATAAGCCCAAGTTCGGTCATAACCTGGCAACCATTGCAAATGCCCAGGCTTAATGTGTCGGTGCGTTGATAAAAAGTTGTGATGGCTTTACGGGCTTTTTCATTGTATAATAAAGCACCTGCCCAGCCTTTACCCGATCCCAGCACATCGGAGTTGGAAAAACCTCCTACAAAAACAATGAAATTGATTTCTTTGAGTGTTTCCCGTCCACTGATCAGATCGGTGGTATGCACATCTTTTACATCGAATCCTGCCAGATACAACGACCAGGCCATTTCACGGTCACCGTTTACTCCTTTTTCACGGATGATGGCTGCTTTGATGCCGGAAAGATGCCGGCGTAAAGGATTAATACTGTACTGGCCGAAACTGCCGGTGAAGCTTTTATGAAACCTGAAGGCAAGTGGCTGTTTTTTGTAATTGGCAAAACGTTTTAATGCCAGTTCAGGAACTGTTTGATGACGCTCGAACAGATAGGAGGTTTTAAACCAAAGCTCCCTCAGGCTGTCAATATCAAATTCAAATTGTTGGTTATCGTGGTTTAAACTAATTGTTCTTTTATCCGAATACCTGCCAATCAGATAAGCTTCAACGCCTGCATTTTTCAACTGCTGATTAATCTCTCCGCTGTTTTTTACCTGAATGATAACGCCGGGTTTTTCACTGAACAGCATTCTTATTGGATCATTTTCATTTAACTCATCAGTAGCCAGATACAATCCTCCCTGAAGTGAAGGGAAAGTCATTTCGAGCAGGGTTGTAATAAGTCCGCCTGAAGAAACATCATGACCGGCAAGGATCAGCTCTTTATTCACCAATTGCTGAATGGCTGTAAAAACCAGTTTAAAATAATCAGGATCAGGAACATCAGGGGTTTTGGTGCCAACCTGACCAAGTACCTGGGCGAAGCTGCTTCCTCCAAGTTCAAATGCTGATCGGGTAAAAGGAATATAGATAATTTCGGATTGTGGATCATTTTTCAGAACGGGTCTGATTGTTTTTTTGATGCCGGTAACTTCGGCGACTGCGGAAATAATTACAGTTCCGGGAGCAAAGACTTTTTCGTTGTCCGGATATTTTTGTGTCATCGAGAGTGAATCTTTTCCGGTGGGAATGTTTATGCCAAGGGCGATCGCAAATGCTGAAGCAGCTTTCACAGCAGCATACAATCTGGCGTTTTCACCTTCGTTGCGTGCAGGCCACATCCAGTTGGCAGAAAGGGATATCCCCCTGATGCCATCCTGTAGTGGTGCCCATACCAGATTAGTAAGCGATTCGGCAATGGCAAGTATTGATCCTTTAGCCGGATCAATCAAACCTGCTGCCGGAGCATGGCCGATTGAAGTGGCAATGCCTTTTTCTCCATGATAATCAAGTACTGTCACACCCAGATTGGCAAGCGGAAGCTGAATTTCGCCAACGCATTGCTGTTGGGCTATTTTACCTGTTACCGAGCGGTCAACTTTGTTGGTAAGCCAGTCTTTGCAGGCAACACTTTCAAGCTGAAGCACAGCTTCGAGGTAGGTATGAATTTGATTTGTACTGTAAGTTAATTCAGAAAAATTAGTTTTCAGGGTATTATCGTAAAGAACAGTTTTTGGGGGTTTACCGAAAAAATCGGTAAGAGCAAGGTCTAAGGGATGAATGGGTGATGATTTTTTTCTGAAGGTAAAGCGGTGGTCGCCTGTGGTTTCCCCAACTACATAAAATGGTGCCCGTTCGCGCTCCGAAACTCTTTTCATCAGGTCTGTGTCGCTTGATTTTAGTATCAGACCCATGCGTTCCTGCGATTCGTTCCCGATAATTTCTTTGTCCGAAAGTGTCGGATCACCAACAGGAAGTTTATCCATTTCTATTACAGCACCTGTTTCCTCGACAAGTTCGGAAAGGCTGTTCAGGTGTCCGCCGGCTCCGTGGTCATGAATAGAAACAATCGGATTTTGATCGGCTTCTGCCATTGCTCTTATGGCATTAAACACGCGCTTTTGCATTTCCGGGTTGGATCGTTGTACGGCATTTAGTTCAATGTTGTTGGAAAACTGTCCGGTAGCCACTGATGACACGGCACCCCCTCCCATTCCTATCCTGTAGTTGTCTCCTCCCATCACAATAACCTGGTCGCCAGGCTGCGGTTTTCCTTTTTGTGCATCGGCTTTTTTCCCAAAACCTACGCCGCCTGCTAACATGATGACCTTGTCGTAACCCCATTTAGTGTTTTGCTCCGCATGCTCAAAAGTGAGAAGGCTTCCGCAAATGAGCGGCTGACCGAATTTATTCCCAAAATCGCTGGCACCATTGGAGGCTTTAATTAAAATGTCGAGTGGGGTTTGATATAACCATTTGCGTTCTTTTATCTTTTCTTCATGCAGCCGCCCAGCTTCAAGACGCGGGTAAGAAGTCATGTAAACAGCAGTTCCTGCCAAAGGTAAACTTCCTTTTCCACCTGCCATCCTGTCACGGATTTCACCACCCGAGCCGGTTGCTGCTCCATTGAAAGGTTCAACGGTAGTCGGAAAATTATGTGTTTCAGCCTTTAATGAAATAACTGCTTCGATTTTTTTTATGCCGAAAAAATCAGGTTTATCCTGCGTAAGCGGAGCAAACTGCCATATTTCGGGGCCTTCTACAAAGGCGACATTATCCTTGTAAGCTGATACGATCCGGTTATGATTTACCTCTGAAGTCTTTTTTATAAGCGAAAAAAGAGATTCAGGCATTTCTGTCCCGTCTATTACAAATGTTCCGTTAAAAATTTTATGACGGCAATGCTCTGAATTTACCTGTGCAAAACCGTAAACTTCCCCGTCGGTGAGTTTGCGCCCGATTCTCAGACTTAATTCTTCGAGATAACTGACTTCTTCATTGCTGAGCGCAAGTCCTTCATTCTGATTATAAGCGGCTATATCATCGATGAAAAGTATGGGGTCGGGTTCTTTTTCGACAGTAAACACCAATTGATCCAGCCCATGGTAGAGTGCTGATAACATTGGATCATAAACCACTTCACTGCCGGATACCTCAATAAACTGCTCCATACGTTGAATGCCTTCAATTCCCATATTCTGGCTAATTTCAACAGCATTGGTACTCCAGGGTGTTACCATTTCCCTGCGCGGGCCAATAAACCAACCCGCAAGTTCAGTTTCATTTATTTTTATTGCTCCGCCAAAAAGCCAGTTTAGCCTGGAATTGTATGTATCACTGAGCTGGTCTTTTGTTGAGAAAGCAAAAACAACGGAATCATTGCGAAAGAAGTGGATCATTTTTTCAAATCATTAAGAAAAGATTAAAGAGCAAAAATAGAAATAGAAATCGGAATGTAATATTTTTAAGCATGTTCTGTTTACTTTACCTGTCTCAACTGTGCAGGAGCAGCAGATAAATCCTCGTTTGAAAACACATTCCCAAAAAAATAATATGCTCGCAATAATTAAAAGTTAAAAGCATTATTTTTACCGCCTGTTTCAGATAAATAACCTCAATAACAATTATATGTCAGGACATAATAAATGGTCAACCATTAAACGCAAAAAGGGTGCACTGGATGCCAAGCGTTCGAAAATATTTTCGAAAATCATCAAGGAAATTACGATTGCAGTTAAAGAAGGGGGTTCCGATCCCGAAGGTAATCCGCGCTTAAGAATGGCTATTGCCAATGCCAAGGGAGCCAGCATGCCGAAAGATAATATCGAAAGAGCCATCAACAAAGGAAAAGATAAGGATGGAACAACTTTTTCGGAAGTTACTTATGAAGGTTATCTGCCCAATGGTATTGCGGTACTTGTGGAGTGTACAACTGACAACACCCAGCGCACGCTAAGTAATGTAAGGGCCATTTTCAACAAATACGGCGGAAGTTTGGGAACTACCGGTTCGCTGAGTTTTTTGTTTGAACGAAAAGGAATCTTCATCATTTCCAAAAAGCCCGGAATGAGTATGGACGAATTTGAACTCGAAATGATTGATGCAGGTGCTGAAGATATTGAAACTGAAGAAAATACCATAACCGTTACTACTTCAATGGAAGATTTTGGCAAAATGCAAAAAAAACTTGAAGAGTTGGAAATTGAAGTGGAAAATGCAGAACTGCAGCGTATTCCTAATGACACGGTTACTTTGGAACCTGAAGCAGCGCGAAAAATTTTGCGGATTGTTGACCTTTTTGAAGACGATGATGACGTTCAGAAAGTTTTTCACAACCTCGAAATTACCGATGATCTTATGGACGAGGAATAACATACCTGAAAATATTTACCCGGTTGTTGGCTGTCTCAAAAGTTTTCGATTTTGTTTTTTTAATCTTTAAAAGGTAAAGCAGACTTTTCAGACAGCCTTTTTTTGTGCTCAGTGATCCGGCATCCCTTCCTTCATTTACGGTTGACAGAACATTTTACCAATACTCAAATTATCAATCTTTTGCCTATTTTTGCCGCTTCATAAGAAAAGCTGATGAAAATCGAAATTGTAAATACTTCAAAACATCCTTTGCCGGCATACGAAACAGGTGCTTCAGCAGGTATGGATTTAAGGGCAAATATTGATCGGCCGGTTACACTAGGGCCTCTGGAGCGTCAACTGATACCTACAGGTTTATACATAGGTTTGCCCGAAGGATTTGAAGCCCAGATACGTCCACGCAGCGGATTAGCAGCTCAGCATGGTATTTCACTGGTCAATACACCGGGTACCATTGATGCTGATTATCGTGGTGAAATAAAAATTATTATGGTAAATCTTTCAAACGATTCTTATACCATCAGCGATGGCGATAGAATTGCCCAGATGATTATTTCCAGAGTAGAACACGCAGAATGGATAGAGGTGAATCAGCTTTTGCAAACTAAGCGCGGTGCCGGTGGTTTTGGACATACAGGTAAAAAATGATGCGGTGTCGAATGCATTTTTGTTATGGTTATCAGAATAAAAGCAGGAAATAAATTGTTTAATAGGGGCATGAAAAAAATCATCGAATGATTCTTGGTCAAAGTTCTTTTTCAGGCAGTCTTTAATTTACTCCAAAAAATGATTAATAAACTGACAATCAGGATTTTTGTTTTACTGTTGTTGATTAACACAGGCATTAGCAGCGACCTGTCTGCACAGCGGAAATCAAAAGAACCCAAAGCGCTGACTCAAACAGAGGTAAACAAGCGGAAAGAGCTTTTTTTGAATGCTTCAAAAGCCCGAATATTGGGCAACTGGTCTGAAGCTGAAGAGCTTTACAAAGCAGTACTTGAAATTGACCCCAATCATGATGCATCAATGTACGAGCTTGCCCGCATTTATAACATGGCTGAACGAAGTGGTGATGCCGTTTCGCTGATGGAAAAAGCGGTTATCATAAATCCCGATAATGAATGGTATTATCTTTTTCTTGCTGAGCTGTACAAACAAACCTTTAACCTTGAAAAACTTATAGAGACACAAAAAAAACTGGTAAACAGATTTCCTGAAAAAATCGAATTCCGGATGAACCTTGCTTTGTCTTATGTTGTTGCTGGCGATTTCAAAAATGCTATTGCTACTTATGAGGATATTGAGGGTATGGTTGGCAAAACTGAGGAAATATCCTTACAGAAACGTCGGCTTTATCTTAATTCCAATCGTCCGAAACAAGCTCTCGCAGAAATTGAATCACTTGTTGATGCCTATCCCGGCAATGTGCGTTATCTTCAAATTCTCGCCGAGTCTTACCTTGAAACCGGACAAGAGGATGACGCACTGGAAATCTATGCCCGTATTGCCGAACTTGATCCCGAAAACCCCTTCATTCACATTTCAATGGCTGACCTGTATCGTCGTAAAGGAGATGAAAAAAAGGCCATTGAGGAATTAAAGCTGGGATTTGCCAATCCTTCACTCGACCTCGATACCAAAATTCAGGTTTTGTTGTCTTTCTTTTCCCTGGAAGAATTTTATGAAACAAAAATTGATTCTGCTCTTGATCTGGCCACAATCATCGCAAAAACACACCCCGACGATATCCGTGCATTGTCAATTTATGGCGAGTTGCTGTATCGTACCAAAGCACTCGAAGAAGCACTTGGTGTAATAAATCAGGTAATCGAAAAAGATGTGGGCGCCTATGTAACATGGGAACAAAAACTGTTTATCGAAAACGAGATCCGTAACGCTGAAACAGTTCTGGCCACCAGTAACACCATGATAGAACTCTTTCCAATGCAGCCATTGGCATATCTTTTCAATGGTTTTGCCAATTACCAGTTGCAGAAATTTGATATAGCACGCATCGTACTCGAAACAGGCCTGAAACTGGTGGTTGACAACAAAAACCTTGAGGCACAGTTTTATAGTACGCTGGGCGATGTGTACAACAGGTTGGGAAACTATGAAAAATCTGATGAGAGTTATGAGCAGGCACTCAGGTTGAAACCTGATGATGCTTTTGTGCTGAACAATTACAGTTATTATCTCTCCCTGCGCGGCGAAAACCTGGAACGCGCCAGAGAAATGGCTGCTCTTGCCAATCAGTTAAGTCCTGATAATTCCTCTTTTCAGGATACTTACGGATGGGTGCTGTATCAATTGGGCGAGTATGCAGAAGCTGAAAAATGGATTAAAAAAGCATTGGATACTGACCAGGGCAAAAGTTCGGTTATCCTCGAACATTATGGTGATGTGCTATACAAATTAGGAAGAAAAACTGAAGCACATAACTATTGGATTGAAGCGGGCAGGAAAAATAAAGAGGGAGAAAATTCAGACCTTCTGGATGAAAAAATCAAAACAGGAATTTTACAAGAATAAGATGATTCCATTTAGAAACCTCTGCCTGTCATTTAATCGCCTGTTGTTGTATCTGCTGGTACTGATTCCGGCTTTCATACTCCTACCCGGCTGCAAAAGTAACAGGAGCATCATCAAAGCACCTATCAAAGAGGAAGGAGTGGAATATCTTATCCGGAAACTTCACGATAATGAAATCAAATTCAATACTTTTGCCGGAAAATTTACGATTGATTACGCAATTGACCGTAATCGCAACGATTTTAAAGGGCAGGTCAGAATAGTAAAAGACAGCCTGATCTGGATAAGTTTCAACCAGGATCTGGGAATCGAGATTGCACGGTTTCTTATTTCGCAGGATTCAGTGAAATTTGTTGATCGTTTCAATAAAGCATATTTCTCAGGCGATTATCAGTTGGTTAATAATTTTCTGAGCGCTAATATTGACTTTGGGATTTTGCAGTCTTTAGTACTCGGAAATGATTTTGAATATTATGAAGATGATACTTTCAGAGCATCTATAGATAACCGAAAATACAAACTTTCGACTACAGGTCGGAATAAACTGAAAAAGCATGTTCGCACGATGGATGACAATACCCGGCTGCTGCTGCAAACCATCTGGCTCGATCCGGAACTGTTTAAAATCACCGAAATCAAACTCAAAGAACTTACCCGCGACAGCAAGAAACTAACTGCACTTTATGAAGATTTTCAGAATATTGATAAACAGAAATTCCCGTACAGGGTTACTTTTTCTGTTGAAGCTGATAAACCGGTGAGCGTACTCATGAAATATGTAAAAGTTACACTGGATGAAGAGGTTTCAATGCCATTTAGTATTCCGGATACCTATTCAAGAATTTATTGACTAAAACCCTGATTATAAGTTTATTTATTCCATAAGAAGATAAAAAGAAGAAGAATGACAAACAATGAAGACAAGCTGAAAAAGATAATCTCCCATTCAAAGGAGTACGGATTTGTGTTTCCGTCAAGTGAAATTTACGACGGTTTAAGTGCCGTTTACGATTATGGCCAGTATGGGGTTGAATTAAAAAACAATATCAAAGAATACTGGTGGAAATCAATGGTTCAATACCACGAAAATATAGTTGGGCTGGATTCGGCCATCTTTATGCATCCCACTACCTGGAAAGCTTCAGGACATGTGGATGCATTCAATGATCCAATGATTGACAATAAGGATTCGAAAAAACGCTATCGTGCCGACGTACTGGTTGAAGACCACATGCTGAAAATTGAATCGAAAATTGAAAAAGAAGTGGAAAAAGCTGCTAAACGCTTTGGAGATGCTTTTAACAGGGAGCAGTTTTTAACCACCAATCCCAAAGTTTTGGATTATAAAAAGCAAATTGCAGAGATCAGAAAAAAACTGATTGATGTGATGGAAAGCGATGATCTTTCAAATTTCAGGAAGCTTATCGAAGAACTTGAGATTGTTTGTCCGGTTTCCGGTTCGCGCAACTGGACCGAAGTCAGACAGTTCAACCTGATGTTTTCCACCCAGATCGGGTCGTTGACTGATGGGGCCAACACTATTTATTTAAGACCGGAAACAGCCCAGGGAATATTTGTCAACTATCTCAATGTGCAGAAATCAGGAAGAATGAAAATACCATTCGGTATAGCCCAGATTGGAAAAGCTTTCCGTAACGAAATCGTGGCACGACAGTTTATTTTCCGTATGCGCGAATTTGAACAGATGGAAATGCAGTTTTTTGTCCGGCCCGGTAGCGAACTGGAATGGTTCAGATACTGGAAAGACCAGCGACTGAAATGGCATCTCGGGATGGGTATTCCCGAAGAAAACTACCGGTTTCACGAACATGACAAACTTGCCCATTACGCCAATGCTGCTTTCGATATTGAATTTAATTTCCCGATGGGATTTAAAGAACTCGAAGGGATTCATTCCCGTACAGATTTTGATCTTAGTGCTCATCAGCAGTTTTCAGGGAAGAAAATTCAATATTTTGATCCTGAATTGAATGAAAACTATGTCCCTTACGTTGTTGAGACATCCATTGGACTTGACCGCACTTTTCTGGCCGTAATTTCGTATTCCTATGCTGAAGAACAACTTGAGGATGGTTCGGAACGTGTGGTGTTGCGGATACCTCCATTTCTGGCACCGGTTAAAGCCGCGGTGTTCCCGCTGATTAAAAAAGATGGACTTCCCGAAAAAGCACGTGAAATTTTTGATAACCTCAAGATGGACTTTATGTGTCAATATGATGACAAGGACGCTATCGGGCGTCGCTACCGCCGTCAGGATGCCATTGGGACACCCTATTGTATTACCGTTGATAATGAAACACTCGAAAACAATACCGTAACGATCCGCGAACGCGATTCCATGAAACAGGACAGAATCCCGATTGACAATATTGCCGGAATTATTGCTGCACGCCTGAAAAGTAGCAGATGATAACCGGGTAGGCTCTTTATCGGAATAAATGTTGGCGGGTATCATTAAAGATTGAGCAGCCAAAAAGCTGTATTTTTCGTATAATCCTGCGGGAATGACAGACAACATTAGTCATAATCGTCCGAAAGTATTTACTCTGCTTGAACTGACGCAAAGTATTCAGCGGGCATTTCAGCAATGGTACTCCGGTGCATACTGGATCAGGGCCGAGATGAACAAACTCAATCATTACAAGTATTCCGGTCATTGTTATCCCGATTTGCTTGAGCGGCAGGATGGAAAAGTGGTTGCACAGATTCGTGCCACCTTGTGGGAAACGGATTACCGGCGAATTAACGCAAGTTTCCTTCAAATCCTGAAAGAACCACTGAAAGACGGTATCAACATTCTCTTTTTGGCAAAAGTTGCTTTCAGCCCTCTTCACGGTCTCAGCCTTTCCATTATTGATATTGATCCTGCTTATACACTTGGCGATTTGGAACGCGAAAAAATAGAAACCATCAACCGGCTGAAGGCAGAAGGTATTTTCGACCAGAATAAAAGTCTTGAATTGGCTCCATTGCCGCAGCGAATTGCTGTTATTTCGGTTGAAACCAGCAAAGGCCTGGCTGATTTTCGGAAAATTCTTGATGGAAATCCCGATAAATTCAGATTTTTTATGATGTTGTTTCCTGCTTTATTGCAGGGAGATAAATCTCCCGACTCCATCATGATGCAGCTCGCCCGTATTCGAAGAGTCACCGGTTATTTCGATGCTGTTGCTATTGTAAGAGGCGGCGGAGGTGAGGTGGGTCTGGCAAGCTACAATAACTATCAGCTTGCCCGAACTATAGCCACTTTTCCCCTGCCTGTATTTACGGGAATAGGACACTCAACCAATGAAACTGTGGTTGAAATGGTGGCGCATACCAATGCTATAACGCCTACAGAACTGGCTGATTTTTTACTTGGGAAATTTCGTAATTTTGCTGAACCGGTCAACGAAGCCCGTCAAAAACTTTCACGTTTGTCCTTTCAGCTGATTGGTTATGAGCGCCAGCAGTTGCTTGAAGAGATTCGCTATTTTAAATCAGTGTCATTGAATCACATAAATCATAATAAAATAGTACTTTCCGGGCTGATACAACAATTCAGACATCACAGTCAAAATTATCTCAGGGAGTCAGATGTAAATATTAAACAAATGATTTATGTGCTCAAAACACTTCCGGTTGTAAAAATCAGTCAGCAAAAAGCAGAGTTGTCACAATTCATCAGTCTGGCTAAAAAATCTGCAGGGAATTTATTAAAAGAAAAAAACAATGAATTGTCAAACCTTGAAAAACAAATGCAACTTTTGCATCCTCAGAATGTGCTCAAAAGGGGTTACAGTATAACGTTTTACAAGGGGAAATCCGTCATTTCAACAGAAAATCTGAAAACCAGCGAAGAAATCGAAACGATTTTATTTAGTGGGAAAATAACCAGTAAAATATCTAAAATTGTCAAAACAGGCAATCATGAATAAACAACCGAATTATATCGAAGCATTTGAAGAGTTGCAGCAAATTGTCAGCGACATCGAAAAAGGTGAAATCAGTGTGGATGAGTTATCTGTGAAAGTCAAGCGCGCTTCAGAGCTGATAAGGATTTGCAGGAATAAGCTCATTACTACCGAAAGTGATGTTGGCAAAATTCTGGAAGAACTGGAAAAAAGTGCACTTGATCCGGGAGAAGTGTGATCAGGTATTGGTTAAAAAATACCGCCAAAATTCAATGGTAGATTTAAGCAGAAAAGCATTTTGGTTTATCAGCGATTAACCAGCTCAATGGCAAGTTTCACTCCATCTACTGCAGAACTGGTGATTCCACCGGCATAACCACTGCCTTCACCAATCACAAAAATATTATCGAAACCTTCACAGCGCCGGTGCTCATCCCTGAGAACCTGAACAGGTGCTGATGTTTTGCTCTCAAGCCCCATCATCAGACCAGTTTCGAAACCTTTTATTTTTTCGCAAAAATCAATCATTCCTTCTCTGAGTGACTTTGTGATTTCTGCTGGTAAGAGCTCTTCGAAGTTATAGGGAAAAACACCGAATGGAAATGAATTTAATGGGATTGATGATGATGTTTTTTGGTGAATATAATCCGAAATGCGCTGTCCGGGAATCTGGTAGCTCCCTGTAAGATCAAAGATTTTTCTTTCAAGCAATTCAAGCCAGTTGAGCGTTTCTAAAAAATCCGGTTCTTTTTTTATGATTTTTCCCGGATCAATCCCGACAACTATCGCTGAATTGGCGAAAGGAGAATTTCGGGCATAATCAGATACACCGTTCACAATGTTTTGATAATCATCAGGAGCTGAAGGAATTACTTTTCCACCCGGGCACATACAAAAAGAATATACAGGTAGTTTTTCCGAACTGGTGAACGTTAATTTGTATTCTGCGGCTTTTACTCCGGGGAGCTGATTAGTTTGCCATTGCGACAGGTTTATAAGTTCCTGGGGATGTTCCACCCTCACTCCGATGGCAAAGGGTTTGTTCCTGAACAAAATACCGTGGTCATGCATCATCCTGTAAGTATTGTATGACGAATGACCGGGTGCCAGAATAAGCAAATCGCATGGGATTTCACTGTTTGCGGTAATCACTGCGGTACACTTCTTTCCTCTGATGCGTAAAGAGGTGACCTCAGTTTCAAATAGTATCTTTCCGCCCAAATTTTCAAACTGTCTGCGCAATGTCGGAATTACGACCCGCAGATTGTCGCTTCCGATATGTGGCTTGGCAAGATATAGAATTTCTTCAGGAGCACCTGCATTCACGTAGCTTTCGAAAACAAACTGTTTTTCTAAAGCTATCCCTTTGGTTCTCGAGGTTAATTTTCCATCAGAAAAAGTGCCTGCGCCTCCTTCACCATGACAGTAATTGGAATTGGCTTTGAAAGCTGAGCCGGCTTCGAAGTTTAGAATATCTTCATACCGCTTGTTTGTCATTGGACCTTTCTCAATAATGGTTACCCTGTACCCGGCTTTTTGCAGGACAAAACCTGCAAAGAAACCGGCCGGACCACTGCCTGTTACAACAACATGCTGCTGTTGCATGCGGTAAGGGATGATCAGACGTGGGCGGGCATCATAGCGGTTACCTTTCAGCTCATCGGAGATGACCCTTATCCTGAGTTGCCAATGTACATCAGGCTTGCGACGTGCATCAAGGCTTTGCAGCAAAATCTCGTAAGTGAAATGTTTCACATGCAGCATTTTGCCGATGATTCTTTTCAATTCATTCTGGCTGAATGAAACAGGCAGTTTTATTTCCAGATCCTGATATTGCAATCCCGGTTAAATTTGATTTCAAGATAATAAAAAGGCCGGTAACAAAGATCACCGGCCTTTAAAACAATGTTTAATTTATTTCTGGATAATCAGTTTTCTTACTATTGACTGATGTTCATTTTTCAGGGTAAGATAATAAACACCTTCGGGAAGTGATTTGATGTTTACTGTTTCTCTGACTATTCCGCTGGCTTCAATGATTTTGCTGAATACATCAACACCAAGCAGGTTAACGATAGTCATGCTGTAGCCTGAATTTTCATCCGCATTTAGTTCAAGGGTAAACTCACCTGCAGAAGGATTGGGATAGATATTCAGTGAATTTTCATTGAGGGTCAGGATACCGGTTGGGTCGGAAACAATGATTTCGAAGTCTTCTGAATAAGGTCCCATTCCGCAATCATTACCTCCGCAGACTTTCAGGTAAGCACTGCCATTCCAGACACTGCTCCAGGTAATCATGACGTAATTCATGTTTACTTCCAGATAACCTGCTTCTTCGGGTAAGAGCGACCACTCATATTGAGTGCAGTTGACGAGTGCTTCGACATGGTATTCATTCATATCACCCATTGCGACCGTAGTATCACCCTGAATTGGACCTGGTTGCCCCGGGACGCTCATTACGTTAATCAGTGCAGGATTGGTAAGAGAAGTAGAATTGGTTCCATCTGAGATTTCAAGAGTTACATCATACACACCGGCAACATTGTAAACCACCAGAGGATTTTGCTCAGTGGAAGTTTCAGGTGTTCCGCCGGGGAAGCTCCAAAGCCAGCTGGTAGCTCCGGTTGACTGGTCGGTAAATGCTACTTCCATACCTTCGCAACCTTGTGTAATATCGGCTATGAAACTTGGTACAAGAGTAGCAGGCATCATATCAAAGAAGTTCAGGTAGGCTTCCATAAGTGCTGTTTGGTCACCATCAAGGCCGCCAAATTCATGCGATGCGCCGATAGTTTTGTAGGTATCTGCATCATTTGCCACAGCAGTACCATACTGAGGGCTTGTATTTTGCAGAATTAATACGCCTGAACCTGTGGCATCCAGATGATCAATCCAGTTGTTGTCGCCGTTGTAATTAAAAGTCATTCCTTCGGTGAAAGTTCCGCTTAGTCCGGTGATTGTGCCAAGGTCGCCTGATCCGTCTGCTGAACCGTTAATGCCAAACATAGCGTGAACTGCGGTAGGGTCATCATAGTACCAGGTATCACCACCTTCCATGTAAAGATTTCCGCCATTATTAAGATATTCAGCTAACTGAGTTCCTTGTGCAGCGCTTAATTCAGTATTATCGGAATATACTCCGAGGCAGACAAAAATCGTGGAATAGAGATCGAGGTTTCCCGGGAATGTTGATTGAAGTTCATAGGTAATTCCGATTTCATCGAGGGCTGTGCACATATCGGGTGCAGAGTTGCTGTTTTCATCGAGATCGATGATGAGTACCGGGATTTGACCAATAATTATTGAAAATTCTGCTTCACCTGTCAGGCCGAGGTCTGCAGTCATGTTAAAGCCAAAAGTTGCCATATGTCCGGCAGGTGTGGTTTCCGAGGCAGTTACTACAAAACTCATTTCAGATTCTTCGCCGGGTATGAGGTTTCCATAATTGGTCTGACTGAGATCAATAGTAATATAAGGATCGGGAGAAGTAAGATTGCCAACTATATTAGTAGCATCTGAACTGCCTGTGTTTTGGATTTTTACAAAAAGATTTACGGTTTCCCCAGGATCGACTTTTCCATTGTTGTTCCCATTGGGGTCAGTCACATAATATTCTGTATATTCAAGGATTGCAGCATGGGCAATGAGGTTGAACGAACTTTCCCATGTTTCTTCGCCAACAACTGTAAGATCGAAGGAAATCCCCTGTCCGTCAGGAATATTTTCAGCAGCCTGAATGGTAAAAGCGTTTTCGAGTAATACTGATCCGCCTGCGGGAATATCACCGAAACTGGCACTACCGTTGACAATAGTTATAAATTCACTGCCGGTGGTTATGCTTGCCTGCACATTAGTTGCGATAGCAACGCCAACATTTTTGATGCTCAGATTCAGGTTTACTGTTTCGCCATAATCCAGTTGTCCGTTGTTGTTGCCACTGACGTCGTTGATTTCGACTGCATCAAAAATTACATATGGTCCTGAAGGTGGAATACATTGAATAGTTTCGTAAATGGTTTCGGTATTTAATGCTGTAACAACAAGGAGTACATCTCCGGGAATGAAGTCATTGGGGATGGAAACAGTCCCGAATTCATCGGTATAAGTGCTGGCATAAACACCATTTTGAGAGAGTGCGACCATAGCATTGGCAACAGGTTGTCCATTTGTAGTAACTGTAGTTTCGAATGGAGTTCCAACAAGCATAATATTGCTTGAGATGGTAAGTGGTGCAGGGGTTAAAGTTCTGATTTGCATGGACGGATCACCAAAAGTTGTCCATGTTTGCACTGTATTCAGGTCGTCTGAGCCTGAACTTTCGGTGAGCATCAGCACCAGCCCGTTAACAACGATTGAGCCAATGATGGTGCGGCCTTCGGTAGTATTGATGCCATTGCCGGGATTGGCAGTATAATCATAGCCGCCGGTTAAAAGGTCGTTGAAATAATCCTGACCACGCATAGGAGGTTGCCAGGGTTGATTGATGGTGGACATCAGGGTGAGGACAGCCCCTCCGTTTTCTTTTTTCAGCCATGCTTCAGCAAAGCAATCGCTTGAATTGTGAAATGCGCCGTTGACACATGCAACAGAAAAGATAAATGGAAGCATGTCTCCGTTTGTAAGCTGATTGATGTTGCTGTTGCTAAAACCGGTAGTTCCCCAGGATGTGCTTGATCCGTGGCCGCAATAGTTGATGATGCTTACTCCGGTTTCGATGGCATTTTTTACCTGCAAAATGGTTGCTGATGGTTCGTAAGCTGTACTGTGTCCATCGTAGGTGAAAGGATCCAGTTTGTAATTGTAAATAATATCGGTATGTTCGTAGTCAATTTCTCCGTCATCACCACTTCCTGCACCTTGATTACTGGCCACACTCAATGCTTTGGAGTACCATTCGCCGGCAGGATTTTTTTCATAGTTGATTATTTTATTTACCTGAATGGTAACCTGTGCAGGTGAACTTGCCGAAAAACGACCTATTGCAATATCAGGAAAATTGTCAGTGCCTACAACACAACCCAGCATAGGGTCCATTGGAGCATTTGCTCCTCCGCCTACATCAGATTTAATATCAGCCCAGTCGCCAACAAGCTGTACATAAAGAAGGCTGTTGTTTTCAGCATATTTTTGCTGAACGAGGGTTTTTACATTGGTACCTGTGTTGACAACTTCCTTTGAAACATTAAAACCTTTTTCAAGTTTCCAGTCTATGTAAGGCTGGATGGCTTCTTCATCTCTTGCAGTAGTGATTACAAGAATGTCACCTGCTTCACCCATAGTAAGATCGTCAGCATTGGAAGTGTAGTTAATGAAAACTGACTGATACAATGCTTCCATTTCTTTGAAATACTTGCTGGATGGATTTGTCAGCGGATTTACCGGAGCTGAGTTATCTTCAACAAGCTGAACGGTAATGCTGGTATATACGCGGAGAATCTGTTTTGCTGCATTGTACTGAAAAGGATAAACATATACTGATGTTCCTCTTACATCTTTTATGATGTATGGCTCGGTGATGGTGGCCAGGTTTTCCGGATAGAAAGCGTCAACAATCGATTCCGGAGCAATTACATAAGGGATAAGGCTCGGGTCTTGATCACGGTAAATTGTTCCTCGTGAGGGAACCAAAGGATCAGTGAGCTGATATTCTTTATATTCTTCACCTGTTATTTCCATCTGAACATTGCTGAACTGATCGAGTTGAACAGCAGCATTGATAAAAGGAAGCTCGGCAAAACCGGCATCCATGGTGGTTACTTTTGCAGGAAAATCAATTTTTGTATAGGTAGTGCCATTGAGTGTAACAGGCCGGAGACTGAAAGAGCCCAGTGTAAATTCAACCTGAGATGTGGTAGCAGTTACCTGAGTATAATCAACCTGGTAACCATCTTTTGCCATCAGACCAAAAGTCCCGATGACAAGCAGAAGACTTAGAAAAAGTTTTCTCATAGAATTAAATTTTAAGTTAACGAGTTTGAAATGAATTACTTATTGAATTTTGAATTAATTATACTAATGATTTGTGTTTGATGATTCAGATATTGTTGGAAAGTTATTTGCTGAGGATTAATTTTCTTGTAGTTAGATTGTTGCCTTCAATAAATTTAAAATAATAGACACCGCCTGGCAGGGTGCTCATGTCAACAGAAATAGTATTATAGCCCGGCTGTTTGATGATGTTGGTGATCAGCTCTGAAATGGATTGTCCAAAAGTATTGTAAACATGTACTTCAGGCTCTTCGCCCGATTCAGAAATAAAATCAATACTTACAACTCCATCAGAAGGATTGGGATAAATCCTCAGCGAGCCCTGTGAGATCAGCTCGTCAATAAATGTAGATTGATAGAAAATTACATTTGACATGTCTGATGTACAACCTTCGGCGTTGGTAACTATGGTGTAGTAATTATTAGTTTTTGGTGGGGAAAACACCTGTCCGGTAGCGCCTGAAATCAAACCATCATCATTATACCATTGATTGCCGTATTGGGCATTTGATACAAGTTTTTGTTCCGACTGAATGATAATAGGAGCAGGAGGTTTGGCGCGCACAATTATCGAAAGTTGGTGATTCACTGTTTCATTGGTAAGCAGATCAATAACCTCGACAGTATAAAAAGTTGTTGCTTCAGGAAATGCCAGCGGGTTTTGAATAAATGGATCGTTTAATTCTGTTTCGGGAGTCCAGTGAATTGCAAAACTACCTGACCCGCCGATGATATCAACATACATTTGAGTTGTGTCTCCCTGGCAGATATCATTATCAAGTACCCAACTGTTGCACAGTAAGGATGCTGGAATGGTTATTTCGAAAAAGTCAAGATAAACAGCCATAAGGGATTGTCGTGCTGATTCATCATTGATGCCGCCAAACTCAAAGGAAGTTCCGATGGTTTTGTAACCGTTTCCGATTTTTGAAACCGCACAGGTATATGCAGGCGATATGTTTTTGAGTAATGGTTGAGAACCGTTAACGGCTTCAAGCTGGTCAATCCAGTTGTTATCTCCTGTATATTTCATTTGAAGATTTTCTGCGGGTGTACCTGCAACACCAGCAATCGTGTCAAGGTCACCGGCACCATCGGATAGGCCATGGATTCCAAAAAGAACATGAACCGGAGTTTCGGGATCATAGTACCAGGTATCACCACCTTCGATATAAAGACGCCCGCCATTTAAAAGATAGTCAGCTAAAATCTGACCTTCGGATGGGGACAATACATAATTTGTATTGTAAGTGCCGAGTGATAGGAAAATAGAGGAATATAGGGCAAGTTCTGCTGGAATGCTGCTTGTTGATTCGCTGACAATACCCATCTTTGTTATGGTCTGTTGAATTGAATCTGCTGAATTATGGTTTCCGTCCAGGTCAATAATCAATACCGGTATTGGTCCAATGGTAAGATTAAACTGACCAAATCCCGAAATACCATGATCGGCTGAAAGATTGAAGTCAAAAAAAGCTGGATGTCCTGATGGTGTCTGTTCATCAGCAACCAGAACAAAGGACGCGCTAATAACTTCGTCGGGTTCAGCATCACCAAAAAACTGGGGGTCTGTTGCAAGAGTGATATAACTGTCGCTGGTGGTCAGATCACCTGTCACTCCAAATGCACGGGATGATCCTGAATTGGTAACGTAAATGGTGATTTGCACGGCTTCTCCCGGATCAAAATTACCATTGTTATTGCCCTGTTCATCGTTAAGAAGATAACCTGAATATTCAAGTTGGGGTGCATGAGCTTTCAAGGTAAATGAGCTTGTCCATATTTCTTCTCCGTCAGTTGCTTCGAGGATAAAGGATACATTTTGCCCGTCAGGAATTTCAGGTTGTGTGTTAAATTCAAAGACGCCCGTAAGTGATACCAGCTCATTGGCCTGTATAGATTCAAGTGTGGAAGTGTTGTTGGTGATTTCTATAAATTCGGACGAAGAGTGAAGGGTTAAGACAATATCTGATCCCGGTTGTTGTCCGTAATTTTGCAAAATCAGATTGAGAGCGCAGGTTTCAGCGTAATCCATTTTATTGTTGCCATTGCCGTTCAACTGGTCATTAATCCCGGCTTCTTTCGTCAGAACATAGGCACTATTGGGTGAAGCAACAAGGAGGGTTCCGAAAAATGGTTTTAACTGCTGGCCGGTGATGACAATTTCTGCTTCTCCGGGTTCAGTGATTGGTTCGAAAAATACTATTTCAGCTACCCCGTTTTCATCAGCGAAAGCAGCGCCGTGCAACTGACCGTTTTTGGTAAGGGCTGCATAGGCATAAGGATTTGTGGTAACGGTAACTGATTCAGACAACGGAGGAATAAGAGCAGGATAATCAGCCATACCATCCGGTGCCTGCGAAAAATAAACCATCAGTGAAGGATCACCCATCAGGTGATAAATTTCCCAGTAATAGTTGGTTAAAGACGATCCTGACTGAGTTACAGCAAGATTTCCTGCGGTCACTAATTGTCCCTGTGTGATATGCCAGTCGTTGATGGTAATCTCAGGTTGTGAATGAAACAATCTGTCCATTGCACCAAGCGAAAGAGGTATATAAGGTGGGTTTGCAGTTACTTCTTTAAACCCCACACTCCACCAGAAATCTTCATCCCAGTAGGTGCTGTTGGAACCGCCAATGTAACCAATTGCACCTTTGCCTTCAGCACGCATGATTTCTTCACCAAAGGAATTAATCTGAAATTCCAGTGATGAGCAGCAGTTGCCAACCATCAACGGGTATTTGCTTTGGTTTTCCAGTGACGAAATATGCAGGTTCGTAAAAGAGGGATTAGCCCATCCGGCAGCACTACAATGAGCAGAATAATTGGCAAAAGCTACTCCATCGGAAACATTTTGTCTGATTTCCTGTGAATAATTTCCACCCGGTGGTTCGGGCTGAAGATAAGAATGGGAGTAAAGTCCGTTGGATTCGTTGAAATAGTATTCGTTGCAATAATTTACCTGTCCATTGCCCCAGGTCATCTGATGATAACTATCCTGCCCGGCTACCATAACCACTTCATCCAGAAATGTCGGATCAGGGAAAAGATATTGCTCATATTCGAGGGTTTTATCAATCTGGGGTTGAAGCTGTGCTAAATCATTTGCTGAAAACCTTCCATAATAAGCTTCAGGAAAAATATCACCGGTGTATTCGCAGTAATACAAATCAGTAACATGATTACCTGCTGTTCCGCTGAATGCCGGAATTTGGGCAATATCCCCTACAAAGAGTACAAAACTTTGTGGCTGATATCCATTCGGTGGATTGTCGTAAAATGTCTGTAGAAAATTCTTGATGCTGGAAGAGGTTGTGCCTACTTCAGGATCATTCGTATAGGCTTCAATCACACGGAAACCTTTTCGGTTTTTCCACTGAATGAATGGTTGAAGGGCTTCTGTAAAAGAAGAATCAGCAACAATTATGTAGGTAATGGGCTGGGAGGAAAAAATATTATCACTGGTTTCAACTTTCTTGTAATTGAAGATCATCTGATTAATTCCCGAAAAAAAGGGATTCATCTTCTCCTGCTTGTCCTGGAGTGTTTGGTTAATATTTCCGTTATGGTATTTTATTTCTACTGTGATGTTGTCATAGACCCGAAGTGTATTTGCCATGGGATTGTATTGCAAAGGGGCAATTTCGAGACGTGCAAGGTGAATTCCCCGCATCACCCCGGATTCATGAATTGAAACCAATTCCTGTCCTACAAAATCATTGAGATTGTAAATGGAATCATTTAGAACAAAAATTGCTGTTTCCGGATCATCACTCTTGCTCAATGAGGCTTGTGCAGGAATTATCCGGTCATAAAGGCTGAACTCCTTCAGCGATATATCTTTGAATCGTTTTTGCGTAACAACAATCTCAATACTGGCATCCTGGGGAACTTCAATGATTTTCTTTAAAACCGGTAATCGTGGGTATCCGATGGTATTGGAATATCCATATCCGTCAATTTCCAGTTGTGTAAAATCATTTTTATCGCCTTTGATCTTCGAAGCTTTGATTGTGGAAACAGTGTTGGAAAGGGTGAGTAAAGAGTAATCGTTTACCAGAATAGTGGTTGAATTTTCACCTGTAGTTACATGAATAGTTTGAGCAAATATAATTTGTCCGGCCAGGAGTATCGAAACCAAAGCCAGGCAGGTAAACAGTTTTGATAATGGTCTATTTACATTCATCCTGCCGGTATTAACTGAGTAGTTGTAAAATGATTTTGAAATATTTAGTTTGCAAATTTACACTAAAAAATCAAAGATTCAACCTTTGAAAGGTTATTTTCTATTCATTTTTTATATCTGTTCTAAATAAGAAAATGGCATTTGAAATAATGACCGGGATTTGACCGGCAGGTTGCCTCGGATAATAATAAAAAAGTCGAAGGTTCAATATTGGTACAGGAGATATTTTTTCGAAATTTGATGTACTGGATACCAGGCTACTATCCATCCGATGACAATCACAGTAAAAAAAACAATCAGAAAGTCGAAAATCTGAAGTTCGACAGGATAGGCTGTAATTACAAAAGCGCCTGATCCGCCTCCAAGTCTGATGATCTCAAATTTTTGCTGAATCCAGCTGACAAGTCCGCCAAACACTAATCCCAGAATAGCTCCGCCAATAGAAATTAACATTCCTTCAAGAAGAAATATTTTTTTTATGAGCTGAGTGTTTGCACCCATGCTGTGGAGTATGGCAATATCCTGCTTTTTATCAAGAATGAGCATGGTGAGCGAACTGATTACATTGAATGCGGCAATGATGAGAATAAAAGTCAAAATGAAAAAGATGGCCCATTTTTCTGATTTCATCACTTTATACAAAAGTGCCTGTTGTTCGAAACGGTTTTTTACCTCAAAACTGGTTCCTACAATGGATTTTATTTTAGTTTTAATATCCTCAACAGGGTATCCTTCGGTGATTTTTAACTCCAGTGAGGTAACTTCGTTTTGATAATTCATGAGTTCTCTCACAAAATCCAGCGGAACGATGGCATATTTGCTGTCAAAATCCTGTTGAATGGAAAATACAGCCGAAGGGAATAAATTTTTACTGTTGAATGCCTGCTCCGGTGACATTGTCACGGCACCTTCACGTCGGGGCAGATAGACGGTTATCGGATAAAGCTGATCCTGCAGGCTGGCATTCAGGTAATAAGCTATACCGGCACCCATAATCATCCGGGGCTGATTGTATTCGTAAAGGTTAAAACTGCCTTCAATAAGCATGGTATCCAAACCGCTGGTTTTTTCATAATCCTGACTGACTCCTTTGATGGTGGCCAGATACTGATTATTGCGGTATTTGAGCAGTGCATTTTCTTCCACCACTTCGGTAACGGCATAAACACCCGGCAGTTTTTTTATATCTGAAAGAGGGAAAGTGGTCAGATCAAAAGTTTTGCCTTTTTTTACGGTAATAATTAAATCAGGATTGAAAGAATTAAAAAGGGAAACAATAAGTGATTCGAAACCATTAAAAACCGACAAAACGATAATAAGTGCCATGGTTCCGACAGTGACTCCGGCAACCGATATTCCGGAGATCACATTGATGATGTTATGCGATTTTTTCGCAAATAAATACCGGCGGGCAATATAGAACGGGAAAGTTTTTATCTTTTACTGTTTTAAAAGTGTTGCAGTTTCTTATCCGGTTGATTATTTCCATGCCTTAACAATGAGGCCTGTGCCAGTGCGATGATTGAGACTGACGTCCAGAAAATTCATAATCAGAACAAACCAAAAGGTCAGAAGATAATAAAAAGGCAGCACCAGAAAAAAAGTTTTTGAATAATTGACAAGTAAAATGGGAAACTTCATCGAAAGTTTCCACGAAATTTTGCCCGGCCATCCGTAGCTGTAATGTGCGCTGGTATCAGAGAAACCGGCTTTTCTGAGTTTTTGCTGAATTTCTTTGATGTTGTAGCCATCGCGCACATGTTCGCCGATAAATGATTTAACCTGTCCGGGTTCATGTTTGTGAACGTCAGAACCTCCCTGATCTGAGGGGGTTGAGATCAGAAGCATGGCTCCGGGGTTCATCGAATGATGCAAATTTTCGAATACTGTAATATCTTCTTCGATGTGTTCCATAACATCAACAGCGAGCACCAGATCGAATAATGGTGAACTTGTAAACCGGGTAAGGTCAGCCGTTTGGAAGTTAACATTTGAGAAATTGGCTTTTTTGAAAAACTGGCGACAGTCTTCAATTTGGTCTTCTTTAACATCTACACCAAGAATTTGCCATTTTTTATTTTTTCGGGCAAGATAGTAGATGTATTGTCCGAAACCCGAACCGGCATCCAAAATATTTTTTTTGTGGTTACTGGATTTTTCCCATTGTCTTATGGCTTTATGAACATGCCATGTTCGCAGCAACAAAATATCAAGTAATCTGTAAAATAATTTCCGGCGGAATACGGACTTGTTGAATATGTTGCCCAGATCTTTTTTTATCGGATCGTACTGCATGTATAGTCTGGATTAATTTTGAAGTAGTTGCTCTATGTTTTCTATGTAGTCCAGTGAGTCATCTTCGTAAAATTCGAGGTTGGGTATGTGGCGCAACTGGTCTTTTACTCTTCGCCCTAATTTAAAACGCATTTCGCCTGAGTTGCGGATAATTTCCTGCATCAATGTACTTTTGTCGCTCGTGGCAAATAAACTCAGGTAAATTCTCGCAATTGCAAGGTCCTTGGTTATGTGGACTTTGGTAACTGTTATCATCGCAGCGGAAAATTTCTCCTTGGCTTCGCGCTGAAACATTATCCCCAGCTCTCGTTGTAGCAATTTTGCAATGCGTAGTTGTCTTTTCGATTCCATGCTGCAAAAATAATCATTTTCAGGCAATAATATTTTTGAAATTCCCTTATCGAAAGCCGGATGATGAATAATTGATTATTCGTAAACTTGCAGATTGAAATTTTTATAGCATGAAAAGACTCTTTCAAATTTTCAGATACATTGGCAAATATTGGGGTTATGCGGCATTAAATGTGCTTTTTAATATTCTGTCAGTGATATTCAGCCTTTTTTCCTTAACCATGATAATCCCGTTTTTGCATTTACTCTTTGATAAGACCAAACTGGTTTACGAAGCTCCTGCATTGGCTCTGAATGTTGATTCGCTGGTAGCTTATTTCAATTATCTGATTAGTTCTGTCATCATTGAACGGGGCGAGGTTAATGCTTTGCTATTTATTTCCCTAATGGTGGTGGTTATGTTTTTTATAAAAAATTTATTCCGCTATTTAGCCATGTTTTATCTTGCTCCGCTGCGTAATGGTGTAGTGCAGGACCTGAGAAACGACATCTATCGCCGGATTTTGATACTTCCGATCGCTTATTTTTCGGATCAGCGAAAGGGGGATATCATGTCGCGTATTACCAACGATGTGAACAATGTGGAATGGTCAATTATGCAATCGCTCGAAATGCTTTTTCGTGAACCGATTTCCATAATAGTTTTTCTGATTACCCTGATTACTATCAGCCCTTCGTTGACCCTTTTTGTTGTCATATTGCTTCCGGTTACCGCATTTCTCATTGCTCAAATCGGGAAAAGTCTCAGACGCACTTCAACAAAAAGTCAAACCAAACTTGGCGTCATCTTGTCGATTGTTGAGGAGACCATCTCCGGACTAAGAATTATAAAAGGATTTAATGCAATTGAAACAGCATACGAAAAATTTAAGGAGGAAAATTCAAAACTTACCAGGATCATGAACCGGCTGTACCGCAAACGTGATCTGGCTTCACCGCTGAGTGAGTTTTTAAGCACCCTGGTTTTGGTTGTCATACTCTGGTATGGTGGACAATTGGTGCTAAGCGCTGAGTCCTCACTTGAACCTACTGTATTTATTTTTTATGTTGCGGTGTTTTCACAACTCATAGTTCCGGTAAAAGCATTTACGGTAGCCTGGTACAATGTGCAGAAAGGCGTTGCTTCAGCCGAACGCATTGACGAAATTATCACTGCCGAAGAGGTCATTTTGCAAATCCCCGATGCAAGAGAAATTCATGAATTCAAAAAACTAATAGAATACAGGAATGTCAGTTTTGCATACTCGCATGAACCAGTGCTCACAAATATTAATCTACGCATCGAGAAAGGGAAAATGATCGCGCTTGTTGGGGCTTCGGGAAGTGGTAAATCCACCCTGGTTGACCTTTTACCCCGGTTTTACGATTGTACTTCCGGTGAAATTCTTATTGACGACATACCTATAAAAAATCTGCGGATTGACCATTTACGGGGACTCATGGGCATTGTAACCCAGGAGACCATTCTGTTCAACGATACTGTTTTCAATAATATCGCTTTTGGAATGAAGAACGTAAATGAAGATCAGGTGATTGCGGCAGCAAAAATTGCCAATGCCCATGAATTTATCGAAAATATGCCCGATGGTTATCAAACAAATATAGGCGATCGGGGTGTAAAACTTTCGGGCGGGCAAAAACAGCGTATCAGCATTGCACGGGCAGTGCTTAAAAATCCTCCGGTAATGATCCTCGATGAAGCAACTTCGGCACTCGATACCGAGTCAGAAAGACTCGTTCAGGATGCTTTGCTCCGACTGATGAAAAACCGGACTTCAGTCGTTATAGCCCACAGACTCTCAACCATTCAGTTTGCCGATGAAATTATCGTACTGGACAAAGGACACATTGCCGAACGAGGGACACATGCAACGCTGATGGCCGAAAATGGAATCTATAAAAAACTCTGTGATATGCAATCATTCCGTTAAGATTTGAACTATATTTGTAAAAACACAACCATGAGTATATGTTAAATCAAAATTTAATCACAAAGAAATCGCCGCTGTATTCACGAAAATATGTGTATTCCGAAACGCCGTTCAATACCCTGATGAAAAAGCGTATTTATCATGTTTTGCTCATCGCAAGTAAATACGACGCTTTTATTCTGGAAGATGACGGCCGGATTGACGAGCAGATTTTTAATGAGTATGTGTCGCTCAACCTTCGTTATCCACCGGAGTTTATTCAGGCAAATGACAATGTTGAAGCAATTGAACTGCTGGAAACTGAAAGTATTGATCTGGTTATATGTATGACCAGCACTTATGAAGACCAGTTGATCTGGGAAATAAAAAAGCGAAAACCGCTGGTTCCGGTGGTTTTACTTACCCCGTTTTCACGCGAAATATCCATTCAGCTTCATTCGGGAAAAATCAAGGGCGTTGATTATGTTTTCAGCTGGCTTGGCAACGCTGACATTTTGCTTGCTATCATCAAACTTATCGAAGACAGTATGAATGTTGAGCATGATGTGATGCAGGTGGGTGTTCAGGTAATTTTACTGGTTGAAGATTCGGTCAGGTTTTATTCTTCCTATCTTCCAAATATTTACAAAATCATTTTTAAGCAATCAAAATCTTTTGTAACAGAAGGTTTGAACGAGCACCAGAAAATGCTCAGAATGCGCGGACGACCAAAAATTTTGCTGGCCACTACCTATGAAAAAGCAGATGAACTTTTTCATAAATATAAGAACAACCTGCTTGGCGTAATCACCGATATGACCTACCAGCGAGGGGGCGTTCATGATAAAGAAGCCGGTTTGCATTTTTGCCGGATGATTAAAGCAGAAGATAAATACATGCCGATTTTACTTCAGTCCTCCGACATTGGTGTCAAACAGATAGCAAAAAAGCTCAGGGTGGGATATCTGAATAAAAATTCACCTACTTTATCAATCCAGTTACGTGATTTTATTTCGGAGTATTTTGCTTTTGGTGATTTTGTTTTTGTGGACCCCGAAACCAATCAGGAAGTGCAACGGGCCAAAGACCTGAAACATTTGCAGGAAGTATTGTTTGATGTGCCCGATAATTCTTTCCTTTACCACATCAGCCGCAATCATATTTCAAAATGGCTTAGAGCCAGAGCTTTATTCCCTCTTGCTGATCTTTTCAAACAATTTCAGCCGGAAGACTTCGCCAATCTTGATGAAATTCGCCGATACCTTTACGATGCTATCTCCAAATTCAGAATGTACAAAGGCAGAGGTGTTATTGCCGAATTTCACAGGGATCATTTTGATGAATACCAGACTTTTACCCGGATCGGTGAGGGCTCAATTGGTGGCAAAGCACGCGGTCTGGCATTTCTCGATTCACTGATCAAACGAAACCATCTGATCGATTTTTACGATAATATCATCATTACCATTCCACGTACTGTTGTGCTTGGTACCGATGTTTTTGATGAATTTATGGAAGAAAACCGGCTTTATGAAATTGCACTTTCAGGAAAACCTGACCAGGAGATTCTCGAAAAATTTGTTAAGTCAAGATTGCCATTTCGTATCCACGAAGATTTATATACTTTCATTTCTATCACAAGAAATCCCATAGCCATACGATCGTCAAGTTTGCTTGAGGATTCGCATTACCAGCCCTTTGCAGGTATTTATTCCACTTACATGATTCCGAATATTGTGGATGACGAAAGATTGATGATCGAAAAACTGAGTATGGCCATCAAAAGCGTTTATGCTTCGGCATTTTACAGGGACAGCAAGGCCTATATGACGGCGACGCTGAATGTGATTGATGAAGAAAAAATGGGGATTGTGCTTCAGGAAGTCTGTGGAAGTCAGTATGGTTCGAGATTCTATCCGACAATCTCCGGTGTGGCACGTTCGGTTAACTTTTATCCCATTGAACCCGAACAGCCGGAAGACGGTATTGTCAACGTTGCTTTTGGTTTAGGGAAATATATTGTTGAAGGAGGTAATACACTCCGTTTTTCACCAAAATATCCGAAAAAGCTGCTTCAACTGGCTTCACCCCAAATGGCACTCTCTGATACGCAACCTACATTTTATGCTTTGGACCTGAGACCTGAAAGCTTCGTTGCATCTACGGATGATGCGGTAAACTTGCTGAATTTGAAAATCAGCGAAGCCGAAAAGGATAATTCGCTGCGATGGGTAGCTTCCACTTATGATTACAATGCCAACATGATTCGTGATGGAGTGAATTATCCCGGGAAAAAAATCATAACATTTGCTAATATACTCAAAAACAATGTTTTCCCGCTTGCACAAATCCTGCAGCAATTGCTTGAAATCGGGTCAAGAGAAATGAATAAAGGCATTGAGATTGAATTTGCCGTAGATTTAAATGTTCAGAAAGACCAACCGGTGATTTTTTATCCCCTGCAAATCAGACCCATAGTCGAAACCAAAGAAGTACTTGGTGAAGACCTGGAACACATTCCTGTCGAAAAAACGATCATCAAAGCAAATCATGCTCTTGGCAATGGGATAATAGATTCTATTCACGATTTTGTTTTTGTTAAACCCGAATCATTTGATCCGTCGAAAACTAACCAAATTGCGCAGATGGTAGCACAGGTCAACGACAAGTTTCTCGAGGCAGGAACAAATTACATCCTGGTTGGACCGGGGCGTTGGGGTTCAACTGACCCGTGGCTTGGAATTCCTGTAAAATGGCCACAAATTTCAGCTGCCAGACTCATTGTGGAATCCGGATTAAAAAATTACCGGATTGATCCAAGTCAGGGAACCCATTTTTTTCAGAATCTTACGTCTTTCAGGGTAGGCTATTTTACGATCAATCCTTTTATTAATGATGGATATTTCGATTTGGATTATCTGGAGAATTTTTCTCCTTGTTTCGAAAATGAGTTTATCAAACATATTCACTTCGAAAAGCCAATTGTTGTAAAAATCGACGGGAAGAAAAAAATGGGTGTTGTTATGAAAATGGATTAACTGCATATCCAGCGTTTTTCTAAAAAAAACTGCCGGTTTGATCCGGCAGCTTTTTTTCATAAGATAGAGTTAAATCTGATTAAGATGTGAAAAACGATGATGAGCTGAGTGAGTGAAACAAGTGTTGAATTAGCTGATACTGTTGGGTGGGGCCTCCACAAATTAGTCTGCAACATCAAAAGAAAAGTATAAGCAGTATAGAAAAAATCAGCGAAGTTTTAGTTTATGGTCAATTGCAGAAAATCTTTGCGAAGGTTTGCCCAGCCAACATTTTGTTACTTCAAAGTGAAGAATCATCGTTGAAGAAATAAACAAGCAGTTACAAGTAGCAATTACAGATTAGTACAAAAAGAACGAAAATTACATTAGCAGTTACATCTTATGCAGATTTCCCCATTAAGACCACTGTTTTGATTATGGTTGCCCGAAAAAGATTTTTTTTCGGTATTATTTTATCATTTTTTTTGTTGAGGTATTTCCCGTTTCCATGTTTGTGAAACTAACAAAATAGATTCCATCAGGAACTTCTTTGGTTCCAATCCCAATGAGATTTTGCCCGGGAACAAGAATTAGTTTTCGTTGAATGATTATCCGGCCTGTGATATCTGATACCCGGATTTCAGCTTTGCAACTAACTGAAGAAAAGACTTTGATGTAGCAATTATCGGATACAGGATTGGGAAAAATCAGCCAGTTATCAGCATCAGGTATTGGTGATTCAACCACTGAGGTAGCGCCGGAGTCTTTCATTTCCAGCTCTATATCCTTCGCTTCCTGGTTGTCTTCCGTAAGGGTTACAAGTGTTAAATTACAAATTTTTCCGGCTGCTTCGGCTGCCAGATAGTAAATTCCTAAAGGCAGATCAGAAAATGTAAATTCTCCTAACTCACCGGTAAAAGTATAATCCTGAGGCTCCTGCATTTCATCAAATAGCAGAACAACTGTATTTGCAGAAGCATTGATTTGTTGATAATTTGCTGAATCATATTTTACGAAACCTGAAATGCTGCCTGGTCCTTGTTCATAAGTGGATGTTTGCCCGAGATGAATATCAAGGTGATAATAATTGGAATCGGCAATGTAACATAAGTCGGCGTTTTGCCAGGTAAGCTCATCTCCGAAATAGGTGGGGAAGTAGTCCTGACGGTGATTTGAACAATTGGTAAGTTGTGCTTTGATTAAATAGTTGTCCTCAAGCAGATACAGGGCATAGTAATAGCCCATTTCGGTAAAATAGGAAGTGTCGAGAGAGAAAACCTGATTGTTTTTGTAACGATAAAGTTGGACTTCGGCAGTATCGCCGGTTGGACCGGGATTGTTAATAGGGAACAAGCCGGTGAACACAAATCCGCCGATATGAAGATATTCAGGTGAACTGAAAGCAGTGGTTTTGGTGTCTGAACATGAGGGTCCGTAAGGATTAAATTGGTTGATGGTCAGGTTTACCTGATAATTTCCGAAATCAGTAAACTGATGAGAGGGATTTTGCTGGTCAGATAAAGTTCCATCACCAAAATCCCATAACCAACTGTCGGGTTGCCCTTCCGAGATATCAGTAAAATGGAACAGATTAGGTTTATTTACTCCCGAATCAGGATGTACGGTAAAATCAGCAATGCAGGCAGGTAAAGGCACAAAGACGTAAATTTGTTTTGCAATAGAATGATTGCACCAAATCAATGAATCAATATGAGAAATGCTCAGTGTTACCATGTACATACCGCTATCAGCATAAATATGTTCGGGATGCTGCAGTGAAGAAGTGCTGCCGTCACCAAAATCCCATTGCCAGGTGTTCATGATCCCCTGAGATAAATCGGTGAATGTAACTCCAAGAGGTTGGTCTTCAATCAGTGAGAAGTTAAAATCAGCATTGCATAAAGGTTCGTATTCGATCTGGATTTCTTTGCAGAATTCGTCACTGCAGGCACCAGAGTAATCATTTATACTGAGACAAACATTATAAATGCCGCCACCGGTAAAGTAATGAACCGGATTGTTCAGGCCTGACCCTGTTTCGTCGCCAAAATCCCAGTCGCGTAATACTATTTCACCGGACGAAAGATCGGCAAATCTGACGGAAAGCGGATTAAAGACGGAAGGTAATTCCATAAAACTTGCCAAACAAACCGGCTCATTGCTTATGGTAATCGTTTTCCAGAATTGGTCGTTGATGCCGGTTTCGGAATCAAGCAGGTGAAGGCAGACTTCATAGGTTCCTTCTGAAGAATAATGGTGATAAGGTTCATCTTCGTAAGAAGTTGTACCATCTCCAAAATTCCAGATAGTTATATCTTTTTTACCGATGGAATTATTGACAAATTGCACTGTAAGCTGATCTTCGGGGTAAGCAAATGTTTTAAATCCTGACTGGAGAGGAATGTCAGAAGCAATGGTAATGATTTTGCAGAAAAGATCACTGACTAATCCGAGTGAGTCTTCAACTGTCAGACAAACTCTGTACAGACCAGCCTCAGAATATGCATGTGTGGGGTTGGGCAGAGTTGAACCTGTTCCGTCGCCAAAATCCCATTCAACTGAGCCGGTATTTGGTAGTGATGCGTTGGTAAAATGGCAGACCAATGGATTTACAGCATCAGGCATCCAGGTAAAAGCAGCTTTGCAATCCTGAACTATATCTGCATAAATTGTTGTGCAAAAGCTGGATATGATTTGTTCTTCCTGATCACTGACAGTGAGGCAAACTTCATAAGTACCTGCATTTTGATAAGTGTGAAGCGGGTTTTTCAATTCAGAGAAGGAACCATCACCGAATTCCCACATCCATTTGTCGGGGTTTCCTTTGGATAAATCCGTGAAACGCCAGGTCAAGGGATCTTCCTCAGATGAATAGCCTTCGAAAAGTGTAATGAAAGATGGTTGTGGCTCTATTTTTTTTGTGCAAACAAAACTGTCTTCTTCATTTTCATATTGGTTTCCGGTTGTCAGCCGGATTGAATATAGTCCCGGATCAGTGTATGTATGCACCGGATGTTGTAGTTCGGAGGATTGCCCGTTACCAAAATCCCAATGCCAGTAATCATTATTCCCCGTAGAAACATCAATAAAATGCAGTGTCATCGGGTCCACCGGATCCGGAAATGTCAGAAATGATGCTTCACGCAAACTTACCGGTGCAACTTCAAGAGTGTACGAAATACTGTCGGTAAGATTTCCGGGTTTGGTTACAGTCAAACCGACAACATAAGTTCCGGGTATTACATAAGTGTATTTTGGGTTTTGTACGGCGCTGGTGCGGCCATCACCAAAATCCCATTTCCATTGATTAACATTTCCCAGTGAGAGATCGTGGAACTGGACGGTGGAATTTGTACCGGGAAGGGGATAATAAGTAAATTGAGCCAGTATGAGTGTGTCATCGTTTGATTCAATGCCATTGCAATAAGTGTCGGTGCAGGTTCCGTTATCGCCCTGAATAGTCAGACAAACTTCGAAATCCCTGTCTTCCTGATAATAGTGCACAGGATCGGACAAAGTTGAGGTGGTTCCATCGCCAAAGTCCCAGTTCCATGTTGTTGGATTCCCAAGCGAAGTTTGTTTGAAATGGAATTTGTTGTTCTCAACAGGATCTTTGATGTAGATGTAATCGGCAATGCAAACGCTGGTCTGTTGATTGCTACATATCTCAAAAGAGGTGGTGAGGCTGGTTTGGGCCGGATTGAACTGCAGGTTATGGATCATCAGCTGGTTGTTGCAATCGATGGTGGAAACTGTTATTGCTCCTTTGGTAAAAGGAACATCTATTACAAAGCCGAAATACCCGAACTCGTTGGTAAAGGTTTGGTTGAAATACAGAAAAGGAGGTTCCTGGTTTTTACATTTAACCGAAACCAGATGATTTTCAACCGGATTGCCTGTGTTCAGCAATTTGACGTATCCCGAAACAAAAATCTGTGAGTCATTGGCTGTGAGAAATATCGGTAATAGCAATCCAAGCAAGATAATGTAAAATGGCATTTTCATTTTCAAAAAAATCAAACGTTTTAAAAAGTATAAAGAATCCCTGCATGTACACCTATACCAAATGGATTTTTAAGTTTTTCCTCAAGCGGTGTGGTGTCATAAACAGTTCTTAAGTACTGGCGGTAATATGGCTCGGCAACAAGTCCCATGTTTTCGGTTAATTGATAGCGAAGGCCGAGACTTACGAGCAACTGGATGTTAGTTGTCATCCTCGGACTGGAGTAGTTTTCAATGGAATTGACAGATGCTCCCTGTTGGTAAAAATTCAGCGCAGGTTCTTCTTTTGTCAACATAATCGAAAAGCTGGGGCCAGCTTTGACATAGGCTGAAAAATTGCCGGATTCCATTGCTTTGTATCCGAACATGATGGGTATCTGCAAATAAGTGTATTGGTTGCAGGTTTGCTGATGAGAGTTATGTGGTATGGAATCCCATACTCCAATTTCAGTAGTTTCGTAAATGATATTTCCCGGATTCTCAGGATCAATGGTAAATCCGTTGATGTACTGGTAAAATCCTATACTATCGTAGGTTTTAAGATTTACCATAAAATCACCAAGATCGTAAACGCAGCTGAATTCAATGCCACCTTCGATCAGGTATTTAGGGTTGTTGTATCCGATGGCTATTCCACCAGAAAAACTTTTTTCAGTGCTTGTTGAAGCGCGCCGCGCGTATTCTGTGATCTCCGGAGAAACGTAAGTAGTTAAGGTTATATGTGAAAATTTATTTTTCTGATTTTTGATGGTTTGTGTCTGAAACTCTCTTTTAGGTGGTTTATAGCGCCCACGCAGAAAATAGTTGATCGAATGGTTTATCGAATGAAGGCTTTGAACCTTTCCGCTTTCCATAGCGTCGGGGAACTTCGTTGTACTTCTTACAAGCACATCTGCACCTAATCCCTGGTTTTCTGACTCTATCAATCTTTGTTCGTCGGAAGTGAAGGGTAAAATGCTCACAGTACTTATTCTGGCGAGATTTACAGGCTCATTCATTGTTGTTTCAATCATGGTTTTATCTTCCTCAACCTTAACCGGGGATACCGGGGAAGCTTTGGTATCCTGATGTTCTTCAGTCAACAACCCGGTATCGGTTGTTTTTTCCTCTGGCTGCTCAAAAGCAGTTACATCACGGGTTGAAGAAGCTGAGGCTGGTAGTTCATTTTTCTGCTGAAAAATACTTACTGATCTTTCAGGTTCAGCGCCGGTTATGGCATCTGTGGTTTCAATCTGCCGGGTCAGGCTGTGGCTGTGCTGAGCATCAAGCTGAGCTGACTGTGCATTATCATCATTGATTTCAGGTGAATTTTCTGATTCTTTTGGATCATTTTGACCGGTTTGTCCGGCGATAGTATTATCATTCCCATAAGATTGCTGGTCAGATTCGGGAAGGTTTTTCTGATCCTTGATAGTTTCCGGAATTTGGCTTGTCTGAGGTAATTGATCATTTTCGGATGTGTTGAAAATATAGATTGACAATGATATCAATACAATTGCTGTAGCGGGAATGGTTATCCATGTGGATGGTATGTTGCTGAAATTAAAATGAATGATTTCCTTGCGCAACAGGTTCCAGGAGATTCTTCGCCACAAGTTGCGGGAAGGTTGTTCAGTGAACTTGTCCAGTCCCGCCTTAAAAAGTTCGTCTAAAGAATTTTTTTCCGTTTTCATTAATCTTCACTAAAATCTTTGTTTTCAATAATTTGGTTTATCTGCTTGATTAACACCCTTCGGGCTTTCATCAACTGTGATTTGGAGGTGTTAACCGAAATGCCCATGAAATCTGCAATTTCCTGATGTGAATATTGTTCAAAAACGTAGAGGTTGAAAACCGTACGATAGCCTTCAGGTAATTTCTGGATCATTGCCATAAGTCTGGCCTGAGGTATTTTTACCAGCGGCAGCTCTTTTGTCTGTTCTTCATGTTCAATCTGGGTTTCATCAATCTCTTCAATGTCTGAATGAAAATAGTGTTTAAAAAACTGTTTATTATGCGTAATAGCTGTATTTACAACGATTCTTTTCAGCCATCCCTCAAATGATCCTTCGCCTCTGAATCCTGAAATACCCGAATAAATTTTAATAAAACTCTCCTGTAAAATATCCTCCGCT
>Ga0116164_10000323_pt1 | contig 43324 bp, 37 predicted proteins | sample AD_UKC109_MetaG_FD_89888 | JGI IMG/M metagenome (GOLD analysis project Ga0116164, IMG submission 89888) | Active sludge microbial communities of municipal wastewater-treating anaerobic digesters from Hong Kong - AD_UKC109_MetaG | ecosystem: Engineered > Bioreactor > Anaerobic > Digestate... | reverse complement strand
TATGGCTCACAGGAAAAGGGCAGGGGAGTCAACACCCTTTTCATCGAAGAAAACAGATTGAGGCTGACTTCCGATGAGAACAGCAACACAGCACTCCTTACGCAAAGTGGCGGGATGGCAATAACGATGATAGACAAGCTTGTGAACAATCCCGTATTCAAGGCAGTGGCAAGCTTCGGCAACAAATATGATGTCAAGATTACCGATCTTTTGAAGTATTTCATGGCTGATGATTCAATTAAGGTCATATCCGTGTATGTCGAAGGATTCGATGAAAGGGAAGGCCGACTGTTCTTTGACCTGGCCAGGGAAAGCACAAAGCCAGTCATAGTATACAAAGGCGGAAAGACGGAGGCGGGAGCACAGGCCGCAAAGAGCCATACGGCTGCCATGACAGGTGATTACGACACATTCAAGGCTGCCTGCCTGCAGGCGGGTGTAATACTTACCGAGGATGCAACGCAGTTCATGGACTGCATTAAGGTATTTTCTCTGCTGGCGGACAAGAAGACCGGGGGCATGAGGGTCGGAGGGGTTTTGAATGCAGGCTTCGAGGCAACCATTGCATCCGATGAGCTGGGAAGGCTGAAACCTGTCAGGGTCACAGACGAAACCCTGGAAAGACTGAACAAAATTAATTTCCATGGACTTGCCGATACAAGGAATGCAATCATAGATGTAACACCAATGACCGATGATGTAATGTACGGTGAATTCATAGAAGCCTTCATGGAGGATGAAAACGTAGATGCCGTGATAGTCGGTGTCGTACCCCATGTTGAGAATATAAAATCAACTCCGGATACCTGCGGCGATGAAAATTCACTTGCCAATGTGTTGGTAAGGATATATGAAAAATATGATAAACCCCTTGTGGTATCTGTCAATGCAAGCGAATTCTATGGTGAGTTTGTAGGCCTGATGGAGAAAGGCAGTCTGCCGGTGTATTCAGATATCAGATCAGCAGTTCGTTCATTGGAAGCTTATCTTGATTACTTCAGCAGCAGACAGAGCGGGAGGCATACGTGGAGCAAAATGTAAATATACTCATAATCGATGATGATGAAAACATATGCGAACTTGTAGCCCTGTATCTTAAAAAAGAAGAGTATGGGGTAATGACTGCATATGACGGTCATACAGGTATCAGGATCTTCGAGGAATCCAGGCCGGACCTTATTATCCTGGATATAATGATGCCGGGAATGGATGGCTGGGAAGTGTGCCGCACAATCAAGAAGAACAGTACGGTTCCCATAATTATGCTTTCGGCGAAGGGGGAGACCTTTGACAAGGTCCTTGGACTGGAACTCGGGGCAGATGATTATATAGTCAAGCCATTCGATGGAAAGGAACTGGTAGCAAGGGTCAAGGCAATACTCAGGCGAAGCACAGGTACCAGGGATGAGGATGAGGAGATAGTCCTTCCGGGCCTTGTTGTGAACAAAAACAAGTATTCCGTGCTCCTGGGCGATGAAGCAGTGGAGATGCCTCCGAAGGAATTTCTGCTCCTGTATCATTTTGTGTCAAACCCCAACAAGGTGTTTACAAGGGAAAATCTTCTCCACAGTATCTGGGGGTACGATTTCTATGGTGACTCCAGGACGGTGGATGTACATATCAAAAGGCTCAGGGAGAAGATCAACAACGGTAATCCCAACTGGGAGCTGAAGACCGTCTGGGGAATCGGATATAAATTTGAGGTATCCAGATGAAATCCGTATTCTGGAAAATGTTCATTGTATTTGCCGGAATACTTGTAGTTTCATTTCTTGTCATGGCTGGTTTCTTCTATATTGAACTTGATGACTTCACATATAACCGCAAGATAGAGCTATATGACATTGTGGCCGGTGAAATCTTCCTGAATGTAACAAACTCAACCTTTGACATGTCCTCAATACCAAGGACCTACCAGGAACTTGAGGAGAGGAACATGCTGGCTGACAATGTCAGGGTGTACGGGGAAAACATAAATTCCATAATATGGGTAATCAATGAAAACGGCGGAATAATTGCTGTGTCTGATTCAACGGATGCCGATGACCAGTTCTTTGTAAGGGACTTTTATAATAGAACGGAAAGGTATATCTATGATGACAGGTATTTCAAACCCTACTTTGAGTCAGATGAAACCACATTCATTGCTACGGAGGTGTTTGCAGGAATCTTTGAAGGAAGCGGTTTGAAACCCGGACTGACATATATAAAGACATACAAATACAGAGGAAATGACTACATCGGGAAAGATTCGGAAATAGCAGTCTATATCCATACTCCTGAGGAAGAACTCAGTGTCGGCAGGCGTGAGCTTATACTTGCATATATCGTTCCATGGGCGATCTCCATACTGATTGCAGCCGGTTTCATAATGATATTGGCAAGAAGCTTCAGCAGTCCCCTCAGGAACATGGTGGGAACAACAACACGTATTTCAAAGGGGGATCTGCAGGCCAGGGTTTCCGTGACAAGGAGGAAGGATGAGATAGGCCAGCTTGGCAAGGCCCTGAACAAGATGCTGGATAAAATAGAGGAACTGGAAAACTCAAGACAGGAATTTGTCTCAGATGTATCCCATGAGCTTCGGACCCCGGTGACCTCAATAAATGGTTTTGTAGAGGGAATGCTTGACGGAACAATACCTCCGGATAAACAAAGGAAATACCTTGAAATTGTAAAGAATGAGAGCAGCAGGCTCAACAGGCTTGTCAACGACCTTATGGTACTAACGAGGCTTTCAGGTGAAAGAAATGTTCCGGTCAAGGAAAACTTTGACTTGAATGAACTTATAAGGACCGTTGCCATAAGCATGGAAAACAGGATTAATTCAAGGAAGATAGAGATGGATATCAGGTTCGAGGATGACATGACCATAGTAAATGCCAGCAGGGATGACATTGAAAGGGTGCTGATGAATCTCCTTGACAATGCTGTGAAGTTCACAGGTGATAAAGGTAACATAAGCATTTCAACAAAGGCAATTAAGTCAAAGATCATTGTTACAATCAAAGATGACGGAGTTGGAATTCCTCCGGAGAAACTTGAAAAGATATGGGAAAGGTTCTACAAGGAAGATTCCTCAAGAGGTTATTCAAGCGGCGGAGCCGGTCTTGGACTCTCGATTGTCAGGAGCATTCTGATATCCCATGGAGAAACCATAGAGGTGGACTCAGTTGAGGGCAGGGGTACTGAGTTCAGATTCTCGGTCCAGCAGGGTCTTTAGCAATTGTTAACAGATTTTTTACAAAATTTCAGGATATGAAGGGTATTATTATTTACATGAAATGTAACAAGGAGTTGATTTTATGAATAGTGAATACAATCAGGATAATAAAAGACCAAGGATTAAATCCACCCAGGTAATCATGGTTTTGCTGGCGGTATTCCTGAGTCTTGTAATAGGATTGTCTGCAGGAGTGGCCGGTGTTGGATACTTTCTAGCAGCCAATGATGTTGATGTCAGGGGAATACTGACAGGAGCATACAGCAACAACGGATATGTTTATACAGGTGGCGGGACATCTGAAGAGGACGGAATAATCAAGAGGGTTGAGATAATACAGAGTGAAACAGCATCACCTGTGGCAGCCATAGCGGAAAAAGTCATTCCATCCATTGTCAGTGTGCAGATTACCTTCCCATACACGAATTTCTTCTTCAACCAGACGGAAGGTGTGGGAGAAGGTTCCGGGATTGTACTTTCGGAAGATGGTTACATAGTTACCAACAACCATGTAATAGAAGATGCACTTCAGGGCAGCAGCAACGTAAAATATGACTCTGCAACCATCAAGGTTTTTGTATACGGACAGCTGGATACCCCTTATGAGGCTGAGGTTGTGGGACGTGATGCAGTCACTGACCTTGCAGTACTGAAAATAGATGCACCCGGCCTTGTGCCGATAGATATCGGGAATTCAGATGACATCAGGGTGGGCGATCTTGCAGTCGCAATAGGAAACCCCGGAGGAATGATGTACATGGGATCTGTCACGGCCGGAATAATAAGCGGTCTGAACAGGGAACTTTATGATGAGACTGCATCACAATATGAAAATGAGAGCCTGAACCTTATACAAACTGATGCGGCCATCAACCCCGGTAACAGCGGAGGTGCGTTGGTTGACTCATCCGGACATCTTATAGGTATCAATACAGTTAAGATAGTAAGCACCGGATATGAGGGCCTGGGATTTGCAATACCTGTGAACAAGGTAATGGAAACCGTGGAGGCTCTGAAGACCGATGGCCTGGTAAGCAGGGGAAGACCGAATATTGGAGTGACAATCTCGAACGATTATACAGCAGAGATTGCAGAACAGAGGGGCCTGCCTGAAGGTGTAATGGTATCCGAAGTCGGCGCGTTTTCACCTGCAGACAAAGCCGGGATAAAAGTCAATGATATAATAACTGAGTTCAATGGCGTAAGGGTACTCGACTTCGACCAGCTGGTTGAGCAGAAGAACATGTATATGCCGGGTGATGAAGTAAGCGTAAAGGTTTACAGGCAAATTGGGGACAATGAAGATGAATGGAACTATGTTGAGCTGCAATTGATCCTCGGAGAAGCGAATTATTGACAAAGAAGGAAAGAATTGACAACCTGATCAGACTGCTTGAGGCAGAGTATGGCAGGGCGGTATGCACACTTGATTATGCAAACCCCCTGCATTTGCTTGTATCAACACAACTGGCGGCACAGTGTACTGACGAGAGGGTCAATATGGTGACCCCGGCATTGTTTGAAAGATTTCCGACTGCAGTGGACCTCATGAATGCTGATCTTCCGGAACTTGAGGAGCTGATACGTTCAACGGGTTTCTTCAGGAACAAGGCAAGGAATATAAAAGCCTGCTGTGAAAGGATTGTCACCCATTTCAATGGAGAAGTTCCCGGGACAATGGAGGAATTGCTGAGTCTTCCCGGAGTGGGCCGGAAAACCGCTAATGTTGTACTTGGAGAAATCTTCCATGTCCCCGGTATCATCGTTGATACCCATGCAGGCAGATTGTCAAGGCGAATAGGCCTTTCATCAAACACGGATCCTGTCAAGGTTGAAGAGGACCTTATGAAAATTATTCCCAGGGATAAATGGACTGTTTTCTCCCATTGGCTTGTTTCCCATGGAAGAGCTGTATGCAATGCAAGAAAGCCTGAATGTGAAAGATGTACGATAAAACCCTTCTGTAATTACGGGAGAAACATATAGATTTCCATACAATTTCATTTCCAACGGCTTTATGGTAAGATGTCACTGATATCTTATTTTTTTGCATAAGGAGTCTTGGATGAAACTGAATTATAAACGTACTTTCCTTGTGGGCCTGGCGTTCATGACGATAGGTTCCTTCTGGCAGTTGTATGACGGGGTCGTCCCTCTCATACTCAGGAATACATTCGGAATAAGCGATACCATAACGGGTATTTTCATGGCGGCAGACAATGTGCTGGCCTTGATTCTTCTTCCGTTGTTCGGAACTCTGTCCGACAAGACCAATTCAAGGATGGGGCGCAGGATGCCCTACATACTGATTGGAACCCTTTTGTCTGTAACCAGCATGATGTTCATTCCGGTATCCAATAACATGAGGTCTTTTGTACTCCTGTTCATTGCACTGGGTATTACACTGCTGGCCATGAGTTCCTACAGGTCTGCAAGCGTGGCACTGATGCCCGACGTTACTCCGAAGCCCCTGAGATCAAAGGCGAATGCAGTAATCAACCTCATGGGAGCTGTAGGCGGAATATTTGCACTGCTTGCTGTGGGGGTACTGGTGCCCAAGGGCGACAATCCTGATTACATTCCTGTCTTTGCAGTTATTGCAGGATTCATGCTGATAGCAATAATGATTCTTGTACTCACAATTAAGGAGAGAAAGCTTGTAAAGGACATTGATGAGCAGGTCAGCGACGAGAAAAGCAGGAAATCATCCGAAGTAATGGCTCCCGATGTGAAGAAAAGTTTCTACTTCCTGCTTGCGGCCGTCTTTCTTTGGTTCATGGGCTATAATGCAGTCACAACCGCTTTTTCAAGATATGCCCAGGTTTACTGGGGGCTTGAGGGCGGACTGTTTGCATACACTCTGATTGTGGCTCAGGTAGCGGCAATCATAGCTTTCATTCCCGTAGGTATAGTTGCATCAAAGGTCGGCAGGAAGAAAACCATCCTGTTCGGGCTTGTACTCCTTGCCGTCGCATTTATAGCAGCTGCATTCTTCAAAAGTTTCTCAACACTGCTGTTCTTCTTCTTTGCCCTTGCAGGTGTTGGCTGGGCGTCAATAAATGTGAACTCCTACCCAATGGTGGTTGAAATGAGCCGAAGCGCCGATGTAGGGAAATATACAGGAATCTATTATACGTTTTCAATGTCAGCACAAATAATAACACCGATTCTGTCGGGTGCCCTCCTTGATTATGTAGGGTACTGGACCCTATTCTCTTATGGTACACTTTTTGGAATTCTTGCCCTGATTACAATGATCTTTGTAAGACACGGAGATAATAAACCTGAGGCTGTAAAGAACATCGAAGCCTATGATTCAATGGATGACTGATTGACTAAATATTAAAAGGCAAAAAAAAAGAACCCGTTCAATCGTGTTCTTTTTTTTTGTAATCAAGCTCTTTCCACTTTATTTGAACGAAGGCAGCTTGTACAAACCCTAGCTTTCCTGATGGTGCCGTTGTCATTTATTTTGATTTTCCTGATGTTTGGCTTCCAGCTCCGGTTTGTTCTCCTGACGGAGTGACTGACATTATGTCCGAATACCGTGGACTTGCTGCATATTTCACACTTTGCCATTTCAAGCACCTCCTTTTCCGTAAATATTGTAATATACATGTCCTTGAACACGCCATGACATTTTAACAGATATAAAAATAATAGGCAAGTGTTATTTTTCGGAGGGTGAAAATTTGGGTATTGCTTTAATTCTCCGCAGTATGTATAATTGTTAACCGGAATACACACACGGTGGATTCCCGGGGATGTGCCCTCGTGGTGCCCTGGGAAAATGAAGGCCGTGGAGGAAAAAACAGGAGGAAAATATGGCAGTTGTATCAATGAAACAGCTTTTGGAAGCTGGCGTTCATTTCGGTCACCAGACAAGAAGATGGAACCCCAAGATGGCGGAATACATTTTCACCGAAAGGAACGGAATCCACATCGTAGATTTGCAGAAAACCGTAAAGAAGATTGAGGAAGCCTATGCCTTTATAAGGGATACGGTCATGGACGGCGGAGAAATTCTGTTTGTCGGAACCAAGAAGCAGGCCCAGGATTCTGTACAGGAAGAAGCAATCAGATGCGGAATGTTCTACATGAAGGCCAGATGGCTTGGTGGAACACTTACCAATTACAAGACAATCAACAAGAGGATTGCAAGGCTCAAGGAACTCCATACAATGGAGGAAGACGGCACATTCGATCTTCTACCGAAGAAGGAAGTCATCAAACTCAGGCTTGAGATGGAAAAACTTGAAACCAACCTCGGTGGAATCAAGGACATGCACGGAGTACCGGACGCATTGTTCATCGTGGATCCCAACAAGGAAAGAAATGCCATCCTTGAAGCAAAGAAACTCAACATCCCCATAGTTGCAATCGTGGACACAAACTGTGATCCTGACGAAGTCGACTATATCATCCCGGGAAATGATGACGCCATAAGGGCGGTCAAACTGATTGCATCCGTAATGGCAAATGCTGTAATAGAAGCAAACAGGGGAGAACAGTACAGCGTTGAGGACGAAACCACGGAAGTTTCTGAAGAGACAGAGGAAGAACAGGTTGAGGAAGTAGTTGAGGACGAAACCTTTGATCCTGAAACCGAAGACGAAGAAGAAACCGAGTAAATAAATCAAGGAGGAAACGATAATGATAAAGGCAACAGATGTCAAGGCGCTCAGGGAACAGACCGGTGCCGGTATGATGGATTGCAAGAAAGCCCTCGTTGAATCAAATGGTGATTTTGAGAAGGCTGTAGAATATTTGAGGGAAAAAGGTATTTCAACCGCAGAAAAGAAATCCGGAAGGATTGCCGCTGAAGGTGTCGTAACATCATATATCCATGGCAACGGAAGAATCGGTGTATTGCTTGAAGTCAACATCGAGACTGACTTTGCTGCAAAAAATGAAGATTTCCAACAGTTTGCGAAGGACATAGCCATGCAGATTGCAGCCATGAAACCGCAGTATGTCAGAAGGGACGAGGTTCCTGCTGATGTGGTTGAAAAGGAAAAGGCGATACTCAAGGCCCAGGCTCTTAATGAAGGAAAACCTGAAGCAGTCGTTGACAAGATCATCGAAGGCAGAATAGACAAATTCTTCAAACAGATATGTCTTGAGGAGCAGCAGTTCATAAAGGATACAGACAAAACAGTACAGGGTCTTACAACTGAACTGATTGCAAGAATCGGAGAAAACATCAGGATAAGAAGATTCACCAGATACGAAATGGGTGAAGGTCTTGAAAAGAGAAATGAAAACTTCGCTGAAGAAGTTCAGAAAACAATGGGTTGACCAATCAAAGGGCACGTATGTGCCCTTTTTTTACCCATTTATGAAAGGCGGGAGAAAGTGGGAAAAGCAAAATACAAGAGAATTCTTTTAAAACTGAGCGGAGAAGCCCTCGCTGGCAAAAAGGGGTTTGGCATTGATTCTGAGACTGTAAACGGGATTGTTGACAGTCTTGTGGAAGTTTATGGGATGGGCGTACAGATAGCCCTGGTAGTTGGCGCGGGTAACTTTTTCCGGGGCAGGGACGGAGCCGGAATGGACAGGTCGACGGCAGACCATATGGGAATGCTGGGAACCGTCATAAATGCCCTTGCCCTTCAGGATGCAATAGAGAAACGGGAAATCCCGACAAGGGTCATGACAGCCATCCCCATGGACAGAATATGTGAACCATATATAAGAAGAAAGGCAGTTTCGCACCTTGAAAACAATGACATTGTCATATTTGCCTGCGGAACCGGAAATCCATTTTTCTCAACCGATACTGCTGCTGCTCTCAGAGCGGCGGAAATTGATGCTGATATAATACTGTTTGCCAAGAATATAGACGGTATATATTCCGATGACCCTAATAAGAATCCGGATGCAGTCAAATACAATACAATATCCTATCATGAGGTATTGAAAAAGAAACTTGCTGCCATAGACCTGACTGCTACATCACTTTGTCTTGACAATGAAATGCCGTCATTGCTGTTTGCTCTTGAAAAACCGGATAATATCGTCGATGCAGTACTTGGCAAGAGCACAGGAACCTATATTGAGAAATAGGGTTTGCATTATTATTTTGACTTATGAGATAATGTAAAAAAAGTCAAGGAGGTATTTTTATGCAGTATGAAGACGATTATACCGAATTCAGTATGGAGATGGATGAAGTCATTGAGCATTTCAAGGAACATTTGGCAACAATAAGAGCAGGCAGGGCAAATCCAGCCATTTTAAATGGAATCATGGTTGACTATTATGGAGTACCGACTCCGATTAACCAACTTGGTAATATATCGGTTCCTGATGCCAGGATGATAGTAATTCAGCCGTGGGATGCAGGTGTTGTAAAGGATGTTGAAAAAGCCATACAGGCATCCAACATCGGAATAAACCCGAACAGCGACGGAAAGGTGATAAGGCTTACGTTCCCGACTCCTTCAGAGGAAAGAAGAAATGAGATTGTGAAGGTTGTAAAGAACCATGGAGAGGAAGCCAAGGTCAAGATAAGGAACATAAGGCGAAGTGCAATCGATGAGTTCAAGAAACAACAGAAAGCCAGCGAAATAACCGAGGATGATTACAAGGACATAGAAAAAGACATACAGGAACTTACGGACATGCATATCAAGAATATAGAGGAACTTGTAAAGCAGAAGGAAGCCGAAGTTACCGAGGTCTGATAATCGAAATAGCAAAAAGTAACGAAATGCCAACGGCATTTCGTTTTTTTTGCATCCGGAGCAGCAGGATTATATGGAAACAAAAAGTAATAATTATAACCGGACGATATTTACGACAGTCGTAATTATTTGCAGCATATAAATTGTTTGGGTCAGGGGTGATTATTGACCTGTGATTTGGTATGATGTATTAGAAAGTTGGAGAAACTCATATGATGAAAAAATCTGTCAAAATCCCCAGGCTGCCGGAACATATTGCTTTGTTCATGGATGGCAACGGACGCTGGGCAAACAGAAGGGGACTTCCGAGGTCTGCCGGCCACAGGGCCGGAGCCAGTGCAATAAAGAAGCTTGTGGAGGATTGTGATGCCATTGGGCTGAAATACCTCACCGCATATGCTTTTTCGACGGAAAACTGGAAAAGACCTGCTGAAGAGATAGATAACCTCATGGATCTCATAAGGGAGTTTCTGGATCGTACAGCCGAGTCCTCAAAGGATACAAATGTACGTATTAAGTTCATTGGTTTCAGAAACAGACTTTCAGAGGACATCGTAGAGAAAATAAGGAATACAGAGGAACGGACGAAGGACAAGACTGGTCTTACATTCGTTGTTGCCCTTGATTACGGGGCAAGGGCAGAAATCACAAATGCAGCAAGAAGGCTTGCCATGGAGTGCATTGAAGGAAGGATTTCGCCCGAAGGAATATCTGAAGAGGCAATCTCCGGAGCCCTGTTTACAGCAGGCATTCCCGACCCGGACCTAATCATCAGGTCAAGTGGTGAAAAACGCATGTCAAACTATCTGTTATGGCAGTCATCATATTCGGAACTGTGGTTTTCCGATGTCCTGTGGCCGGATTTCAGGTTGAAACATCTGCTGCAGGCGGTCAGGGACTATAATAAAAGAATCAGACGATTCGGAGGTATCAAGAAGTGAAGACCAGAATTATCGCAGGCATTCTCGTGCTTCTAATGGTGGCGTCGGTATTTTTCCTGGCGACCGAGTGGTTCTATCTTGTCTATCTTGTACTTGCACTTATCTGCTGCAATGAATTCATGCATATGCTGGAGCAGGGGGGAATTGCTGCATTCAAGCTTCCGTCATATATTTTCACACTGTTATATACTGCTGTGCTTTTCAATACATACAATGACCTTGTAATAAAGCAGGATGTCTTAAGGGGCCGCGGATATCTGGTGGTTTCGATGTTCTTCATTATCTTTCTCCTTACGATAGCCATGTTCAACAAACGCCATGACCTTAAGAGCATCATATACACTGCATTCGGTACCCTTTATGCAGTGGTTCCGCTCAGTTTTGCAGTACTGGTCATGGAACTGCCGGACGGGAAATGGCTGCTGGGCATGATTCTGGTCGGAGCAATAGCAACTGATACATTTGCATACTTCACAGGATATTTCTGGGGGAAGCGGAAGATTGTTCCGAAGATCAGCCCCAAGAAAACCGTTGAAGGCAGCATTGGCGGAATTGCAGGAAGCATCATATTCATGACCATATACACAATTATCATGAAGAATGTGGCCGGTACATATCCGGGACTTGTTAAAATGATAATAATCATAGCAGAGACCGGAGTGGTTTCCCAGCTGGGTGACTGGGCTGCATCCTTTTTGAAAAGGGAATTCTCAATCAAGGATTTCGGCAGACTGATACCGGGACACGGAGGTCTTCTCGACAGGGTGGACAGCCTGATTTTCCTGCTGCCGCTTACATATGTGATTTTTATTATCTGATTTGGAGGAAACATGACCAAGGTTTGCATTCTGGGTGCAACAGGTTCAATAGGGAGACAGGCACTTGATGTGTGCAGGGAAATGGGTTTCATTGTAACCTGTGTTACGGCTGATACCGATTATGAAGGCCTTGCTGCCATATGCAGGGATTACGGACCCGGGCACGCAGCAATTGCCAGTGAAGACAAATACGAAAAATTCAAAACACTTATCGATGGGGTAAGGACCTATGCAGGAAGCCCGGGAATTCTTGAATGCATAAGGAACAGCAATGCCGACATTGTCGTAAACGGCATAGTGGGCAGTGCAGGAATAATGCCTACCCTTGAAGCCATAGGAACAGCCCGGAGAGTTGCCCTTGCCAACAAAGAAACTCTGGTAGCTGCCGGAGACCTGATAATGAAGGCGGCACACGAAAGAAATGTAGAACTGATACCGGTGGACAGTGAACACTCTGCCGTATTCCAATGCATGGAAGGAAACCGGCACAATGAAATCGACAGCATTTACCTTACAGCATCGGGAGGACCTTTCAGGGGGTACAGTGCCGAGAAACTGAAGGATGTCACCAGGGAAATGGCTCTTCGCCACCCGAGCTGGACCATGGGAAGCAAGATTACAATAGACAGTGCGACCCTTATGAACAAAGGTCTTGAAGTCATAGAAGCAAGGTGGCTCTTCGATATGGAATATGAAAGGATAAAGGTAGTCGTGCATCCTGGCAGCATCGTTCATTCCATGGTAGGATTCACGGACGGAAGCATCATTGCGCAGCTCGGAGCACCGGATATGAGGATTCCAATACAATATTCCCTTACATATCCTAAAAGAGTGTGCAATAATTTCAGTAAACTGGATATATATAATCTAGCGGGTCTGCAATTCCATGAGCCGGACATGGAGACGTTCAGATGTCTCAGTCTGGCATATGAGGCGGGCCGTACAGGAAAAACCATGCCATGTGCAATGAATGCAGCCAATGAGGAAGCTGTAAGGGCATTTTTGTCCGGTCATATTTCCTTCTTGGATATACCCAGGATCATAGAAGAGGTTATGACAATGCATGACCCGGTGGAAGCAAAGTCCATTGAAACAATCCTGGAGCAGGACAAGCTGGCAAGACAAAATGCACAAAGGATGATCAAGGAGGTTTGAATTGAATATAGTCGTTGCCATACTGGCACTCAGTATAATAATAATGGTACATGAAATCGGCCATTTCATTGCAGCAAGGGCCGTTGGGATCAGGGTCCTGGAATTTGCAATATTCATGGGTCCGAAGCTTTTCAGCTTCGAAAGAAAAGGTACGGTTTACAGTATAAGGGCAATTCCCATTGGGGGATTTGTGGCCATGGAGGGCGAGGAAGAGGACGTGGACAGTTCCACATCCTATTCAAGGATGCCTGCCTGGAAGAAAATAATTGCGGTATCTGCAGGCCCTGCCGCAAACTTTATTTTTGCACTGCTGGTTCTCTTCATACTGTTTCTTTCCTCCGGCTATGCACTGGATAAGAATACAGTCATTGAAGAAGGTACAGTGGCTTATGAAGCCGGACTTCGCTCCGGGGACGAGTTGATATCAATTGACGGCAGAAGAGTCTATGACCCATTGGATTTAACTGTTCTTCTATATACGGTTGACGGCAGGAAAATCGAAATTGAGTATAAAAGAGATGGTGAAAAATATACTGCTCTGGCAACACCTGAACAGGTCGGCGGGGACAGATATATGATCAATTTCATACCTGAAGGGGAAAGTACGGTGGTAGGCAGCATCGATGAAGACTCCAACGGATACATCGCAGGTCTGCGCCAGGGAGACAAGATAGTTTCCGTTGACGGCAATCCGGTATTCTCCAGGGACGACATAGATGCTGCAATGGCAAACAGCAATGGTGATACTGTGGTGGTAGGTATTGAGAAGGATGGGAAGTATGAACTCTTTACATTCGAACCTGCCTTCCAGAGTATACCCGAATACTATGACCTGGGAATATATTATGAAGGGGCATCGACCAACGTGTTCACTGCCATTAAACATGCCGTTGGATTTTCAATATCTACACTGAGGGCAGTTATTCTTTCACTTGTCTGGCTTATAACAGGCGCCGTTAAGTTCCGGGAAATGATGGGTCCGGTTGGAATCGTCACTACCATCGGGGCTACAATCCAACAGGATACATTCAGGATGTTCATCATCAACCTTGCCAACATGATGGCTTTCATAAGCCTCAACCTGGGGCTCATGAACCTCATACCTTTTCCAGCCCTTGACGGCAGCAAAATCGTCATACACACCATTGAGGGCATTCGAAGAAAGCCATTCCCAATGGAAAAAACAGCCTGGATAACCGTAGCCGGTTTCGTACTTCTGATGGCACTGCTTCTGTTTGCAACCTTCAATGACATCGTAAGATTGCTGGGGCTTCGATGATGGGAAAAGTGAAAAGGGAAATATCAATAGGCAGCAGGACAATTGGCGGTGGAAGACCCATTGCGATTCAATCCATGACGAATACAGTTACAGCTGACATTGATTCAACGGTCAGACAGATCAGAGTGCTGACTGCTGCAGGATGCGAAATCATAAGGGTCACGGTACCTGACTGGGAGAGTGCAGCTGCACTTGGTAAAATAAAACAGCAGATAAACATTCCCATTGTGGCAGATATACATTTTGACCACAGGCTTGCCGTTGCAAGCATTGAAAACGGTGCAGACAAGATAAGGATCAACCCCGGGAACATAGGCGGCAGGGAAAAGGTTGCGGAAGTCGTAAAGGCTGCAAAGGAAAGAAATATCCCCATAAGGGTCGGAGTCAATTCAGGGTCTCTTTCAAGGGAACTTTATGAAAAATACGGCGGAGCAACCGTAAAAGCCATGATGGAGGACCTTGACCGGCAGGTAACCATGATAGAGGATATGGACTACAGGAATCTGGTGATTGCCGCAAAGTCATCGGACATACTTAATATGGTTGCAATCAACCGTGTGATGCATGAAAGATATGATTATCCAATCCATATAGGCCTTACGGAGGCGGGGACTGTCTTTTCCGGGACAATCAAGTCCTCTGCAGCCCTGGCTATTCTTCTAGAAGAAGGAATCGGTGATACAATCAGATACTCTCTTACAGCGGACCCAGTGAATGAAGTTGAGGCTGCAAAGGTTCTTTTAAGGGCCCTTGGCTTATATAAAAAGGGTGTCAATATTATTTCATGTCCGACCTGCGGAAGAACAAAGGTGGACATCATATACATTGCCAACGAACTGGAGAAAAGGACCAGGGACCTTGAGATATCATTGGATGTTGCTGTCATGGGATGCGGAGTCAACGGTCCCAATGAGGCACGCCATGCCGATCTTGGTATAGCGGGAGGTTCAGATGGTGCTCTCCTGTTTAAAAAAGGTGAAATAATAAAGAAAGTTACAGCGGATGAAGCCCTTGATGAACTCATGGTGCTGATAAACGGATTCAACCGGGGGGACTGATGGAGAAGACACCTACGATACTGCAGAAGGTGAAGGTCAGGAGTGTAAAGATTAACAGACTGGAAAAAAGTCTGGTGGTTGATGTTGTTTCGGAAACCTATGTTCCTCTGGAAGAGGAGAAAGAACTTCTTGAACATTTCAAAGGGCATTTCGGTACGGAAAACCTGGCAGTTGTATGCTGTGTCCAGGGTGCTGAGCTTGGGGAAAGGGAAAAGCAGGACATCATAGGCAGAATGGTGGATCATTGTCCGACCCTGCTGCCGTACAGGGAACGTATTACCTTTGAAAAACGGGAAAACTCCGTTGTCATATCCTATCCTGATGTCTGTGAAAAGCTTTTGGCGGCAGCGGGAAGCATAAGGCATATTTCCTCATTCCTGTCAAAGGGATTGCAGATGGAGTGCGATATAATATGCGCCCCGCAGAAGGCGGACAATGGCCGGGAGGAGTTTGATAAGATCAGGCAGGAGCTTAAGAGCAGGAATTCAGAGGAAAACAAAAGGATAATAAATGATTTTTCCAAGGTTGTTAAGAAACCGGAAAAAGTCAATAAATACGGAAGGAACCGTTCCTATACAGAGGTCAGGCTCAGGGAAATCAGCAATGAATTCAAGCTTGTGGCCTTTGAGTGCGAAATCATAGATGTGGAGTCCAATGTGACAAAGAGGGGCAAGACCATGTTCAAGTTCGATGTCACTGACTACACATCATCAATCACCTGCAAGATGTTCTGCGAAGGTTCGGAGGCAAGGGAACATGCAAAGCTGCTCCAGGCCGGTGCCAGCATCAGGGTTGAAGGCAGCTACGGATATGACAATTATGATTCTCAGAACATAGTCATGGCAAAGAATGTAACTGAGTGTGAGCCGCTTCATATGGAAAGGGTAGACACAGCGGATTCAAAGAGGGTTGAACTCCATCTGCATACAAAGATGAGTTCAAAGGATGGTTTCATTGAGCCTTCTCAGCTGTTCAGGACCCTGAAGGACTGGGGGCATACTGCAGTTGCAATTACAGACCATGGCGTTGTACAGGCTTTTCCGGAAGCATTTGAGAAGGCGGAAATATACGGAATAAAACCCATATTCGGAGTCGAAGGCTATCTTGTTGATGACGGACCGGCATTCATGAGGAACCCCGATGACCACGAAATCAAGACAGAGATGTTCGTTTTCAATATGGGGGAGGATTGTGAAATCATCCTGCCCGACGGAAGCACCGTCAGAACCCGGATGGGAGATACAGATGCAATTCAGCCACCGGACAAAGGATGTACAATCATTTGCTCAGGCTGGCCTGATGAAAGGTTCATGGGATACCCGGTCATAAATTTCAATATTCTCTTTGACAGACTTGGGGCCACAGGGGTTGACATGAAGGGGGTAATGCCACCGGGTGAAATCAATGGTGCAGGTGAACTCAGGGAAGCATGGAATCGTTTCATGGGCTGTTCCTTCATGGAAGGCATCAGGTCAACCAATGATTTATGCATTCTGGTTTCCGGCAAAACCATGAATGTAAAACTAAGGCAGTATCATGTAATAGTTCTTGCAAAAAATAATGCCGGACTGAAAAGTCTATATGAACTTATTTCATATTCCCATATAAATTTCTTCTATAAGAAACCAAGGATTCCTAAAAGCATTTTGGAAGCAAAGAGAACAAACCTGGTAATTGGAAGTGCATGTGAAGCAGGAGAGCTTTATTCCGCTGCAGTGGAAGGCAGGGACGATGACACTCTGAAAAGCATCGCACGTTTCTATGACTACCTTGAAATTCAGCCGGTGGACAACAATTCATTCATGGTAAGGGACGGTATCCTTGGTAAGGAGGATGACATCAGGAACCTTAACATGAAGATAGACGGAATAGGCCTTGAGCTTGGGATACCGGTTGCCGCTACATGCGATGCGCACTTCTTCTCAGAGGAAGATGCAATATACAGAAAAATAATAATGCATGGCATGAAGTACAAGGATGTGGAATCACAGGCACCTCTCTTCATGCGGACAACCGATGAAATGCTCGGGGAGTTCAGTTATCTGGGTGAGGACAGGGCATACAAGGCTGTCGTGGAGGTTCCCTGTGCGATTGCGGACTCCATTGAGTCACTGCGTCCGATTCCAAAGGGTACGTTCGCCCCGTCCATAGAGGGAGCTGATGAGGACCTCAGGGAGATATGCCGGAAAAAGGTCTGCGAATTATATGGTGAAAATCTCCCTGAACTGATTGAGAAAAGGATGAACAAGGAACTTGATTCCATCATCAACAATGGATATGCGGTAATGTACATAATTGCCCAGAAGTTATCCCTTAAATCACAGGAAAACGGATACCTGGTTGGTTCAAGGGGTTCCGTGGGTTCATCATTCGCTGCATTCCTTTCAGGAATCACCGAGGTAAATCCGCTGCAGGCCCACTATATATGCAGGAATTGTTACAACATAGAGTTTGCAGACCCATCTCAATATGACTGCGGTCTTGATATGCCTGACAAGGAGTGCCCCGTATGCAAAAATCAGTATGCAAAGGATGGGTTTGACATACCCTTCGAAACCTTCCTGGGATTTGAAGGAAACAAGATGCCTGACATTGACCAGAATTTCTCAGGGGAATACCAGGCCAGGGCCCATAAACACGTCGAGGAACTGTTCGGAAGCAGCAATGTCTTCAAGGCTGGAACAATATCTACAATCGCAGACAAGACGGCCTTTGGTTTCGTAAAGGGATATCTCGAGGAAAACAACATACCCCATAACAAAGCAGAGATCAAACGTCTGGTCAAGGGATGTGCCGGCGTAAAAAGGACAACCGGCCAGCATCCGGGAGGTATGGTGGTGCTTCCTGAAGGATATTCCATAAATGATTTTACACCGGTCCAAAGGCCTGCCAATGATACTGAATCTGATACTGTAACAACCCATTTTGATTTCAATTCCATGCATGACACCCTTCTGAAGCTGGATATCCTGGGCCATGATGACCCCACGATCATAAGGATGCTTGAGGATCTTACCGGTACGAAGGCAAAGGAAATCAATATAAGGGACCCGAAGATAATGTCTTTGTTCAGCAGTGCGGAAGTGCTGGGTTTTGTAAAGGACATTGACTGCAGCATAGGTGTGCTGGGAATACCCGAATTCGGCACTAAATTCGTGCGCGGGATGCTTAAAACAGCCGTACCGTCAACTATCTCTGAGCTTATCAAGATATCGGGGCTGTCCCATGGGGAAAATGTTTGGAGCAACAATGCAGAGGACCTTATAAAGAATGGGACCGCAACCCTTCAGGAGGTCATAAGCATCCGAGACAATATAATGCTATACCTCATCCATCATGGAATGGATTCACACACAGCCTTTGAAATCACCGAAAAGGTCAGGAAGAAGTCCAGCAACATAACACCGGAGCATGAGAAGGTTATGCTTGAGCACGGTGTGCCGAAATGGTATGTGGAATCCTGCAAGAAGATTGAGTATATGTTCCCGAAGGCCCATGCGGCGGCATATGTAATAATGGCCCTCAGGATAGCCTGGTACAAGATCTACTATCCGAAGGAGTATTATGCCGCATATTTCTCTATCCGCGCTGATGAATTCGAGGTTTCCATGATGACGGGGACGATGGATGAAATACGGGCCAGGATGACGGAGCTTAGAAGCGGGGAAGAAAGAATGAATGCCAGGGAGCAGAACATATTCACCATCCTTGAGATTGTTGAGGAAATGATGGCAAGGGGAATAGACTTCCTTCCCGTGGATCTAAGGCTTTCCGGAGCCGACAGATTCCTCTGTGAGGAAGATGGCATCAGACTTCCGCTCTCTGCTGTGGGAGGTATAGGAACCAAGGCTGCCAGGACTGTTGTCAGGGCCAGGAACAAAAAGGAATTCATGTCCGTCAGTGACCTTTCAGAACGCGGAAAGATTACAAAGACGGCAATAGAGAAACTCAGGGAACTGGGAGCCCTCGGGGACCTTCCCGAGAGCAGCCAGAGAAGTTTCTTCTGATATATGGCAAAAATACAACATATTGTATGCAGGAGATGCATAAACCACTGTAAATTGTTGTAAAGCCTTTAAAATTGTGTTAAATTGAGTTTATGTTAATTGACCGCATGGACACATGAAAAGTATAATGCTGTCTGTGGAATTGATGAATTGACGAAGGACATTGATTATGAAAGTCAGACTGGAGAATCTAACCAAGGCATTCGAGGAAGTCATTGCAGTGAACGATGCAAGCCTTGAATTCCTCGAAGGCAAGCTGACAGGTCTTCTCGGACCGTCGGGCTGCGGTAAATCTACGACACTGTATCTTATAGCAGGCCTTTTCAAGGCTACTTCAGGAAAAATTTTCTTTGATGATGAGGATGTTACAAGGAAGGAACCGGAAAAGAGGGGAATAGGCCTTGTTTTCCAGAATTATGCCCTTTATCCTCATATGACTGCCGAACAGAACATTATGTTTCCGTTGCAGAACCTCAGGATTCCGAAGAAGGAGGCAAGGAAAAGAGCCCTGGAGATGGCAAAGCTGGTTCATATCTCAGAGCTTCTCCAAAGGAAACCGGGACAGATGTCCGGAGGACAGCAGCAGAGGGTTGCAATAGCCAGGGCACTGGTCAAGGAACCCAGGATACTTCTGCTTGATGAGCCTCTTTCCAATCTTGATGCACGTCTGCGACTGGAAATGAGGGAGGAAATCAAGAGAATTCAACGTGAAACAGGAGTCACGACAATATTCGTAACCCATGACCAGGAAGAAGCCATGTCCATATCTGACCAGATTGTCATAATGAACGAAGGATTCCTGCAGCAGATAGCATCACCGCAGGAAATGTACCGCAATCCCGTCAATGAGTTCGTGGCAAAGTTCCTTGGAAATCCACCGATCAATATAATTGGGACTGAAATCAAGGGTGGCAGGGTTGATGCAGGCGGCTTTGTTATGGATACGGGAAAACTTGCCGACCAGCAGGTACATGTGGGGATAAGACCTGAATCATTCAGACTGGACGCAAACAGCCCTGTTAAAGCTGTCATCCAGGCAATGGAGTATACAGGCCGTGAAACCCTGCTTTTCGTTTATCTTGGAGAACGCCTTTGCAAGGTTGTTATAAATGCTGCGGATGTAATGTTCAAGAAGGGTGAGACCATTGGTCTTTCACTCAGGGATAATTCCATGATGCTCTTTGATACGGAGGGGAACAGGCTTTATGTTTGAGCCCAGATGGAAAACCACACTGAAAGCATTGCTTTATTTATCACCTGCGCTGATAGTGATAGCTGTTTTTGTAATATATCCCATGTTCAGGTCTGTATGGATCAGTTTCTTCAAGGATTACAATATCTTCAAGCATACGGGAAGCGGCTTCGGACTTGACAACTACAAATGGGTGCTCAATGACGGCAGGTTCATACTGGCCCTTAAGAATACCACCATATATACAATTGTAGTCGTTCCGGTTTCGATGGCTATAGCACTGTTCACGGCGGTTCTGCTGAACAGCAAGCTCAAGGGCATGAAGGTATTTGAAACCATGTTCTTCCTGCCTTATATCACAAACCTAATAGCTATAGGACTGGCATTCAAATTCATATTCAATTCTACATATGGAATATTAAACAGAATCCTGGGACTTTTCGGAATAGATTCGATAATGTGGCTCAATGACCCGAAGTATTCACTGCCTGCATTGATAATATTCGGAATCTGGTCGGGGCTTGCATTCAAGATTGTTGTGTTCCTTGCAGGCATACAGGGAATCAACAAGCAGTATTACCAGGCTGCAAAGATAGACAATACATCCAGGTGGAGGACCTTTACTAAAATAACACTGCCGCTTCTTTCGCCCATGGTTTTCTACATAGGTATTATTTCCTTCATCGGTGCGTTGAAGACCTATGTCGAGGTTGTGGGATTGTATGGAAACAATCCGGGACCTGCAGATACGGCAATGACCATAGTCTATTATGTGTATGATTTGTTCTATGGAGCAAACGAACCTCCGCGTGCTGCTGCAGCATCGGTTATCTTGTTCCTGATCATACTTGTATTCACATTCATACAGCTGAGGGTAAGCAAGAAAAGGGTCCAGTATTAGGGGGATGACATGAAGAATGTATATAAAATAATTACATATATACTGCTGACAGCCGGTGCAATCATAATGCTGTTCCCGTTCTTCTGGATGATAACCGGAAGTCTGAAGACCTACAACCAGATAACCGCATCCCCCATAGTATGGTGGCCGGCTCCGGCACAATGGGGAAACTATGCAACAGCACTGGAATATGCACCCTTTGACACATATTTTGTAAATACCGTCATAGTTTCTGTGGGGACAACTCTTTCTGTGCTCATAACATCCATATTTGCAGCCTTTGCGTTCTCACGGCTGAAATTCAGGGGAAGGGACTTGATTTTTTCAATACTTCTGTCAACCCTCATGATTCCAAGCCAGATACTGATCATAACCAATTATGTAACCGTAGCAGTCAGAATGCAGCTGATGGATACACTGCTAGCCCTGATAATTCCGTTCACTGCAAGTATATTCTATATATATCTTCTCAGGGAGTTCTTCAATCAGATACCCGAACAGCTTTATCTTGCTGCAAAGGTGGACGGTACATCGGACTGGAGGTATCTTTGGAGGATAATGGTTCCAAATGCCAAGAATGCGCTTATTACCATCGGTCTTTTCAATTTCATAGCCTCATGGAATGCATACATCTGGCCTCTGCTGCTAACAAACTCAGAGAGCAAGAGGGTATTGTCAATAGGATTGAAGTATTTCAGCGGTGAGGCCGGAACGGATTATGAACTTCTGATGGCGGCAGGCACCATAGTCATAGCACCTCTTCTTGTGATATATCTGTTCTTCAGAAGATATATCGTTGAAGGTGTAGCACGTTCAGGAATAAAGGGTTGATACAGGGGAAACCTGTTCAAATATAAAGGATAAGAAGGAGAATAAAAATGAAAATGAGAAAAATCCTAGCATTGTTGCTCGCAGTTCTCATGGTTGCATCCTTTGCAGCCTGCAAGACCAGCAATGAGGAACCGGACGCATCAAAGCCTGCGGATTCAATGGAACCTGCAAAGGAATGGCCCGAAATACCTGATGGAACGGTACTCCAGTTCTGGCATGCAATGAGCGGAGCAAACGGAGCGGCATTGGATTTGGTAGTAGCCAAGTTCAATGAAGAAAATGAATTCGGCATCACAGTTGAAGCTACATACCAGGGTGGATATACAGACCTCCACACCAAGCTTGTTTCAGCTCTGCAGGGCGGAGACATACCTCATATTGCACAGGCATATGCAAACAACATCATGGTTTACCTTGATTCAGATGCAATCGTGCAGCTTGACGAGTATATCTTTGACTCTCAGGTTGGTGTAGAAGACTGGGAAGACATCATCCAAGGTTACAGGGAAGAAAACAGCAACTATCCTGATGGTAAGTTCTATTCACTTCCTTTCAACAAATCAACCGAAGTACTTTACTACAATGAGACATTCTTCAATGAAAACAACCTGACAGTTCCCACGACCTGGGAAGAACTGAAGGATGTTTCAATTGCAGCTTCAGAAATACTTGGAAAACCTGCATTTGGTTATGACTCACTTTCCAACCTCTTCATTACATGGACACAGCAGGCAGGCGGACAGTATACCAACAACAATGGTGATGTTCTGTTCAACAGCCCTGAAGCCCGTGAAGCACTCCAGTTCTTCATCGACGGAGTAGAAGGCGGATATTTCAGGACAGCAGGAGAAGACAACTACTGTTCAGGTCCTTTCAATGACCAGAACCTTGTAATGTTCATAGGCTCAACATCAGGTTCAGCTTACATCGGAAGCGATGCCTTCGAGTGGAATGCAGCAATGGTACCATTCGGAAAAGTTGAGAAGGTCATCCAGCAGGGATCAAATATGTTCATGCTGAAATCAGATGAAGTAGGACAGCTCGCTACATTTGAATTCATGAAGTTCCTCATGGCTCCTGAAAATACAGCTCTCTGGGCTATGAACAGCGGATATCTTCCTGTAAGGGAAAGTGCACGTGAACTTCCTGAATATGTTGCATATGTTGAGGCTGGCACAAACCCGACCAAGGATGTCGGAACATCATATGACGGAGCATGGTATATCTATGACCCTGTATTCAAGGAAAGCTACAGTGTGAGAATGGCAGTTGAAACTGCAGTTGAAGAAGCAGCAACGGGAATCAAGTCCGTTGACCAGGCTATCACAGATGCAGCAGCAAGTATAAACTAAAGTAGATTTTCATTAAGGGGGAGGCATGCCTTCCCCCTTCCTTTTTGTGCATCATTCATGCCTGAAAAGGAGGGGAAAACATGAAAAATACATTCAGGATTCTCATAATCATATTGTCAGTGGCATTGATGCTGACCGCATGCAAAGGAAATGAAGCAGAGGTTTCGGATAAACCTTCCGCATCTGCAACCCCTGCACCGGCTGTCATGCCTGTTCTTCCTGACCTGGATTTCGAAGGCATGGAGTTCATGGAGGATGGTTATGAAATAGTTCAGTTCGTAGGCCAGAGTGACGGGGATACTGCAAACTTCGTTTTAAAGGAAGGCATGCGTGCCACCAGGTTCCTGGCCATTGATACACCGGAGACCAACAGCTCAACGGGTGGACTTCATCCATATGCGCTGCCCGCAAAGGACTATACGAAGGAAAAGCTTGAGAAAGCAAAAGTCATAATACTTGAAAAGGATGACCAAAGTGATATAGAGGACAACTACGGCCGGCTGCTTGCATGGGTATGGGTCGATGGAGAACTTCTCAATTACAAACTGGTTGAAGAAGGCCTTGCATGGGTCAAGTATCTTTACGGGGATTACAAGTACAACAATCAGATGATCAAGGTTGAAAGTGAGGCCCAGAAAAAGGATGTAGGGCTGTGGTCGCCTGATACAACCTATGAGGTTGAAGATGAGACCCAGAAGGTTACATTGGCTGAGGCCAGGAAACTTCCGATTGGGTCAAGTGTGGAAGTTACCGGTGTTGTGACAAGCCGTATTGGATCCAATGCATATATCCAGGACGAAACCGGAGCAATCTACATTTATGCAAACAGCTATAATTATTCCGCATTGTATCCAGGTATCAGGGTTACATTCACAGCAAGGACAATGGATTACAATGGTCTTTTGGAGCTGAGCAATGTCCTTGATAAAAAGATAACCGCAGTCGAGGAGGGGATTGCCATTGAACCCATGGTAATTGAATTGGCCGAAGTAGGTGAAGAGACTGAGGCGATGTATGTAAGGATTGACAACCTCACCGTAACATCCATTGATGCCAGTGAGAATACCCTTGGCTACAGTGTCCATGTCAAATCCGGTGATTCGAAGGGTATCATAAGGATAGACAAATACATGAAACCATATATAGAACCTGATTTCTTTACAGTAGGTGAGGAACTTAGTGTCATCGGGAACATTGGGCAGTACCAAAGCGATTATCAGATCATGATAAGCGGGGAAGACGATATATTGCGATGAGCATAACAGCTGAAATAATTAAGAAGATTGAGGAATATGATTCCATTGTCATATTTACCCATAAGAGTCCGGATTTTGATGCAATAGGTTCACAGTTCGGTCTTGCATACAGTCTGAGGGGAACCTATCCCCATAAAAAAATATTTACAACAGGTGAGACGGCAGACAGGTATGAAGGCCTTGTAGTCCTGGATAATCCTCCCGATGATGTCATAAAAGAATCACTGGCCATTGCAGTTGATTCTGCGGCAATACATCTTCTTAGTGACCAAAGGTTCGTAATGAGCCCTTTCCTTATAAAAATAGACCATCATATAGACAGGGAACCCTTCGGAGACATCTCATATGTCGATACAACCATGTCAGCAGCCTGTGAGATGATTGCAGACATGATTTTTACCCATGGGATGCATATGGACCGCCCTGCAGCTGAAATGCTTATGTACGGCCTTGTGACTGACTCGGGACGGTTTCTCTACTCTACGGTTTCAGGAAGAAGTTTCAAAACAGCTGAGAGACTCATGTCATATGACATTGACCTCCAGAGCATATATGACAGCCTTTATGAGGAGGATATTTCAGTCAAACGGCTGCGCGGCAGATTCATGACCGACTTCATGTTGACGGAAAACGGTGTTGCCTATATGAAGAATGATGAAGATTTCGTCAAAGCCTCAGGGATGGATGCATTTACAATATCCAGGGGTATGGTAAATACCATGAAGGATATAAAGGGAGTACCCATCTGGGTTAACTTCACCCAGGATACTGATGGAATCATTGTAGACATCAGGTCAAAGGGGCACCCTGTAAATGAAATAGCTTCCAAATACGGCGGAGGAGGACATCGCCAGGCAGCAGGTGCAATGCTTGATTCCTGGGAACAGGTGGACCTGATGATTGCCGACCTCGATGCAATGGCGGTCACATCATCCGACGGATAACGTGACCGCTTGTTCATAGAGTCAGTTCTTCCAGTATTTCTCCGAGTTCCTTGTATGATCCTGCAATGCCCTTGTATACTTTTTCGTCATATGAAAGATCGACTATTGTATATACAATTTTTTCATCCACCATTTCTGTAAGGACCACATACCTTATTTCAGAAGGAACTTCCGTATACCAGACATATTCATCAAAGTTATACTTTTTATATTCATCAAGGGGAATTACATATTCTATATTTTCCTCAAGTATCAGGACCTTTCCTGTGATTACAAAAGAAGCAGGAAAAGGATTTACAGTTCCCACAGCCGGTTCATTCAGATATTTTCTTTCAGCTGACAAGGCCCTTGATGCAAAAGCGCCCACCACCTGTTCGTTGAATTCATCCAGATCAATCACCGAACAAGAGCAAAAAATAAAGAGAAATGGGATAAGCAGAAGCAAAGATGTCAATTTTCCAATCTTGATCAACATCATGATCACCTCCGCCTCCATTATACATCAAAGCGGTCACATCATCCGTCGGATAACGTGACCGCTTCTAAGCCTGATTTGAACAAATGTCAGGAAATCTTTTTTGTATAAATCCTACGGCGGCGGTGCTGGCGTCGTTCAATGTATTTCCACATGGTCTGGACTGCGGTATTGTTTTCAAGTTCAGGTCCTGTTTCGGCGAACTTCATGTTGTGTCTGTGCGCAGCATTGAGAACGCTTTCAATCAGCATTGCACTTGCTCCGGTGCCCTGGTAGTCAGGGTGGATGGCAACGAGGTAGAGGTCAAGGGTATCATTCTTCTTTATTGCTTTCAGCAGATGGATGAAGCCGAAGGGGAAAAGCCTGCCCTTTGCCTTTTGCATGGCCTTCGACAAAGAGGGGAATGTTATCCCAAAACCAATGACCTCATCGTTCTTATTGACAATTATCTTTATGAAGTCAGGATTGACGAATCCAAAGAAACTGTCTATATACATCTTAATCTGTTTGTCTGAAAGCATTGAGGTGCCGTAAAGGGGAGCATATGCAGTGTTGTAAAGTTCAAAGACCTTGTCAGCCCATTTTAGTATGTCCTTTTTCTTTGTAAATTCAATTACCCTGTAACCAAATTTCCTTCTTGCAATGTTTGCAATCCTCGAATACTTGTCCACGGGCTCTTCAGGTACAGGTATCTGGTATTCGACCCAGTCAATCTCAGGCTCGAAACCAAGCTTTTCAAGGTGCTCCTTGTAGTAGGGGGCATTGTATATGGTTATGAACATATCAAGCTCATCAAACCCCTCAACCATGAGACCCTGGTGGTCAATATCGGTCAGACCGAGGGGCCCGTGGATTACATCATATCCATGCTCCTTCGCCCAGCCGATGGCTGTTTCCATGAGTTTCTCTGAAACCTCATGATCATCTATGAAATCAAAATGTGTGAAACGGGCACGGTTCTGACCCCATTTCTCATTGGCCCTGTGGTTGACCATTACACCTATTCTTCCGACTATTTTCTTATCCCGGTAGGCAAGATAGAAGACAGCTTCAGAAAACTCATATGCGGGATTCTTGTCTTTTCTTAGCGTATTGACTTCATCGACCACAAGGTCAGGAACAAAGTACTTGTTATCCTTATAGAGCTCATTGACATAGGCAACGAATTTCCTAAGATCCCTGTTATTCTTTACTTCTACTATTTCTACCATCAGCCACCTCAGATTGTTATGTGCATTTTGATGCAATTTTACTATAAATATCCCTGTTTGGCAAAGAATTTATGAGTTGATGATAATACTTGTTAATAATGGCCGGCCGTCAGTCACTTTGAATTGACAGCACTAGACGCAGATAATATAATAACTTCAATACGTTGAAGCGATGAAGGTACAAAGTAACTGCCCGTAACCACAAGAGAGGGTCTGGGAGTGGGATGACCCGGCACTGCGGAACAGTGAAATTTCATACCTGAGCATTGTTTTTGAACATCAAGTAGAAAACAACGGAATCGGAACCGTTATTCCGGAGGGCCCGGTTTTACCGGGAAGAAGTGTGGTACCGCGGATAAGCTCCGTCTCTTTGTGAGACGGGCTTTTTTATATATGCATGATTGAAAACGACATTGCATTACTATAGAATGAAGGAGAGGTATATTTATGACAATCTGGAATCCCAAGTATGAATGTATGGGCGATGAGGAAAAGAGACAGCTGCAGGGGAAGAGGCTTGCCGAAACCGTTGCACATGTCTATGCCAACGTTCCCTTTTACAAGAAAAAGATGGATGACCTTGGCATCCTGCCCGGTGATATAAAGAGCATCGACAATCTGAAGGATCTGCCGTTCACATATAAAACGGACCTCAGGGAGCATTATCCATATGGACTTTTTGCCGTTCCCATGGATGATGTCGTGAGGATACATGCTTCCAGCGGGACAACGGGAAAAAGAACTGTCGTAGGATATACAAGGGATGACATTGATGTCTGGGCAGAGGTCATGGCAAGGACTATCAGTGCCTGCGGTGCTACAAAATCTGACATTCTCCAGAATGCATACGGATACGGACTTTTCACAGGAGGCCTTGGGGTACATTATGGTGCGGAAAAAATAGGAATGGCTGTCATACCCATATCAGGTGGCAATACAAAGAGACAGATTGAACTGATGCTTGACTTTGGTCCAACCATTATTTCATGCACACCTTCATACGCCCTTTATCTTGCAGAAGTCATTGAGGAACAGAAGATTGACCGTTCAAAGATTAAACTGAAGGCGGGAATATTCGGAGCGGAACCATGGAGTGAAAATATGAGGAAGGACATAGAGGAAAGACTTGGTGTCCTTGCAATCGATATATATGGCCTCAGCGAAATAATCGGCCCCGGCGTATCCCAGGAGTGCCCTGAAAAATGCGGACTGCATGTAAATGATGACCATTTCATACCTGAGATAATCAACCCTGATACCGAAGAAGTTCTGGATTATGGTGAGCAGGGCGAAATAGTCTTCACCACCGTAACAAAGAAAGCACTTCCGTTGCTTAGATACAGGACCAGGGATATATCAAAGCTCAACAATGAACCGTGCGCCTGCGGAAGAACCTCCTACAGGATGGAGAAGGTCACGGGAAGAACCGACGATATGCTTATAATCAGGGGAGTAAATGTATTCCCGACACAGATTGAAAGTGTTCTTCTGGAACTTGGGGAAACAGCCCCTCACTACCAGCTGATAGTTTCCAAGGCAGGGTCCATGGACGCCCTTGAAGTACAGGTTGAGATGACCCAGGCACTGTTCTCGGATGAAGTTAAGAAAATTGAGGACCTTGAGAGAAAACTCAAGTTCAACATTGAAAGCACACTGGCAATAAGCGCAAAGGTTACTCTGGTTGAACCCAAGACAATAGCCAGGAGTGAAGGCAAGGCACAGCGTGTCATAGACAACAGGAACTTATAAGGAGGAAGGTATGCTTGTAAAACAGATTTCGGTTTTTCTGGAAAACAAAGAGGGAAGGGTTGCACAGGTTGCCCGGATCCTCAGTGATGCAAACATCAACATCAGGGCTCTTTCGATTGCGGATACGACTGAGTTTGGAATACTCAGGCTTATCGTGGACCATCCCAGGAAGGCTGAGGAAGCACTCCGCAATGAAGGTTTTACTGTAAGCATTACTGAAGTAATTGCCATATCCATAGAGGATGCACCCGGAGGTCTTGCAGATGCACTGCAGATTCTCCATGAAGACAAAATCAGCGTGGAATATATATATGCATTCATCTCAAAGACCAGTCACAAGGCAAATGTCATCCTGAGGGTCGAGGATTGCGAAAGGGCAATCAAAAGCCTGCAGGCCAAGGGACTTGAAGTATTGTCTTCTGATGCTGTCTATAACCAATAGGAGGTTTTAGCAATTTGATCGCTGAAATTATTGCCGTTGGCACGGAGCTTCTGATGGGGCAGATAACGAATACAAATGCCCGTTATGTGTCAGAACGATTCCCGGATGCAGACGTATATGTGTATTATCATACAGTCGTCGGGGACAATCCCCAGCGGCTGTCTTCTTGTCTTGACATAGCTCTCAAAAGAGCAGATGTCATACTGACAACCGGTGGCCTTGGGCCCACACAGGATGACCTGACCAAGGAAACAATTGCCAATGCACTTGGGCTTAGGATGGTGCCTGACGAAGAAACATTGCAGAAAATACATGGATTTTTCAACAAACTGGGAAGGACAGCCACGGCAAACAATGAAAAACAGGGATATTTTCCTGAGGGTGCAATAATACTCAGGAATGACAATGGAACTGCTCCGGGATGTATCATAGAAAAGAATGAAAAAACCGTTGTAATGCTTCCGGGTCCGCCATGGGAAATGGAACCCATGTTTGAGCAGTCAGTACTTCCATTTTTCATGAAAAGGGCGAACTATAAGCTTAAATCAGTCTTCATCAGGATGTTCGGCATAGGCGAATCAAGCATGGAGACTGTCATAAATGATTTGATAACCGCACAGAGCAATCCTACAATAGCTCCTTATGCAAAGATGGGTGAAACTACACTCAGGGTTACGGTAAAATACATACCGGGACGGGAGAACCCCGATGAAATGATGGCTCCTGTTCTCAATGAAATCAAAGACAGGCTGGGAAAATACATTTACTCTTACAACAATGAGGAACTTCATCAGGTAACTTCAGCTTTGCTCATGAAAAATAAAACGGGCATTGCCATAGCAGAATCATGTACAGGCGGAAAACTGACATCCATGCTTACAGACATTCCGGGGATTTCATCTGTTCTGTACATGGGAGCTGTTACATATTCAAACCAATCGAAGATCAATGTGTTGGGTGTGTTGCCTGAAACAATTGAAAGATATGGAGCGGTGAGTGCCGAGACAGCAATCGAGATGGCTGAGGGTGCAAGAAAAACCTGCAACTGTGGGATTGGTCTTTCAATCACAGGTATTGCAGGTCCCGACGGGGGAACCGTTGAAAAACCCGTGGGAACAGTCTTCATTGCAATATCCGACGCGTATGGAACCAAAACAAAGCAATTGAAACTTTGGGGCGGCAGGGACAGAATAAGGTATTCTTCCTGTCTTCATGCCCTTGATATGATAAGAAGGCATGAACTGGGGATGGAGGTCGAGGATTGAGCAACAGGGTCAGCTTCAGGGGAACGGCAGCCATGATAATGCTTTCAGTACTGCTCAGCAGGATACTGGGGTTTTTCAGGACTGCTCTCATTCCCGCAAGAATGGGTGGTTACAGCAGTGTTGCAGATGCATACAATGCTGCATTTCAGATACCGGATCTTATGTACGGTCTGTTGGTGGGCGGAGCCATAGCGGCATCACTGATTCCCATGCTGACCGGGTACGTCGAAAAAAAAGAAGAGAAGGAAGGCTGGAAGGTAGTAAGCACATATATCAATGTCATGATGATTGTCATGATGGTGATATGCATACTTGGTGTGGTTTTTGCACCGCAGCTGATGAATCTTGTCGCCAGAGGCTTTGCCGATGCTCCCCCTGAAAAGATGGAACTGGCAGTAAGGCTGACCAGGATATTGATGCCAATTTCATTTTTTATGATGCTTTCAGGGTTCTGCAACGGAATACTCAATTCATATTCAAAGTTCGTTGTTGCAGCCTTTGGGCCCTGCGTATACAATCTGGCGACTGTACTGAGTATTTTCTTCCTCAGCAATTCTGATGCATCAAGCAACTATGGCGCTGAGAAGGTTGTACTTGGCATCGTAATCTGTTCATTCTTCTATTTCATCCTTCAGTTTTCATTCACGATCAAATACATGAAGGATTACAGACCTACCCTGCATATGGCTCATCCTGATTTCCACAGGATGGTGAGGCTTGCGGTTCCAACGCTTCTGACATCTGCATTCGTGCAGATCAACTTCATAATTTCAAAATACTATACAACATTCTTTGATGAAGGAAGTCTCAGTGCCCTTGAAGTTGCCGGAAAGACATGGCAGATGCCTCTTGGAATAATTGCACAGGCAGTAGGTGTCGCAATCCTTCCATCCTTATCCGCTCTTTATGCATTCGGGAAATTCAATGAACTTGGTGAAAAACTGAATTCTGCCATTAGATTTGTTCTCTTCCTTGCCGTCCCATCTGCGGCAGGGCTTGCAATCATCAGCAAACCTACCATCCAGCTGATGTTCAACTGGGGGAATCTTGACGATGCTGCGGTATCACTGACTGCCGCAATGCTTACCCTTTACAGCCTTTCTATAGTCACCCAGTCAATAAACACAATAATGAACAGGGCATACTATTCCACCAAGAATTCAATGCTGCCGTTCATTGCAGGAAGCATAGGTATAATAATCAACTTCATACTGGCCTATACTGTTACCAGAACCACGGACATGGGGGCTGCCGGTGTTGCCCTTGCATATTCTATTGCCACAATATTCATAACAGTAACCCTTCTGCTGCTTTTCAGGAAGCGAATAAAAGGATTCAGGTTCATTGATAAAAAGGGATTTGTACTGAAGACTGCCATAGCCGTCCTTATCATGGGAGCAGCGGTATATTTATCGGACAGCATAATAGCTCCACTTTTATTAGGTAAAAGCATTATGGTCATATCAAAGAGCCGGCAGCTTGCATGGGTAACCCTTGATATACTGATCGGCATGATTGCCTATGCCGTTTCTTCATATTACATGAAGATAGATGAAATGAGGCAGATATGGAACGGAACTGTTAATAAACTCAAACAATTGACAAAAAATGGAAATTGAATATAATAGATGTTGACATTGTCAAATCGGTCATATATAATTTAGCAGAACAAATGTTCTTATCGGAGGAATTACATTATGGAAAAGAAAAAAGCATTGGATATGGCTCTTTTGCAGATAGAGAAACAGTTTGGAAAAGGTGCAGTCATGAGACTGGGCGAAAATGCTCACATGCATGTTGAAAGCATACCAACCGGAGCGCTTTCCCTTGATGTAGCACTGGGAATAGGCGGAGTGCCAAGAGGAAGGATCGTTGAGGTGTATGGCCCGGAGTCTTCAGGTAAAACAACCGTAACCCTTCACATGATAGCTCAGGCACAGAAACTCGGCGGCGAAGCTGCCTTTGTTGATGCTGAGCATGCCCTTGATCCGGAATATGCCAAAAGACTTGGAGTCAATATAGACGACCTTATCGTAGCCCAGCCGGACACAGGCGAACAGGCCCTTGAGATAACGGAAGCCCTTGTCAGAAGCGGAGCCATAGATATCATCGTAGTTGACTCAGTTGCAGCCCTTGTACCAAAGGCTGAGATTGACGGTGAAATGGGTGACACACATGTCGGACTGCAGGCAAGGCTTATGTCACAGGCACTCAGGAAGCTTGCAGGTGTCATAAGTAAATCCAGGACAACGGCAATATTCATAAATCAGCTGAGGGAAAAGGTCGGCGTTATGTTCGGCAATCCTGAGGTTACTCCCGGAGGAAGGGCACTGAAATTCTATTCATCCGTAAGACTTGATGTAAGAAGAACCGAACGGATAAAGGACGGACAGGACATACTGGGTTCCAGGACCGTCGTAAAGGTTTCCAAGAACAAGATAGCACCTCCCTTCAAACAGGCGGAATTTGATATAATGTACGGACAGGGAATATCAACGGAAGGCTGCATACTGGATATGGCAGCTGAGATTGATGTGATAAACAAGAGTGGGTCATGGTTTTCATACAAGGACCAGAGGATAGGCCAGGGGCGTGAAAATGCAAAGACTTACCTCAGGGAAAATCCGGAAGTATGTGACGAAATAGAGAAACTGGTAAGACGCCACTATGGTTTGGATGGAGCAAAGCATGAAAGTCAGCCGGAGAGCGGAGCTGAATAAGGGTTTTCTAATTGTTCTGGAGGACGGAACTGAGTTCACGGTATCAGAAGAACTATATTTCACAAGATACCTTTACGAAAAAGAAGAATTCAACCGTGATGAAGTAGAAAAGCTGGTATTCCAGGACAGGGTAATTGAAGCGGAGATTTTATGCAAGAAAAAGCTGGCTGCAGGCCTTAAGCCCAGAAGCCGGCTTTTGGCATATCTTGATGAAAACGGGTTTGATGCAGATATCAGCAACGAAGCCCTTGACAATCTGGAAAGGGATGGATATTTGGATGATTTGAAGTTTGCCACGAAGATTCTAAAGAGGAAAATGATATCATCACCTATGTCGAAGTATGCAATGGAGCAATGGCTTTTAGTCAACGGCCTGAACCCACAAACCGCAAGGACTGCGATTGATAAAGCGGATCTGGATGATTTGGTCACTGCAAGGAAAATAGCAGAAAGAAAATTCAAAGGCAGAAAGGAACCGATGAAAATTGCCACTTATCTTGCTTCAAGGGGCTTCGAAAAGGATATAATAGCTGAAGTAACCAATATGGAGGAACCATGGAACACATAGCAATCGTATCCCTTGGATGCCCGAAGAATACTGTAGACAGTGAAATACTTGCAGCAGTTGCAGACAATTCAGGATATGAACTGACAAACGATCTTGAGAATGCTGAAATAGCTGTAATAAATACATGTGCATTCATACAACCGGCCGTTGAAGAAGCCATATCAACCATCCTTGATGTTTCTGAACTTAAAAAGACAGGTAAGCTGAAGAAGCTTATTGTTGCAGGATGTCTGACTGAAAGATACAGGGAAAAGATACTGGAGGAACTTCCTGAAGTGGACCTTTGCATTGGAATAGATGCAATACCTGAACTGGGAAGAATACTGCAAGAAGGCCAGGATGGTATTCTTACCGGTAAAAAGGATTCAATTGACTTTCTGGAGCTGCCAAGAAAATTATCTGCAAATGACGGCAGTGCATATATAAAGATATCAGATGGCTGTGACAATACCTGTACATATTGCATGATTCCGTCAATCAGGGGAAAAATGCGAAGCAGAAGGATAGAGGATATCGTAAATGAAGTTACTGGATTGACAAAGGAAAATAAACTTCAAGAAGCAATACTGGTTGCCCAGGACACCACAAACTATGGCTTTGACCTTTATGGCAAACCATCATTGGCTGACCTTCTTGAAAGACTCATCTCATCAGAAGGACCAAAATGGTACAGGATGCTGTACTGCTATCCAGAACTGATCGATGACAGATTAATTGACTTGATTGCTGCAAATGATAACCTTGTACCATATTTCGACATTCCCATGCAGCATGCTTCCGACAGAATTCTGAAGCTCATGGGCAGGAAGGGAACCAACGGATATTACCGGGAACTAATTGAAAAAATACGGCATAAGGTTCCGGATGCAGTCATTAGAACGACCTTTATAACAGGCTTCCCGGGAGAAAGCAATGAGGATTTCAATGAACTTCATAAATTCATAAAGGAAATGAAGTTTGACAGAATCGGGGTTTTTACATATTGTGATGAGGACGGAGCTGCTTCATACAAGCTCCCGGGTAAGATATCTGATGAAATTTCTTCTAAGCGCAGGGATATTCTGATGAGGGAACAGGCAGAAATCTCCAGGAAAATAAATGAAAAACGTGTAGGAAAAGTTTATGATATAATCATCAGTAATGTATCGGATGATGGAATCTTCTACGAAGGAAGATCATATGCGGAAGCTCCGGAAATAGACGGTCTTGTGTATGTGGCATCATCCGAACCACTGGAACCAGGGGATATGGTCCGTGTCAGGATCCTGGAGGCCAGGGAATACGACCTGATAGGAGAAGCAGTCAATGAACCTGCCTAACAAGATAACTTTCCTAAGAATACTTTTGATTCCTCTTTTCCTCATATTTGCATTACCAGCTCCTGATTGGCTTCCGTCGGGACTTGGTTCATTCATGGACACAGCCGGTCCATATATAGCCATATTTCTTTTCATTGCTGCGGGAATAACAGATATTATTGACGGAAATCTTGCAAGAAAAAGGAATGAAGTCACCAATCTTGGAAAATTCCTGGACCCCATTGCTGATAAGCTGCTGGTTCTTGCAGCACTGCTTGTATTGGTAGTAAAATTCAACCTTTCCGTTTGGATAGTCATTATTGTCATTGCAAGGGAGCTCATGGTAATGGGAATAAGAACAATCGCTGCAGGAGAAGGTAAGATAGTAGCTGCAAGTATCTGGGGTAAAGTGAAAACAGTTATGCAGATTATTGCATCAGTTGCCTGGATGCTCAATGATATCATTGACATGTGGTACCTTGATGATGCACTGATGGTTGTTGCTGTGGTTCTGACTATTTACAGTGGAATTGACTATTTGATGAAAAATATTGAGTTTATAAAGGGCAGTCATAACTGATATACTCCGTTCAGGTACAACGGGGAGTACTTTGACGTAGAAATAGATGTGCTATGTACATATTGATACCAATTTTCACGATAAACTTAATAAAAAGCATATTTGACATAAATTAGGCAGGATGCTATAGTAATCATGTAATACGATGTATTACGCATCGGAGGTGAAAAAATGAGTACAGTATCACTAAGATTAAGCGACAGAGATGACGCAATAGTTAGAAAGTATGCCGAATTGCATAATTTAGATTTGTCTACCCTGATAAGACAGGCTGTTCTTGAAAAAATCGAAGATGAATATGATCTGGCACTTTTTGATAAAGTCTGGGAAGAAGAAAAAGAGAATGAGAAAATCAGTCATGAAAATTTAAAAAAGGACCTTGGCTTATGAGATATATGGTTAATTATACAAAGACTGCAGCAAAGCAACTTAAGAAGATGGATAAGAAGATTGCAGCCTTAATTTTAGCCTATATTGAGGAAAAATTGGTTAATTGTGAAAATCCCAGATTATATGGGAAAGCACTTCGGGGTGAATTGAACGATAAATGGAGATATAGAGTTGGCGATTACAGAATACTGGCGATGATTCAAGATGATGATCTTGTAATAACTGCTGTTGAGATTGGACATCGTAAAGATATTTATGAGAAATGATATAATAATTATCATAAGGAAAAGAAACAAAAAATAGATTATTGAATTATACCGGAGAAATCCCTTCAGCTACTCCGGGGAGTACTTGGTAGAGGAAATCAAAGAACATTATCTACAGATGAAGGTTGTCCATGCATGACGATAATACCAGTCATGTTATCGTTGTTAAATTGACAAAGAGGTTGTTAAAGGGCTACAAAATCTCCTCACCACTTCTATGAGTGATGGGAGCATGTCACTGTGAACAATTGACTAATATATTTATTTTTATGCTTATCACAGAATAAAATTATCTTAAGCGTTAACTTGCATATTCAATGGTTTACTAACACCAATGAATATTAATTGCGTGACAGAAAAATGATACAATTATATTACTGAAATTATGAAATGACTTGGTCAGGGGGGGAATATTGCTTGCTGGATTGGTTGAAAAAGTATAAACAGAGAATCTTCTCTATCATAGTGATTGTATTGATGGTCGTTTTGATCGTTATAATGTGCATTGACTTGATTCCCCTTATCAAGAACATTTTTGCACATACAAATGATGAAAACTCAGTTGTTTCAATAATAGACAGTTACGGAAGCAAAGGAGTTTTTATTCTGATATCTCTTGGAGCACTTCAAATAATATCAGCGGTTATCTCAGCTGTGCCCATACAGATTCTTGCCGGCCTTGCATATGATGTTTTTTATGGATTCCTGATTTGCCTGACCGGATTTCTTCTTGGCAATGTAATGGTATTCGTTCTGGTGAGGCAGATAAAGGTTGCACTTAATTTCAAATGGTTGAAACGTGAGGATAAACTTACCAAGTCAAGGTGGGACTTCTCATTCATTAGAAAATCAGACAACCTGATGTTCATGGCCTTCCTGTTATTCCTGATACCAGGTGTACCAAACGGGATTCTTCCATATATATTTGCAAATACCCGGATTTCACTTCCCAAATTTCTTCTTTGTGCGGTTACAGCGGGTTCTCCGACAATCTTATTAAGCATATATGTCGGAGACAGGATATCAAAGGGTGATGTTAAAACTGCAGCAATAACAGCGGCTATATTGATTGGCATGTCACTTTTGGTTGTTTTAATGCGTAAGAAGATTTTAGCTTTAATCAAAAGGCTCAGTAAAAAGAGTGAGACCGGAGCAAATGCGATTGGAAAAAATGATCAACTGCCATGATATATGAAAAAATTAAGGGAAAAGTATTGTTAAGGCGGGAATATAAATGTGCATACCTGTCAACTTTGTATCAAAATCTGTAATAAATAAAGGGATTATAATTCTCACCTGCCAGGAACATGATTGAAACCATAAAGACAATTAAAAGTGTAACATCCAATGCCATCCGCATTCCGGGACCTGTTATTTTGTCTTCCATTTTTTTATACAGAGGAAAAGAAAAGAATATCCCTGCCAGCATAAATGGAACAGTATACAATATTGGTTGATAATCAAAAAGGAATGAAGTCGTATTCAAAGGATTATACACAAACATACGGGAGAGGGCTGTTCCCATTGCCTGGAAATCTTCCAATCTGAAAATGACCCAGCCGACAGTAATAACCAGAAGAGTAGCGATTCTTTTTATAATGGAAGGAATCTTTTTCAGAACATCAGCAAGCAGGAACTTTTCAAGTACCAGGAAAACAAAGTAATAAAGGCCCCATAATATAAAATTCCAGGATGCTCCGTGCCAAAGTCCTGTTGCAAGCCATACAATGAATAAATTTCTAATCTGGAACAACGAACCACCGTTATTCCCGCCCAGTGGGATATACAGATAATCCCTGAACCATGTACTGAGGGAAATGTGCCATCTGCGCCAGAAATCGGTGATACTGGTGGCCATATACGGATGATTGAAATTCTCAGGGAAATTAAAACCAAACATCTTACCTAAGCCGATGGCCATATCACTGTATCCCGAAAAATCGAAGTAAATCTGCAGTGCATAGGCTATTGCCGCCAGCCATAATATAAGTGTGCCATGTTCTAGAATGTTCCCGTTATATATAAAATCAGCGAAAAACCCCATTGTATTGGCAATCAGAACTTTTTTGGCCAGCCCCTTTATAAACCTTCTGGTTCCTTCATATATCAAAGGAAGGGATTCAATCCTGTTTTCCATATCGGATTCAACGTCAATATACCTGACAATGGGTCCTGCAATCAACTGGGGGAACAGGGCCACATAGGTAGCAAGGGTCAGAATGTTTTTCTGAACCTTAACTTTACGACGATAGACATCTATGCTGTAAGACATTGTCTGGAAAGTATAGAAACTGATGCCAATGGGTAAAGGCAAATCATGATTCACCAGGTTTAGATTGAAAAGATTGTTCAGATTATCAACTGCAAATCCGTAATATTTGAAAAAGCCAAGGAGCCCAAGGTTAATTAAGATTGATATAATAAAATATACTCTGGCTTTCCGGGGCTGATTGTTTTCCCTGGCCTTTACAAGTAAATTGGAAAAAGTATAATCGTTTAGTATTGAAAGCACCATGATCAGGACGTAAAACGGTTCTCCCCATGAATAAAAAAGCAACGATGAAACAATTAGAACAAGGTTCTTGAAGATTCTTCCCGGTACAATGTAATACATGCACAGTACCAATGGTAGAAAAAGAAAAATAAATGTAAAACTGCTGAAAACCATGTCATTACCTTCTTAAAAAAACAGTTAGTCTACTAAAAATGCGTCATTGGCATAGAATAAAAAGTACCCGGTGAACAAGACAGTGCTTATATTATTCTCTTCAACATACCTTTCAAATGAAAAAGGATGACCCATGACCTCTTTGTAATGGCGCATGTCAATTATAAAAGTCTTGTTATAGTGGGACGCTATCAAATCATTGATGGGATTGGAATAGCTGTCCACGAATATCAGAATATTCTCTTTCTCCTCCTTATGGAAGTCATATACTATTTCACCATAGTCATAACCATTGCACTTTGAATAATGTGAAACAGAGTCATTCTGGCTGTAGATTCCATTGTAATATGATTCCTTGGTCCTCAGCGTGGAAACAGCTCCATCTAAAAATAAATCATATGAATCCAGCGAAGCGTACAGAAGACCAAACTCATCTTTGATTTTATATTCGTCAAGAAGCCTTGCCTTATAGCCATAATATGTCAATCCTGGAAAATCCAGCATTTCAGTCTCAATGATAGATTCTTCTCCGAGCATGGTAACAATATCTGAATATCCTTTCAATTGACCGGAATTATTCCAGTGATGGTCTGTCTTGAAGAAATTATCTGTCAGGTCATCCGTTTTGTTTATAGGAAATACATCTGTAATTACCTTCTCATTTATTGCAGCTACAATATAGTTATAGAACTCATGGCTGTTTTGATGGTTCACAAAGTCAGCATCATAATCAGTTTCGATATAATATAAATAATATTTTAAATCTGGAAACTGTTCGGTGATTGCGTTGATATTGTTAATTTTGTTTTCAAGCAAAGGCCTTGACTCTTCAAAGTCCTCATGGGGAAATATCAAATGCTCATATTCACTTAAAAGCAAGAGCTCCTGACCCTTCGGAAGCAATGTGTAACCATCAAGGACTGAAGGAGCAATTTCAATGTTATATGGTCCAATCGGTTGTGTTGCATTACCGGCAACTGAACTTTCCGGTTCCTTGTTGATTATATCTTCTTCATTGCTGATTACAGGTATTTGATATCCATTGGATACATTTTCCTCCTGTCCGGATATTACAGGCACTTGTGATGATTGTATCTGAGGGGGAAGCGGGTCACCTGCTTTAAACAGTGGATTCAGGACTGAGTAGGAAAGTTCAAGGCTTTTGTTTTTGATATTATTGTATATATGTTTTAATTCAGCTGAAAAAAGCAATTGATCCTTCAAGGCGCTTTCCAGTGCTTCCTGAAATACAGTTTTCAGATAATCATTGATGCTGAAGTTCGGAAAGGTTTCAAGCTTCCTGTTTTCAGTTTGTGAAAAACTGCTTTCACCTCTGATCAATGTAAAGGATAATGGTACAATGATCAGAATGCTGAAAAATATAATGAATAGTATTTTGAATAACCGATTGTTTGTGGTTTTCATATTAAACTGGCCGTAAAATTGTATCCCGTCATATAAATATTATGTTTGTATAAATATATCATAGTTGATTGTTAATGTATATTGACGGCAGGGTTGTGCATAACAAAGATCTTGATTTAATTTAATACCCATGAAATGAGTTGCTGATCATGGCATTGCTTTTCCATGTTCTATTGTTGCAGGGGAGTTCATATGTTACTATTCTGAATAATGGAGGGCAACATGAGCGGCATTCAAAGGAAGACACTGTGGATTTTCTATACAGTTTCAGCAATGTATTGGTTTTCATTGTATTCATATGGATCGGTTCTATCAAATCATGCATCATCACTTGGTGCTGATGCTGTTATGATTGGAACGATAGCAGGATCATATGGAGTTGCACAGCTGATTCTTCGTATCCCAGTAGGTTTCCTTTCGGACAGGGTCCAGAACAGAAAATACTTCATTGGTGCCGGGATACTTTTCTGCCTGGTCAGTGGCATAGGCCTTGGATTGTCACCCACACCGGAATATATGCTTGTATTCAGGATAATGGCGGGTATAGGAGCGACATCCAGTATTATTCTTCCTGGGTATATGACAGAGACCTTCAGGGAGATGGACTCGCATCATGCCATGGGAAACATGAGTGCATCATTCAAACTTGGGAGAACCTTTGCAATAATAATCGGAGGGCTGATAGCACAGTTCGTGGGTTCGAAATGGGCCTTTCTTGCCGGAGGAATAGCGGCAGGAATATGTCTGATACCATGGATTTTCCTTCCCCTTGACAGAACCCATGAGGAAAAGGTTCATCATTCTACAAGGGAAATCCTTTCTGTTATAAAAGACAGGGACCTGTATATGTCCTCGACAATCATGATATTCTTCCAGTTCGCTGTGTTTGCAACAACATATACATTTACACCTGTTATGGCCAGGGATATGGGTGTCAGCAATGCATTGATAGGAATACTTACAGCCGTATTTACAATAATGGGTGTTCTGAGTGCAATGCTGAGCGGAAGGGTGATGAAAAGAAAGTTCGGTCCCAAGAAGACAGTTCTCATTGCATTCATTGGTTCAGCTGCCTCCTTCGCCATCATGCCATTTGCAACCAGTCCTCTTCAGCTGTATTTAATGCAGGGCATGGTTGGATTCTTCATGGGATTCATACTTCCAGTGATGATGGCACAGGGCCTTAGGAACATAAAGAGCGGAATGAAGGATACAGCCATGGGCTATCTGCAGGCAATATATGGAATTGGCATCATCGGAGGACCATTTTTTATGGGAATGGTTGTAAGATATGCTAGTATAAAGGCAGGGTACCTGATGGTTTCTGCAGTCTGTCTTGTTGGATTTGCGGTAACCTACATATATGGAAAGGAAGATAGAAAAAATGGATTGGCGAAATATTAGAAACGGCAGGGAAATACCAACTGAATATTACAGCGATCAACCATATATTCTGAAGGCTGATGACGGGGCATGGGTATGCAGTCTTACTACCGGTGAGGGTAAGGAAGGTTTGCCCGGCCAGTATGTAATGACCATGCGAAGCACTGATATGGGCCGGACCTGGGAGAACATAAACAGAATGGAACCCAAGGGTTCACCTGAAAATTCATATTCAGTTCTTTTGAAAACAAGCTATGGCAGGATTTATTGCTTCTATAACTTCAACAAAGACAATGTAAGGGAAATAATAGCCACTGATCCACCCTTTGAAGGGGGGATATGCAAAAGAGTGGATTCGCAGGGATATTATGTGTTCCGTTACAGTGATGACAACGGAATGACTTGGTCTGACCAAAGGGGAGAGGTACCCATGCGAAGGTTCAGATGGGACCTTGAAAATCCTTACAAGGGCGAAATCATGTTCTTCTGGAATGTTGGAAAACCCCTTGTGCATGATGACTGTGCATATCTGTCCATACATAAGGTAGGGGAGATGGGACATGGATTCTTTGCAAAGAGTGAAGGTGTTCTTATAAAAAGCGAAAACATCATGTACGAAAGAGATATAACCAAACTAAGATTCGAGACACTGCCTGAAGGTGACATCGGAATCAGGACTCCTGAAGGAGGAGGCCCGGTATCAGAGGAACACAGCTATGTACCCCTCAGTGATGGATCATTCTTCACAGTATACAGAACCATTGATGGGAGACCGGCATATTCATACAGTCGGGATCAGGGCAGAAACTGGGAAGAACCGAAGTATATGCCGGTAAGACATCCAAGGGCTGCAAATTTTGTCTGGAAACTTGAGAACGGACAGTTCCTTTATTGGTTCCACAACAACTGGGGAAAGTGGTATGACGACAGAAATCCGGCCTGGTGTCTTGCAGGGATAGAGACGGATGGAACTGGCGGACGAATGATCGAATGGTCCCAGCCTGAGATATTGCTCTATGATGAAGATCCATATATCAGGATAAGTTATCCTGACCTGATACAGGATTCAGGCAAGACATTTGTTTCTGAAACCCAGAAGGATTATGCAAGAACCCACGAAATTGACAAAGAGTTTCTCGGGAAATTGCTGTCGTGGAAGGAACTGGGGCCATGCAGTGGGGAAGATATCCTCCTGGAATGCGGTTCAGGTGTCCATGATATGCCGGTGATTGAACCATTCC
>Ga0116164_10000311_pt1 | contig 44200 bp, 39 predicted proteins | sample AD_UKC109_MetaG_FD_89888 | JGI IMG/M metagenome (GOLD analysis project Ga0116164, IMG submission 89888) | Active sludge microbial communities of municipal wastewater-treating anaerobic digesters from Hong Kong - AD_UKC109_MetaG | ecosystem: Engineered > Bioreactor > Anaerobic > Digestate... | reverse complement strand
TCAGCCCCCATACCGGCAATGTCACCCACGTTGTCTCCGACGTTGTCCGCGGTAACTCCAGGGTTTCTCGGATCATCTTCCGGGATTCCCGCTTCTACCTTGCCGACCAGGTCGGATCCCACATCGGCCGTCTTGGTGAATATACCACCACCGACACGGGCAAAGAGGGCGATCGAAGAAGCCCCCATGGCAAATCCGTTGATGACGACAGGATCCTTCTCGGCGAAGAAGTAGAAGAATATACCGAGACCGAGCAGCCCGAGAGATGCAACCGAAAGTCCCATAACGGACCCGCCGAAGAAGGCCACCGTGAGAGCCCTGCCCTGACCATACGTCTTGGCGGCCTCTGCGGTCCTGGCATTAGAGAGTGTGGCCGCTTGCATCCCGAAGACCCCGGCCAGCAGTGAACCGACGGCACCCGACAAGAATGCCACGGAGGACATCCTGTTATCCAGTGCGAAGAACAGGATCAGGAAGACTACAACAACGAAGACGGCTATGATCTTATACTCCCTCTTCAAAAAAACCATTGCTCCGGCATGGATCCTGTCCATGATCTCCACCATGACTGTATCGCCTGGAGAAAAGGTCATTACATATTTATAAATTATGAACGCCAGAACCAGCCCTATGACGCCCCACAGCCATGCATAATTTATCAAAAATTCCATTGTCCTGCCTATACCTCCTCGCTTAGTTTTTTTGTAGTTCGCACATTAAATTTGTTCATCGCCGCCTGAACACCGGATGAAACAACTTCATGCACCGCCTCGCATGCCCCTTCAATCACGCGAGGCAACATCAGTATTTCATCCTCTGAAAACCGCTCAAGCACATACCCCCTTGCGACCTCTCCTGTATCCGGTCGACCTATGCCCAACCGGATTCTGACAAACTCCGACCCACCAAGATGATCAATAACGGATAGCAGCCCTTTGTGCCCCCCAGCGCCGCCACCTGTCTTTATCCGGATATCACCGAACGAAAAATCCATATCGTCATGGATAACTATCACATCTTCTGCGTCAGTATCGAAATAACGGGCCAGTTTACCTACCGCGACTCCACTGAGATTCATAAAGGTTTGAGGCTTCGTCAGAATAACCGGAACCAGAGAAACGACCCCTTTGCCGAAACAGGAATCAAATTTCTCACGGTTTATTTCTATCCCCTCTGACCGCGCCAAGGCATCCAAGACCAGAAACCCAATATTATGCCTGCTGCATGAGTATCTGATACCGGGATTCCCCAGTCCAGCTATCAGTTTCACATGTCCCCCTGTTGGAGAACCACCATCATTCAGCCTGTGCCTCTTCCCCTTCCGGTGCAGCAGAATCAGCCTCCGCCGTTTCCGTGGCCTCCCCTTCTCCGCCGGGCACCTCCGCCATCAAGCTAGCCCGCGTGGGTACTACGGCAACGATAGCCACATCATCGTTATCGAGAAGCTGGATACCATCTTTCACATCAAGGTCACCGATCTTGATGGAAGCACCTATGGCAAGGTTACTGATATCGATTTCCACAGATTCAGGGATATCGGAAGGAAGACCCGATACCTTCAAATCTCTCTTTAACTGTTGCAGCTCGCCGCCATTCTCCACACCCACCGGGGAACCCGAAAAGAGAACGGGAATATCCACAGTAAGGGTCCTGTCCATCCTGATTTCATAGAAATCGACATGCACCGGTTTTCTGTTTACCGTATCGACCTGCATGTCTTTGATGATAGAGAGTTTTTCGACCTTCTTGTTCTCCCCGGACTGCATCCCGAGCTTTACAAAGACCGTCTCTCCCCTTCCACCAGTCAGGATCTTGATCAATTCGGAAGCATTCACCTTAAGCATCATCGGCTCAGCCTCATATCCATAGAAGATCGCCGGCACGAAACCTTCCGCCCGTAATCTCCTTGACGGACCCTTTCCAACCCCTTCACGCATCTGGGCACTTAAACCTATTGTCTTCATGTGCAACTCCTAAATAAAAAGTGAGCTTATAGATTCATTATAGTAAATTCTCTTTATCGCTTCGCTCAACACACCTGCCATTGAAAGGACTTTCATCTTTGTGCAAGATCCCGCCCTCTGATGCAGGGGTATTGTGTCCGTAACAATAACCTCTTGTATAATTGAAGATTCCAGCCTGTCTATTGCCGGCCCCGAGAGGACGGGATGAGTACAGCAGACGGAAACATCTATAGCTCCTTTATTTTTTATAGCATCGGCAGCCTGGACAACGGTGCCGGCCGTATCAATCATATCGTCAAGAATGATCGCCCTCTTATCTTTGACATCACCGATAACATTCATTACCTGTGATTCGTTGGGGGTGTCTCTCCGTTTATCGACAATCGCCAGCGAGGCACCCAATCTCTTCCCAAATGCCCGCGCCCTTACGACACCACCCGTATCAGGGGAAATAATGACTAGATCTTCGGAATAACTTCCCTTTATATATTCACGAAGAATCGGTGTCGCGTAGAGATTGTCAACAGGGATATCAAAGAAGCCCTGTATCTGACCGGCATGGAGATCTACTGACATGACACGGCTTGCGCCGGCCGCTGTCAGGAGATCAGCTACAAGCTTTGCCGTGATAGGGGCCCTGGGAGCAACTTTTCTGTCCTGACGGGCATACCCATAGTACGGAATAACAGCGGTTATCCTGTCGGCAGAAGCCCTCTTCATGGCATCGATCATGATGAGGAGTTCCATCAGGTTGTTATTAACCGGCGTACAGGTAGACTGGACAATAAACACATCCATCCCTCTTACATTTTCATCAATTTCGACTCTTGTCTCACCGTCACTGAATGCGGAAACATTCGCCCGCCCCAGAGATATTCCCAGCCGTTCACAAATATCTCCCGCAAGAACCCGGCTGGAATTACCGGAAAATATTCTCATCCTTTCTAACATCTCTTCTCTTCTTTCATTGAATCTGGTTGGGGCGGGAGGATTCGAACCTCCGGATGCAGGAACCAAAATCCTGTGTCTTACCGCTTGACGACGCCCCACTATTCTATATTGAATGTGCCCTGAACACTGATCCGGCTTGAGTTTCCCTTAATCTGATCTCCGCCTTGATGGCATCATCATCATTTTTGAAAATACCGAATACCGTGGGACCACTCCCCGACATCAAAGAACCCAAGGCCCCATTTGCCGTCAAGAGCCCTTTGATCTTTGACAATACAGGGTATAATCGTAGGGATACTTTCTCTAAATCGTTGTAGAGCCCTTCTACGATATGGGACGTCTTTATGAACCGAGGCATCCTATATTTAATTGGTTCTTTTGTCAATCCCAATCTTAAATTCTCATAAATCGTTCCAGTAGATACTTCAAAACCGGGATTAATCAATACAAGAGATAACCTGGGAAGACCTTCCACAGGTTTGAGTCGATCGCCGATGCCGGACGCCAAGGCGGTTTTTCCAAAAACAAAAAAAGGGACATCTGCCCCGAGTTGAGCCCCCATGCTCATGAGCTCGTCCGTGCTGTATCGTTGTCCCGTCATCTCGTTGAGCGTGACAAGGGTAGTCGCAGCATTTGAACTTCCTCCCCCCAATCCCGCCGCAACGGGGATCCGCTTGTGTATCGTAATTTCTATACCCGAATGAAAAGAAAGACTGGAAAGAAAGACTTCGGCCGCCCGGTAGACTATATTGTTTCTATCCTCCGGCAAAGCACTACCGGGACACCTCACCACTATATGGTCGCCTTTGAGATCAAAACGCATCTCATCGTAAAGGCTTATCCCCTGCATGAGACTGAGGATATCGTGATATCCATCATCTCTTTTCCGTACGACTCTGAGAAAGAGATTCACCTTTGCCGGAGACTGCCTGACGATCACGACTTCTCCGATCCCTTCACGTATCGCATCCTCGACTCAGCCAGGACACCATCCAACAGGTCCTTCTCACTTGCGTCGAGATTCCCCATTGTCTTTTCCTTCAACATTCCTAGAATATCTATTGTCTGTTTCGCCGCTCTGAGATCTTTCGTCGTTGTATTCGACACGGGATCAGCCAGTTCACCCAAGTTGAACATTACAGAGGTATACAGTGAAAGTATGAAGTTGTGAAAATTCATTTCGGGCAACTGATAGGTTTCCCTCTCCATTGTTTCCTCATCTCTGGCATGTTCATCCGACGTTTCGGATTTCTGCTCAGGCTCTTTCTTCTCAGCTTCTCTTGCGGCATCTGTTCGAGCCTCCCCGTCTTCACCGAAGAGTCTTTTGTCCTTTATGACAAACCCCTTACCGCTCTCTTTTTCCTCCATGGTACCCTCCATGATGCTGCTGTTGATCTTCCTTAATCGGTCATAATACCTAACACAACGACCTGAAAATGTCTACGAATGTCGTTGCCTGTCATGAGAAACGCTACGGCCTGAAAAGTCTTCCGGGGCGTGTTGATACGAGAGAAACCGGTATCCCGTATCAGACCGGTCTCATCCTTCTCAATCTCTCAACCCTCTTTTCAATGGGTGGATGCGTACTGAAGAGGTTCATAACAGACCGTCCGCTGAACGGTTTCACGATAAAAAGATGGGCCGTCGACGGGTTGATAGTAACCGGCGTGTTCTTTGATGAATAGGACAATTTTTCCAAGGCACTTGCCAGTCCGAAGGGTTTTCCCGATATGCGCGCCCCTCCCTCATCGGCAAGGTATTCACGCGATCGCGAGATGGCCATCTGTATAACGGTTGCCGCAATCGGGGCAAGAATCGCCATAACGATCAGGCCGATCATGCCCCCGCCTTCATCGTCGTCATCCCTCCCGATCCCGAAGATCGCCGCCCACCGGGCCATGCTGGCCAGCATCATGATGGCTCCCGCAATGGTTGCGGCTATGGAACCAATGAGGATATCATGGTTCTTGATGTGGGTCAGTTCATGGGACAGTACCCCCTCCAGTTCATCCCGGTTCAGGAGACCGAGGATCCCTTCGGTGACGGCTACGGCCGCATGATGTTCGTTTCTCCCCGTTGCAAAGGCGTTGGGCGTGTTCCCCGGGATCACGTACAGCCGAGGCATGGGGAGACCGGCCCTGAGGGCCAGATTCTTGACAAGGGAATAGAGGTCGGGAGCATCGGCCTCGGTCACCTCCCGAGCGCGGTACATCTTCAGGACGATCCTGTCCGAAAACCAGTAACTTCCAAAATTGAGCACCATGGCAAAGAGAAAGGCTATGACGATACCGTTTCTCCCGCCGAAATATCCTCCTATCAGCATCAGGAGACCCGTCAGGGACCCCAGAAGCACCACCGTCTTTACATTGTTCATCTCATCTCTCTCCTGTGTGGGGCTCATCGACTTTGCATCATCGATGAACCCCGCTGATATTCTCTCTGTCGGTTGCGTTACAAGTTTTCCCGCTTTTTGAAAACGACCTCGCCGTTGTCATTCATATCCGCCACAATATCGTCTCCCTCGGCGATCTCACCTTGCAGAATCTTGGTGGCGAGGGTATCCTCTATGATCCTCTGCAGGGCCCTCTTGAGAGGACGAGCGCCATAGACGGGGCTGTACCCTTCCTCGGATATGTATTCCCTGACCTTGTCCGTCAGGGTGAGGTTGATCTTCCGGTCCTGGAGCCTCTTCTGCACCAGACCGATCTGGATGCCGATGATGCCCCGGATATCGTCGATCGAGAGGGACCTGAACGTAATGATATCGTCGATCCGGTTGAGAAACTCGGGTCTGAAGGTCGCCCGCAACACTTCCATCGTCCTTTTCTGCCGCTCTTCCTCGCCCAGGGACAGGTCCTGCGTCCACTGGCTGCCGATGTTCGAAGTCATGATGATGATCGTGTTTTTGAAGTCCACCGTCCGGCCGTGCCCGTCCGTCAATCGTCCGTCGTCCAGGATCTGGAGTAGGACATTGAAGACATCCTGATGCGCCTTTTCGATCTCGTCAAAGAGGACCACCGAATAGGGTCGTCTCCTGACCGCTTCGGTCAGATATCCCCCTTCGTCATATCCCACGTAACCGGGAGGGGCTCCGATCAGTCGAGATACGGAATGACGTTCCATGAACTCGGACATGTCCACCCTGATCATTGCCTGTTCGTTGTCGAACATGAATTCGGCAAGGGCCTTCGTGAGTTCGGTCTTTCCCACTCCCGTCGGCCCCATGAAGATGAACGAACCGATGGGACGATTGGGATCCTGCAGACCGGACCGGGCTCGCCGCAGGGCGTTGGAGATCGTATGGATGGCGTCATCCTGGCCGACGACCCGCAGTCTCAGCCGCTCTTCCATATGGATCAGTTTCTCCACGTCGCTCTCCATCATGCGGTTCACCGGAATACCGGTCCAGCTTGCCACAACCTCCGCCACATCCTCTTCGTCGACCTCTTCCTTGAGGGTCTTCTTGTCCTTCTGGAGTTCTTCGAGCGCCGCGGTCTTTGCCGCCAGATCCCTTTCCAACCTGACCAGGGTATCGTAACGGATCTCCGCGGCTTTCGCCAGATCACCCTCCCGCTGGGCATTCTGCTCCGCTACCTTGTATTCCTCTATCTTCTCTTTGATCGACTGAATTTCCTTGATGGCCTCCTTTTCCGCAGACCAGTGTTTCTTCATTTCATCCCTGGTCCCCTTCAGGCCTTCCAGTTCCTTTTCAATCCCGTCCAGCCGTTTCTTCGACGTCTTATCGCTTTCCTTCTTCAACGATTCCCGTTCGATCTCACACTGCATGATCCTCCGTTCCACCACGTCTATTTCAGAGGGGAGACTGTCCAGCTCGATCCTGAGCCGAGAGGCCGACTCGTCGATCAGGTCAACCGCCTTGTCCGGGAGAAACCGGTCGCTGATATATCGATTGGACAGGGTAGCGGCGGCGATAATCGCAGAATCCTTGATTCGCACCCCGTGGTGGACTTCATACCGTTCCTTCAACCCTCGCAGGATGGCGATCGTGTCCTCCACTGTCGGCTCTCTCACAACGATCGGCTGGAATCGCCTCTCGAGGGCAGCGTCCTTTTCGATATACTTTCGGTATTCGTTCAGAGTCGTCGCCCCGATACAGTGCAGTTCACCCCGTGCCAACGCCGGTTTCAGCATATTCGACGCGTCCATGGATCCCTCGGCAGCGCCGGCTCCCACCATGGTATGGAGTTCATCGATAAAGAGGATGATCTCCCCGTTCGTCTGGGTCACCTCCTTCAGGACAGCCTTCAGACGATCCTCGAATTCTCCCCGGTATTTTGCTCCGGCCACCAGGGACCCCAGATCCAAGCCGACAACCCGCTTGTTTTTCAGGTTGTCGGGAACATCACCGTTGATGATACGCTGGGCAAGCCCCTCGACGATTGCCGTCTTCCCGACTCCGGGTTCTCCGATCAGGACGGGATTGTTCTTCGTTCTCCGGGAAAGGACCTGCATGATTCTCCGTATTTCATCATCCCTCCCGATAACCGGATCAAATTTCCCGTTGAGCGCCAGTTCATTAAAGTCTCGTGCAAACCGTTTGAGGGCCTGGTATTTGTCCTCCGGATTCGGATCGGTAATCCGCTGGTTTCCCCGTATATCCACCAGAACCTTCAGGATCGCATCCTTGGTTATGCCCAGCCGTTGAAGCTCCTTCCCGGCAGGGCTGCCCTTGTCCTCGGCTATTGTCATCAGGATATGTTCCACGCTGACATACTCGTCCCCCAGCTGCGCAGCTTCGGTCAGGGCTCTGTTCAATACATCATTCAACCGGGGAGTCGCGTAGGTCTGCCCTGCACCGGAAACCCTCGGAAGACCCTCTACGATTTCTTCGATGTCACGGGCCAGTTGTTCCGGCTTTACCCCAAATTTCTTGATTATCTCCGGGACGGTCCCTTCCGGTTGTCGTACAAGGGCGAGAAGGAGATGTTCGACATCAATCCCTTGGTTACCATGACTGTTTGCCAGTCTTTCGGCTTCCTGGAAGGCCTCCTGAAGTTTTAACGTACATTTATCAAATCTCATACTATTCACTCTGTGCTCTTTTCAATATCGACAAAGATCTTTCCTTTCTTAAAGATTCGTACCGTGCCTGTGGATTCCGAAATGGCAATCGCAATCGCACCGGAAACACTGGTAATGCCCGCCGCGGCTATGTGCCTGCTGCCCAGTCCCTGGGGAAAATCCTTGCTCTCCAAGGCGGCGCTCAGGTGTCTACCGGCCGTCACCAAGACACCATCACCCCGCACCACAAATGCGCCATCCAGAGCGGAGAATTCCTTGATCGTCTCTCTCAGATTACGGTCCAGGATGTTTTTTTCCTCTTCCCTATATCCCATGAACGGGTTGATGATCATCTGTCTGGACAGTTCAAGCACCTTTTCATGATCGCCAAGGACAAAGATGGTACCGATCGGGCGCCCTTCTCTCCCCTGGGCGGCAAGTTCCAACGCAATATTCAATACCGTCTCAAATACCTCGGGATGGATATCTTCAAAGATTTCTGAGACATCTTCCGAGACAAGAATCTCAAACTCCCTGCCCACATCAATAATGAACATACTGTCTATATGGCCAAATTTCGGCATCCCCGTAAGACACACCAGTTTATCACCCTTCTTGAAGAGTCCCGTGGCGAGCCCCTTCGTTATGACAATCTTTATCTGGCTCAGACGGGTAACATTCACATTGGGGATGTTGATAATGCTTTTAAAGAAATCCGCATTATACGGCACAGCATCACCTTCTCTGGTTATCAGAATAGTATCAAAGCAGGCTTGTTCGCCCTTCTGTGCGATGATATCCGGAGCCACTTCACCGTAGAGAAGGATTGCCTTCGCTTGGATCTCCTTTGCAAAGGTACACGCAAACCGCATAATCGATTCATTCTGTGAACTCATAAATGACTCCTTTCTTCTAATATGTCCATAAGATAAGCATACGTACAGGTTATGTCAATGCCGGAGAATAATTATAAGATTTCCAAAAAGACTTGACTCGCGAGAACAATAGATTTAGGTTACAATTTCTAAAAGATATTTTCGAGAGTTTTGCTATGGACATGCTTGTCGTCACCGATTCGGTGGACATATATATGGCTGAGATAAACCGCTTTCCAATCCTGGAAGCTGACGAAGAATTCAAGCTGGCGGTGCAATTCGTAAAGCACAACGATACACAGGCGGCCGAAAAACTGGTCACGTCAAACCTGCGGTTTGTGGTTAAGATCGCCCATGAATACAAGAACTACGGCGTTAAACTCATAGACCTGATTCAGGAGGGCAATATCGGGCTTATGCATGCCGTCAAGAAGTTCGATCCCTACAAGGGATACAGGCTCATATCCTACGCGGTATGGTGGATACGGGCATACATGCAGAACTTCGTTATCAAGTCATGGAGCCTTGTCAAGATAGGTACTACCCAGGCACAGAGAAAATTATTCTTCAAGCTGAATCAGGCAAAGAAGAAACTGCAGAACATCTCTCAAGACAACCCGGAATTCAAGGAAATAGCGGATATGCTCAATGTCAAGGAAACAGAGATAGAGGAGATGGACCTCCGGCTCACCAACCGCGATGTTTCTTTAAATGCCGTCATAGACGATGAGGGAGAATCAACCTATATCGACAATCTGATTTATACAGGTAAAAGCCAGGAAGATGAGCTTATCCAGAAGGAGGGAATGGCCCTGGTAAAGAAAAACATAGCGGGCGCCCTAGAGAAGCTTACCGAGAGAGAAGGGTATATCATACGACACCGGGTAATGGCGGATGAGCCAGAAACCCTTCAGGAAATTGGAGACAGATTTAATATAACACGTGAACGGGCACGGCAGATCGAGAAAGATGCCCTCAAGAAGCTCCGTGTGGCGATACCCTATCTGACCGATGAGCCGAAACTCATAACAAACTAACTTTCTTCCGGGATGACAAGGGTATAACTTCTAAAACTCATCGTGTTCGTAAGCCGGGTTTCCGAAACAGGTAAATTCCTTGAGGAAGGTAAGATTTGCAACACCGGTGGGACCGTTTCTCTGTTTTCCAATGTGGATTTCCGCCTTCCCTCTTTCCGGATTATCTTCCGATTTATTATAGACCTCATCCCTGTATATGAACATGATGACATCGGCATCCTGCTCGATAGCCCCCGATTCTCTCAGATCGGCTAGTTGCGGACGCTTGTCCGTCCTCGATTCGACCTGCCGGTTCAACTGAGAGAGCGCCAGAACCGGTACATCTAATTCCTTGGCCAGGGCCTTGAGCGAGCGACTTATTTCAGATATCTCCTGTTCTCTGGGTACGGAAGTATCTCTGCCCCTCATCAACTGGAGATAATCGAGAACAATGAGATCCAGTCCTACCTCAGCCTGCAATCTTCTCGCCTTCGCCTTTATTTCCAGGACGGAGATGGCGGGTGTGTCATCGATAAAGATAGGGGCCTCAGAAAGCCTCCCCGCGGCAGCGGTCAGTTTCGGCCAGTCCATTTCACCGACAAAGCCTTTCCGGATCTTCTGAGAGTCGACCTTACCGTCGGATGCAAGCATACGCAGTGCAAGCTGCTCTTTCGACATTTCAAGTGAAAATATGGCCACCGATGCATGATCCTCGATCGCCGCATGCTGCGCAATATTAATGGCAAAAGCTGTCTTTCCCATACTGGGACGGCCCGCCACTATGATCAGATCGGATTTCTGGAGTCCGGAGGTGTATTCATCAACCTTCTGAAAGCCCGTTGAGATGCCGGTGATGAGGGCCTTTTTTTCGTAGAGTTGTTCGATGTGTTTGAAGGTGTCCTTGACAATCTCTTTGATCGGAGAAAAGGCGGGCTTTATCTTATTCTCCGATATCTCGAACACCGCGTTTTCCGCCTCATCAAGAACGGCGTCTATGTCGGAGCCGGCATCATAGCTCTTATTCAATATTTCCGTCGCGGCACCTATCAATCCGCGCAATATGGCTTTTTCCTTAACGATCTTTGAATAATAGGCTATATTTGCCGCTGAGGGCACACCATCGACGAGGGTCGCAAGATATACCTCCCCACCCACGCCTTCAAGATGTCCTTTATTACGCAGTATATTACTCAGGGTAATCAGGTCGGTTGGTTCATTCTTCTCGTATAGATCGAGAATTGCCGAAAATATCTTCCGATGGGCCTCGCTGTAGAAGTCATTCCTTCCCATGATCTCCAAGACATTGTTCAGGGCGTTATTGTCCAGGAGTATACCGCCAAGGATTGACTGCTCCGCCTCCAAGTTTTGCGGTGGCACCTTGTGGAGGGAATAATCGACATCCTTCATGCTATACCTCTCCGGCAACGACAACTTTGATGTCAGCAGATATTCCGGAATGCAATTTTATCTTTACGGAAAATTCTCCAAGGTTTTTTATCGGTTCTTCAAGGAGGATATTCCGCTTATCAATCTCTATCCCCTGCTCGAGCAAGGCATCTCGTATATCCTTTGTGGAAACAGACCCGAACAACTTATCCTGTTGCCCCACCTTTCTGGATATTGTACAGGTTACACTCGCAAGCCGTTCAGCCATGGACTGGGCGGTCTTGAGTTCCCGTTCCGCTCTCTTCGCACTAATCTCCATTTCATCCTTCAGGGCCTTGATACCCTTGCTGCTGGCCTCAACACCCAAACCTCTGGGGATCAGGAAATTTCTGGCATATCCATCTGAAACGTTTATAAGATCCCCTGCCTTACCCACAGATTTTACGTCTTTTTTTAATATGATCTTCATTAAAAATCCTCCAATCCGAAGCTTCATACCCTGCGTTGTGTGAATTTCTCAAGGCTCCACCGCTCACGCAGAAGTGACTGTTTATCATGGATTAATCCGATTTCTTATCGAGTTTTCTGAAGTCGGTCCAGGTATCGATCAAGCCCAGCCCGACTACTATAACAAGCAGAAACTGTTGCGCAAAAATTAAAAAATATCCAAATACCCTCAAAAAGACCGGCACATTTTTTCTTTGAAAGAAAAAACTGATTATCGCCAAACCCTGTAACATGTATATAAAAAGGAGGGCGATCAGCATATTCAGTCCCAGAATACGCAATCCCGCTATGGGAATCATGATCAGGATACCCGAGATTACAACAAGCCAGACCACTTTATCAAGGATCTTCCACAGAGAAAGATCTCCGAAATCAGGATACCACATCCCTTTCTTCCTGAACAGCCATTTCCCCCCCAGAATATTAAGCCAGATAAAGAACGTACTCCCCACAAAGACGGAGGCGGGGAATACACTGGCAAGGGCGCGTGCAATCAGGCCAGCATTTTCTTTCAGAAGTTCAATATGTTGCACAGGGATACCCGTACGGGAATAAAGCTCTATATTCTCCCATACCATGGCGGATATATAGGTCCATACGATAGACCATGGTACTGTACCGGAAATAAGGCTGAGATATAAAAGAATGGCACAGCCCAGAGCCAGAATAGTACCCACAGCGTAGAGTACCGTCTTTTCTATAGGGTAATTTTTTCTCAACACCTCCGAGAGGACCGGTCCAACAGAGCCTAAGAGGAAAAAATAGGCAAAAGTCGGTTGAAACCCCAGAGATCGAGATAAGGCCATGGTTATCGCAAGCGATATGACGAAAACAAGGATGCCGTGCAATCTGCCCAGTTTGGAATAATAGTACAGCATCGGTACCGGAACAATCAACGCTCCGAACAGACCGAGCACAGGGATAACGGCTACCATGACGAAGATAGTGGACGTGATCACAACAGCGAGGAAAAAGCCTTTATAGGGAACACTTCCACCGGGCAGATAAGACATACTCCACCTGTTAGCCTAAAAGAAAGTAAGAGATGTCCACCCCATGGGCAGACATCTCATGATTTACGGATAGATGACTGTAACTGAAATTAATTGTCAGCGGTTACATAGGGTAATAAGGCCAGCGTTCGCGCTCTCTTGATCGCCATTGCCAATTCCCTCTGGTGTTTGGCGCAGGTTCCTGTAATTCGTCTCGGCATGATTTTGCCTCTTTCCGTCAGGAAACCCCTCAAAACAGCCGGATTCTTATAATCGATCTGTATATTTGAATCTACACAAAACCTGCAGACCTTCTTTTTATGAAAAAACTTCGGTTTGGAAATTCTTGGCCGATTAGTTGTTTGATTTGCCATTGTTACGCCTCCTCCCCCTTTTCTTCTTCTGTTTCAATAGGCGCGGAATCCTGTGCGACATCTTCATTACCCGTCTCAGAATCTTTACCATCCGTCTCTTCAGGGGTCTCGGTTTCTTCAGCAGTGGTTTCGGAAACAGGTTCCTTCTCTTTCAGTTCTTCTTCCCTCTTCAGTGCTTCCTTCCTCTGGTCCTCTTCCTTCTTTCGGGCGTTTTCTATCTCTCGTTCAATTTCTTCCAGATCGACCTTATCGCTCAGTTTTACTGTCTGGAACCGTATTACGTTGTCATCGATCTTGAAGTTTCGTTCCAGTTCGGAAACAACCTTGTACGTTGCGGCAAAATCGATCCTGACATAGACACCCTCTTTCCTCTTCTCAATCGGATAGGCCAGTCTCCGTTTACCCCAGTTTTCAACCTTGACCGTCTTACCGTCCATGTTCGTAATAATGCCGGCATAACGGTCTATCAGACTGCCGATTTCATCCGACTGCAAGTCACCCCGCATAATAAATATTGTTTCGTACCTTCTCAACATACATCCTCCTCTTGGCTCTGTAGCCCAGATACCGAATCCAGGCAAGGAGTCCTTCTTTGTATTCAGTTTCCATCCTCTCGGAAACCCTCTTCCCGAATGGATACTGTGTAGGGAAATTCGTGCTTTCCTATACTATACCTCCACAGAAATCAAGCTATTTTTCGTATCGAACTTTATTCCAAACTTCAGGTTGTCACTGCGCAAACGACCTTTCAATATCGTGCAAGAGAGATTTTTCCCGTCTCAAATCACCAATTTTCACTACTATAGCGCATGTATCGTGATGTGTCATCTATTTTTGTATCAGGACACACCATTTCACCAAGAAATAAACCAATCTTTTCTTATAAAATCGAGAGGTTTGAGTCTCCTGACCGAGGGTCCCCATCGCCACTCATAGTCCTTGAAAAGACTGAAGAAATAATGTATGGTCCATCACGGTTGTAGGATGATGGTTTCATGAGAGGCTACCTGTCCGTAACAAAGGCGCATGTGCAATCGGGAATCGATAGGGAACGGATTCCCTGTAACATGGGTTCCTACGCAACGATTATGATAACAATAGGGCGGGCAAGAAAGTACAAATTCGTAAGATAGACGGGTACACGGGTACGGCACGACGTATTATATTTACGCCCACATAACGATAAAGATGGTCCTATGAGGGAGGACCGTGGCGCGTTTGTGTTTTGAGTATGCCGTTTCGTACCCTTAAAAACGATCCGCAGGGGACGGATCTTGTTTATTAAATTTTATGAATGGAGGAGGTATTGATTTATGGCTTTTAACCCCCCGGCAAAAATGGTCGCTCTTGTTGGTAATGCGGGAGTCGGCAAGGCAAAACTTTCAGTTTTCAATCTGCTTCTCAGGGGCTTTATGGCAGGGGCATACATCGCCATCGGAGGAGCACTCTGCACGGTATGCGTAACGGGCACGGCGGTCACCTTAGGTGCTGGGATGGCCAAGCTCATTGGCGGTGCCGTATTCCCAGTAGGCTTGATTGCAATTGTTCTGACCGGCATGGAACTCTTTACCGGCGACTGCATGATCGTCCCCATGGCTGCAATGATGAAGAAGATCACCTGGGGAGCTGTGATGCGCAACTGGGTATGGGTCTACATAGGCAATCTGGTAGGCTCACTCGCTTATGCGTATCTTATGGCAGTCGGTCCGCTGGTAAGCGGACAGGCCGATGGCACCATGGCAGTGAACGCCTTTGGAATGTCGGCGGTCGGTATCGCTGCCGGGAAAATTCTGGGATATAAGGCGGTGGGAGCTGCGGGTCTGTGGTCCTGTTTTATGAAGGCCATTGGCTGTAACTTCCTGGTCAACATTGCTATCCTGCTTGCCATTACGGCGGACGATGTGATCGGCAAATTCTTCGGTATCTGGTTCCCGATCATGGCCTTTGTTTCGACCGGATTCGAACATTGCGTGGCTAACATGTACTTTCTGCCGACAGGAAAGTTCCTCATGGACTGGTATCCTGACATCATAGCACAGAAGGGTGGCATGCTGCTTGCCAATGGAGGGCTGAGCTGGTCCGACATATGGCTCTGGAATCTTATCCCTGTTACGATAGGGAATATATTCGGCGGCTTTCTCTTCATCGGGGTTGCATATTTCCTGATGTTCAGAAAAGACATCCCCGCCGATTAGCGGACATACGGTACCATGTCAGCATTAGCCTGGGTGGCATTCACCATATGCGCGGCAGCGGTGGCATTACACTACAACTCGACGGGAGATTCTCGATTTTTACTGTATGCCATTCCGGGGCTGATCCTGTTGGTGGTCATTCCCATGACTCTGGCGTGGATGAGTCGCAGGAGTTTCATACAGGCAAGCGCACAGTTTGATACAAAGGCCCGTTCCTGCAAGATAGGAAAAATAACGCCGGAAATGGTCGGAGATGTTATACGGATATCTGGTGAGGTTCGTAAGATCAGCTTCAGGTGGCTGAACAGACCCCACTTTCATGTTACAGATGAAACGGCGGATATACGGGTAGTGATGTTTACCGCACCTTCCGATACGATCGGTGTGGGCGACAGAGTCGAAGCATTGGGTATTGTCATGAAACATCTCTTCACGCGTAACAGGCTCGTAATTTCTGCTGTTAGCGTCTCGAAGGTAACAGATTAGGAGAAATGGTATGGACTCAAAAGAAGCACGATTCGCATTTGGATTTCTGCTGTTAGGAATAACCCCCATCCTTGCCACAGCCGGAGGGGCTGGTTTGGGAATGGTCGTATTCGCCGCGGGATTGCTGATTTCGATCTCTGCGGCATTTGCGTAAAAGAAACATCTTACATCAGGGGGGAGGAAAATGGCCGCTCATCACTACTCCCCCGTTTTCCTTATGCCCTGCCAAGTTCTTGTGTTATCGAGAAGATATTCAGACATCTTTTCAACCATACAGTCCGAACACAGGTGTACCATCTTCATGCTTGTCATATGCCGGACGACAGACAGCTCGTCAGATTCTTCTTTGCATATGAAACACCTTCCCGCCCTATCCTCTTTGTGCCACGCATACTGGCTTTCTTTACAATAGTTCATACGTTGCCCGCTGAATATATCATGTTCGGATAAACAGACAATATACCCGCAAACTGCCCATATCCGGCATCAGCGGGGAAATCTCAATACGAAGGTGGTTCCTTTCCCCTCTTGAGATGAGACATCTATCTTACCGCCGTGAGCATCCATTATCCTCTTGCAAAAGGCAAGCCCCAATCCCGAACCTCTCTGATCTTCGACCTCTCCCTTCACCCTATAAAACATTTCAAAGATAAAGGGAAGCTTGTCCGCCGGAATGCCCCTGCCGGTATCCGACACACTCACACTGACATAATGCATGTCATATTCACCATGTACGAATATACTGCCTCCGGCAGGGGTGTACTTGGTTGCATTACCGATAATATTGACGAATACCCTCACAAGACTCTCCCCGTCTCCGATTATCATGGGCAGATCTTCCGGAATATCCTCCTCCAGGGCAAGTTCCCTCTTTTCACATAGCGGCTTCATATCTTCCATGGCCTGAGCAATGACCCCTGAGAGATCAATACGTTCTTTCTCCCGTATCAATGTACCGTTTTCGATATGTCGTATATCCAACCAGTGTTCCACGAGATCCTCGAGGTTGCGGATACGTTTGTCGCACCTCTCTATAATATCCCTGGCTTCTCCGGACAGACAGTCACCAGCTACGACCTTGAGGGATTCCATGTACTGTTGAATGGTGACAAGGGGGGACCGCATCTCATGACTTACGAAGGTAATGAAATCCTTTTCTATCTGTTCCTTCGCGTCTCGCAGCATTTTCGCTTCTATTCGAAGTTCGCGATGTTCGAGTCCTCTTTTTGTTACGGCCCTGAGTTGATCAGGGGTAAAGGGCTTCGGCAGATAGTCATAGGCCCCTCTCTTCATTGACTCCACTGCAGAAACGATAGATGCATAGCCGGTGATGACAACCAGCACGACATATGGAATATCTTCCAACAAAACATCAATGATCTCCAGACCGGACATGCCCGGCATCTTGAGATCGACAAAAACAAGAGCCGGGTGTTTTTCCCGGGCGATTCGAATCCCGTCCAGTCCGTTCGTTGTCGTTATAACGGTATAACCCGATTTCTCCAGCACCTGCCGGCAGCCGTCGCGTATGGTCTCTTCATCATCAATAACCAGTAACGGTCCTTCGGATTCTTTTTCTGCCATGGATATCTACCCTATCAGTTCTCCCACATATCGTATGAGATCTTCTGCCTTGACAGGCTTATGTAATATCATGTTTACCTTCGGGAATTCATCAGAAGGTTCGTAGGACTGGTATGGCCCCTGAAGATCTACCCCACTGAGCATAACCAAAGGCATATCTTTCCCCATTTCCAGTGAACGGATCTTGGATATGACATCGAATCCCTCTCCCCATGTTTCCATCATCATATCAACAATCGCCAAATCAGGACAAGTAGACTCTATCATGGCAAGTCCGCTTTTACCACTTTCGGCCAGAAATACCTCATATCCACTCTTTTCAAGAATCAGTTTCGTCGCCATGAGAAAATCCCTGTCATCATCTATGAGAAGTACCTTTTTCTTAACCGTCATGACCTTTCACCTCCTCAAAAATATTTTATCTATAGTGAAGCAAGGCCAATGCCAAAACCATAACTATACGTAATATATTGATATATTCTACTTATTCCTTCAAATTATTGCATTTTTAGGGGTATAACTCCCCCATTGTGATGCAGATTACCCCGACTCCGAAAATGATGGACCCGGTTTAATCTTTATACCCTCCAAGAAAGAAGGGATAAGATATAATTTAATGATATAGGTCAGTTATAAAATCAATTGTAAGTTGAAACAAAAGGAGCGGTTTGGGGAGGGTTTGAAAGAAAATTCTTTAATCGAATATCTATACATTTGTTACACCTATTAAGGAGGTAAAGGAGAAGCGACCGAAGGGGAGCACAACCGAAACCGCCTGCGATGAGGAGGACCCTTTACCCTGTGAGATTTTCACAAGGGATACCCTGTTGTACAGTCAGCGGGCATGCAGATGAGATCCATGTCTCATCTTGAGGGGCGCATTGGTTAATCTTCCGGCACGACGTACGTGAACCTCAAGGCATCAGGCTTCGCAAACGGTAAGGAAATGCATATGGGCGCTTCTCCCTTACAGAAATGTAATACTCCAACAAACTGCCTCAACTTGTGGCCACAATCCTCTTATGAGGCTCCGCCTTGAAGCCTCCGTGACCATAATCTCCCTGTCCATTTAAGGCAGTGTTCTTACAATCAATACGCTACGGGGCAGAGAGGCATTGCCGGAACCATTCATAGTCCCAAGTTCTCTTGATCCCCGTGGTTACCATCATCTATTACTGTAATTAACCGATCCTACTATTATAACCGCACCTAACCGGCATATACTGTAACTCAGCTACACGACAGTTCCGGGCCCACTGCCGGCTAATCCTGTCCCTCGTTCTGAAAATAATTACCACATCATTTCTCCAGATGGCCCATCCTCGTTCCGGATCGGACATGAAAAGGATGTCCCGTATGGTATGATGGAAACGATAAGATAACTTGATTAAGCAAGAAAAGGGGAAACAGGGGCATAGCGTGCCAGGCTATACCCCTGCCATCAGCAGGAACTGTTGACAAACTCCTACAGACAGGCACCTGCAACCCTCACTCTTGTGTGATGTCATATGACCGGATGGCAGTATCATCTTGGCACTCTTTTGACGCATACCGTGATGATCTTATGACAGCGGGCTTTGGGTCCTTTTCTAATACGTGGTGTTCACTCTTTTCATGTGGAAGAACGAAAAACAATACCGTTCCGGTAAAGAGCAATTTAAATGCCAGAGAGATAACCCATTGATATACCTTGTCATAATAGAATAACTGGAATCCCGTACCAACCCGAAGTCGGGTATATTTACCCCATCTTTGGGGAGTTCTTTCCCCTCTGCTCTTTAAAACTGGCCATGTAAGGTTTCGCAAATCTTCCTTGTATACAGCGGGACTTCATACTATCCATGCCCATTCCCTGCATCAGGGAACTAGCGGAAAAATCAATGAATAACACAATAACAATCGAGAGTTATGTTGTTCGTGAAGAGATGTTTTCCGCACAATCGGTACCATACCGGAAGGAAATCATATTTGATTTTCAGAAATAATTGCTATAGAGTTTCAGATCTGTTCATAAGGAGGGCGTCATGGAAACATCGGCAGCAGCGAAAACGCACTATCCGATCAAGGAACCGGGCAACCTTTCCCCACGAATCGAATGGCTCAGGGATTACTACTTCAAGGGTGTGGACCGATCATGGAACAACGAGTTCACCTCATGGGGAACGGGAGAGCCCTGGGACGTACAGTACGATGAAACGACATATTACATAGTCCCCGAAACCTACGCATTCTTCAATACTCTCAAGGCTTCTTTCATCCAGACGGCTCAAACGGTCAAACCCCATGAAGACTTCTGGTCATGGAGCCTCCCGGAGAGAAGGGCATGGTTTATCAAGGAAGTCATGGTAAATCACCTGCCACAGGAAATCCTTCCCGGTGATCTCATTGCCGGGGGACGCTTCAATATTCAGGCATCCAAGTGCTGGACGCAAGAAGAAACCGCTCAGCGGGACAAACTCATGTACGGAAGGAAAGGCGCCCGTGCAAAACTGAAGTGGTTTTATAACCACGGATACGGAAACGCCGGGGCCACCAGTGGGCACATTATACCCGAATACGAGAAGGCATTGCGTATGGGGTGGAAGGGAATATACGCCGATCTTCAGGCGGCATTCGATGCGCTTACCCAGAAGGAGCAGAAAACCGGTAAAGGCGACCAGCTCAGAGCCATGATGACGGTCGCAACCATGCCTCGAGAGCTGGCGGCCCGATATGCATCACTGTGCAGAGATATGTCTGAAAGGGAACATGGTCCTGAGAGGAAATCCGAACTCTCCCACATGGCCCGGAATCTGGACAGGGTCCCCTGGGAACCGGCTACAACCTTCTGGGAGGCCCTTCAATCCCTCTGGCTGACTCATATGCTGGTCATGAGCGATGAGAACTATCCCGGACCGGGAGTATCGTTCGGAAGAATCGATCAGTATCTCCTGCCGTACTGGGAGAAATCCCTCTCTTCCGGCATGGACCGGGAATTCGGAAAGGAAATCCTCAAGTGTTTCTGGGTGCATGCCAACTCTGCCTACGACGCATTGATACGCCTGGGGGGCAACCAGGGCATAACGGCGGGATACGGCCAGTTGTTCAATGTATCCGGTATGGGAAGAGACGGTCGGGACATGACCAATGATCTCACCTATGTCATCCTTGAGGTCGTGGATGAGATGAGCCCCATACTCGAACCAAAACCCAATATCCGGCTCCACAGAAACAGTCCCGAACAACTGCTGGACACAATCCTTGACATGATCTCCACCAGCCAGGGTGCCCCCTTCCTGCTGAACTTCGACGAACGCTCCATGGCAGGAATGATGCGCGAGGCAAAAAGAGCGGGGTGCGACAATCTTATACGTGAAGACAACGTCCACGATTACGCATCCGTCGGGTGCCTTGAAAATACTATGGTGGGCAACGACCGTTCCGGAACGGTGGATAACAACCTCAACCTCCTGAAAGCGGTGGAACTCGCCCTGACGGGCGGAAAAGATCTGATATCCGCTGTGGATCCCATCACAGGGAAACCCGAAAAGATCAGGCAGGACGGTCCCGCCACCGGAGATCCCCGTACCTTCAAGTCATGGGACGAATTCTGGAAGGCCTACGGCAGGCAGACCGCCTACATCGTTAAAAAATGTGTCGACCTCTATGAGGCGACGGAATCGGTACGAGCCAGGTACTGCCCGACGCCGTACCTGTCCTGCCTCATAAAAGGGTGCGCCGAGAGGGGCCTTGATATCACGCAGGGAGGTGCCGAGCTCAATTTTACCACCCTTGAGGGCGTTACCTTTGCCACAACCGTCGACTCTCTCCTTGCCATAAAGTATCTGGTCTTTGACACAAAAGAATGCACCATGAATGAACTCGTCCAGGCACTTAAGGACAACTGGGTGGGACATGAAATGCTTCAGGCAAAGGCGAAGTACCGGGCACCCAAGTACGGCAGGGATGATGACGCGGCAGATGCCATGGGGATGAAGGTCATGGACCTGTGGGCCGACGAGACATGGAAGCACAAGACCGTATCGACAAAGAGGCAGTTCAGACCGGGCATGTTGAGCTGGAACTACTGGATCGGATCCGGATACATACTAGCGGCAAGCGCCGACGGACGACCGAAGGGTCAGTTTCTGTCAAATGCCATATGCCCGTCGAATGGCGCGGATACGAACGGACCCACGGCAAACATCAATTCCGTTGGCAAGGTCCTTGGTGGAAAGACGGGCAACGGGAATGGAGACTGGGGCGAATATATGAACAATCTTCCGAACGGTGCAAGTCATACCATTACCCTGAATCCCTCGCTTCTGCGAAACCCGGAACACAGGGAAAAATTCAAGGCCTTCCTTCGTGGATACACGGAAAACGGCGGCACCGCGCTGCAGATCAACATGCTGGATGCAGACATGCTGAAAGACGCTCAGAACCATCCGGAAGACTATCGCACCCTCCTCGTCAGGATAACGGGCTATAACGCCTATTTCACCAGCATCGGAAGAGAGCTCCAGGATGAGATCATTGCCCGTGAAAGCCACGGGTGCTATTGAAACGGAAATTCTCCACAATCGATATGACAGACAACGACTCACCATCTCGGGCCCTCATACTGGAACTCCAGAGACTGTCCACAGAAGACGGTCCGGGCATACGAACCACCATTTTTTTCAAGGGCTGCCCGCTGAGGTGTACCTGGTGTCAGAACCCGGAAAGCATATCTCCAAAACCGCAGATCCAGTGGACATCGACAGCCTGTATCGGTTGCGGCACCTGTATCAGTGTCTGTCCGGAACATGCCCTCTCGTCAGGGGACGGAGGAATCACAATCGACAGACATCTCTGCACATCCTGCGAACTATGCTGCCGGGAATGTCCATCGACGGCGATCAGGATGCTGGGGATGAGATGGGAATTGGAGAAACTGGTCGACGAAGCGGTAAAGGACCGGGTATACTTCGCCAAGTCAGGCGGAGGCATCACTCTCTCCGGGGGAGACCCGACCATGCAGGCGAATTTCTCGGTCCTCCTTTTCAAAAGGCTGAAGAAAGAGGGTATCCATACGGCGCTTGACACCTCGGGACAGTGTACACGCGATGTGCTCGATGCGCTCCTGCCCTATGTCGATATGGTATTGTACGATATCAAAGAAATAGATCCTGACAGACACAGAGCCTTTACCGGCGTTTCCAATGAGAAGATATTAGACAACCTTATCTATCTGTGCCAGTATATGAACAGCCATAAAACCCCTGCTGAACTGTGGGTGCGAACCCCGGTTATTCCCGGAGCCACCGCATACGAGGAAAATATCAAGGGAATTGGAAACTTCATAGCATCCAGACTGGGCAACACGGTAAGCAGGTGGGAACTCTGCTCCTTCAACAACCTCTGCAGCAGCAAGTACAAACGCCTCGATCTGGACTGGTCCTTTGAGGATACCGCCCTGATGAGCAGGGAACGCATGGAGCATCTTGCCGACTGTGCCGCAGCTTCGGGGGTAGATCCGGCTATCGTGCACTGGAGCGGACCGATAAAGATGGAGGAGGGCACCACATGAAATCATTCATGGAATTTGACGCCAACGACATGAAAGAGTTTGAGCCGGAGGCAAAGGTCGGATTGATCGCAACCATCAATCCCGAAGGCCTTCCCCATATCACGCTGATCACCGCGCTGCAGGCAAAGACCCCCTCACAGATTATCTGGGCTCAGTTCTCGGAAGGGATGAGCAAGAAAAACGTCGTGATAAATCCCCGTACGGCATTCCTCATCATGACTCTGGATAAGGCCCTCTGGAGAGGAAAAGCCAGGTGGACGCACCTCGCTAAAGGAGGGGAAGATTTTGACATGTTCAACAAGAAACCCATGTTCAGGTATAACGCCTATTTCGGCATACATACCGTGTACTACATGGATCTTGTTGAGACATACGGCAGAGAAAGACTGCCGCTGCTGCATATCGCCCTCGCGTCCCTGCTCACCGGAGCTGCAAAATCGGGCGCCAAGACAGGCGATGAAGGGCGAATACTGAAACCCTGGGGGGAGAAACTCTTTAACAGGCTGGACTCCCTGAAGTTCATAGCCTGGGTGGGGGAAGACGGCTTCCCCACCATCACACCGCTGATACAATGCCGGGCCTCAGACAGCAGGAGGCTCGTCTTTTCGACGGCTGCCTACGGGAAGGAACTGAAGGCGATACGGAAAGGAACCTGCGTGGCGGTATTCGGCCTTACCATGGACATGGAAGACATCTTGACACGCGGAACGTTCATTGGCACAGAGTGGCACCGCGGTATAAAACTGGGCGTCATAGACTTGGAATGGGTGTATAACTCCATGCCGCCAAAACCGGGGCAGATCTATCCCGAAGTGCGGGTACAACAGGTCGTGGATTTTTGAAGAGACGGCACTCTACCCGTCGGTCTGAATGTTGTAGTTACGTATCTTCGTTCTCAATGTCTTTCTATCGATCCCGAGAAATTTTGCGGTCTTGCCTATCTGAAAATTAAAATGATGCAATGCCCGTTCTATATGCTCCTTTTCGACATCCACAAGCGTCACCCTTCCCGAATACGAATCCACCACGGGAACCTTTGTACTCTTATACTGCCCGAAATACAGGATATCCGATTGATTGACGGTTTCATTTTCACACAGGACACAGAGCCGTTCAATCGTATTCTTCAATTCTCTGATATTGCCCGGCCAGTTGTACAGCATCAAAGACTTCTCCGCCTCCTTGGAGAAACGCCTCACCTTGCTCCGGTGCTTTTTCATATATACGTTGAGATAGTGCTGGGCAATCGGCAGAATATCGTCCCCGTGTTCCCGCAGGGGTTTTATGTTTATCGGGACCACCGATATCCGGTAGAACAGATCTTCCCTGAATTGACCGGAATCCACCAGGTCTGTCAGCTCTCTGTTAGTCGCCACGATGAGCCTCACATCAACCTTATCGGCTTTTGAACTACCGACCCGCGGAACTTCCTGCTCCTGGATAACCCTGAGCAGTCTGGCCTGCGTGGCAAGACTGATATTGGATATCTCATCGAGGAAGAGTGTGCCCTTGTCCGCCATCTGGAAGCGCCCTTCACGCGACTCCGTCGCTCCGCTGAAGGAGCCCTTGACGTGACCAAAGAGCTCGCTCTCCATCAGATTTTCCACCAGTGAAGAACAATCAACGGGGACAAAGGGCTTGCCGTTTCTGTTACTGAGTCTTTGTATTGCCCGAGCCACGAGTTCCTTGCCTGTTCCACTCTCGCCGGTAATAAGCACGGTGCTGTCCGTATAGGCAACCCTCCTGATCGTATCCTTTAATTCCAACGCGGCACTGCTCTTTCCTATCAACTCCGGTATATCATCGTCCGATCTCACCGTGTCAGATGCGTTGAGAGCGTTTTTTACCACCTTTTTCAGTTCAGTCGCACCGAAGGGCTTCGTCAGAAAATCAAATGCGCCATTCTTCATGGCTTCTACGGCTATTTCTATGCTTCCGTATCCGGTGATGATTATGATATGCGCGGAGATACTGGACTCCACTTTCAGCTTTCTCAGGACATCCAGACCGTTCATCTTCGGCATCTGCACATCCAGGAGGATGACATGGTAGACATCTCTCAGGGCCATCTCGAGGCCTTGAACCGAACTGCCTGTTTCTTCTATATCATACCCTTCCCGCGATAATATCTGATGGCATCCATCACGTATCGATTCTTCATCATCAATAATCAGTATCTTTCCAACTCTCTCAGCCAACCGTTATATCCTCCCTGGATTCGTAGTTCTCAGGATTGTCAAACCCTTTTGCAGGTAAAAAAATCGAAAACGTCGTGCCATGCCCGACTTCGCTCTCCACATCGACGAAGCCGTCATGTTTACGCACGATGCCGTAGGCAATGGACAGACCCAGTCCGGTTCCCTGCCCCGGATCTTTTGTGGTAAAGAAAGGTTCAAATATATGTGCCAGATAGGCCTTGTCTATCCCCTTGCCGGTATCCGCAATCGTGATCTTGACGGTATTGGGACTGGCCAAAAGACATATCTTCTCCATTTCCGTACTCTCTGAAACATCGGAGGGGAATCTGCTGATCAGCTTTGTCGCGACCGTCAGTTTCCCGCCTTCGGCCATGGAATCGGAGGCATTGATAAAGAGATTCAGAAAGACCTGCTCAAGCCGTGATTGATCACCGTTCACTTTGGGAAGACCTTCGGCAAATTTTGTTTCTATCTCTATGCTGTGAAACATGGACTGATCCTTCACCAGACTGAGAGACGTTACGAGTACCTCATTGATATCGAGCGGCGTCATTTCACCTGAAGGGGTCCGTGCAAAATCCAAAAGATTTTGGACGATCTCTTTACACCGGTTTGTTTGATATGCGATCTTCTTCATATTCTCCCGTGCCGGGCTGTCTTCCGGAAGTTCCTCCAGCACGAGATTGCTGTAAAGCAATATGCCCCCGAGCGGGTTGTTCATCTCATGAGCAACACCGGCAGCTATCTGTCCAAGAGAGATCAGACGTTCCGTTTGCGTCACTTGCTGGAGGGTTCTTTTCAGCCGGTCATCTCGATCCTTGAGTGACCTGACCATATCGTTGAACGCCTCGTCGAGCACTCCGAAATCGGATGATTTTTTACAGGGCAATTGATAATCGAGATCGCCGGTCCCTATGGCCTCCGTGGCCTGTTTCAGTATCCGTATCCTCTCGATAATGGTGTGCCCCATGCGAAAGGAAATAAAGAAAGCAACGATCATGCCGATGGTTGTGATACCGAGAAACACCCACATGGTGTACAGTTTCATGTCCCTGTATTTTGCTTCCAGTATGCCGACATAAAGCATCCCTATGATACTGTTGTCCATACTATAGAGAGGGGCATATGAACTGAGATACCAGTCGTTGACGACAAACGCCCTTCCAACCCAGTCCCTTCCCTCTTCGACAACCTTTTTATACACCGCCCTCGATACAATGGTGCCGATCGCTCTCTCGGAATCTTTCGTTACCACATTGGTGGATATGCGAATCCCACCCTGGAATATCGTGGCAAACCCCATATCACGATTCTTGTATTTTTCGTCTCGATATACGGTTTCCCGTATTTTGTCCACAATGGCATAATTTCCGTTCAGCAAGACACCCCCAACGATGGCACCCCTGAAATAGCCGTGCGTGTCAAAGATGGGGTGAGCCGCTCTCAGAACCATACCTTCGGACAGGTGGGTTTCTTCCGGTTCTACTGATCGGGGAGTCTTTATGATGGGTATCTCAAGACGCTCAGAAAGGAAGGGATTCTCTCTTTCTATCCTCTGCGAAGAAATCAGTTCCGTCGACGACTGGGGCGCTTTCTTATTAAGACACTCCCGTAAAATCGGATCCCACAAGATCCTATCTCCCCTAGCCGCCGGATTAGTAGCCCTGTACAGAACAGTGCCTTCACTATCCACCAGGAAAAGCATGTCAAGACACATTCCTTCGGTTCCCCGTCCGCTTTTCACCTCGGGTTCCGTGCACATTATCCCTCGTAACTCTTCGAGGGTACGCATATCTCCGGAAGCAATGGCATCGCCAAGCTCTGATCGCAATGCCATGCAGCGGATCTGGAAAGCCAGCCGTTCCCGGGTGTTATCAAAGATGAGTTTCGCAGTATTGATATCCTGCTGCACCCTTCTCTGGGCCTCATCCATGGTATTTCTGCTGATGATCTTTATACCAACGAAGGTTGCCACCATGCCGGTAAGACAGGTGGCGACCAGAAACCCTAATATAAGGCGTTTTTGCAGGTGTTCTTTGAAGATATCTCGCAACAAATTCATGCCCTCATCGTACGGGTGAGAAGATAACTATATACCTGTTCTCTGCTACATCATCATTTCAATGTCTTTTCTGGTAATGCCCGAAATCGACACCTTCTTATTCTTGGACCGGTGACCGGCTATGATCTTTATCTGAGATTTTTTTACCCCCAGTATGTCTGAAAGGAAATTGACACACTCTTTGTTGGCGGCTCCTTCGACTGGAGGTGCCGTTATCCGAAGCTTCAGAGCGTCACCCTGGACACCCGCAAGTTCGCATCTGGACGCACGCGGAATAACCCTGATATTGAACACGACCCCTTCCGCCGTCTCACCGACCGGGATCATCGCTCCCTCTTGTTCCACGTATCCAGGAGTTCAATATTAAATCTGAGAAACGATTCGAAATAAGTCTCCAGGTGCTCTTTCGTCTTTTCCAGATGCCTGATCTCTTCGTTCAATGTATCCTTTTCCGCCCTCATCCTTGCGAGGATATCTTCCGTCACAGTCTCGGCTTCCCGGAGCATTGAGGTCTCTATCAGATCCGTTTCGTTATGAGATTCATTACCCGCAGGAGCAATACTCATATCGTTCAACCGTTCTACCTGGGATTCAAGTTCCGCAACCCTCTCTTTCAGCCGAGCATTCTCTTTCAGTTGCAGTTCCAGTTCCCCCGACACCGTCTGAAGGAAATCATCAACCTCTCTGATATCGAAGCCCCGGAATCTCGTTTGAAACTTCTGGTTATGTATGTCAAGCGGTGTAATTCTCATAAGCGGATTCCCTTCATTTATCGCAAACTAACCGCGATCTGCAGCATGGTTTTTACGAGAAAACTCTGCAAAAACACTATCACCAAGATCACAATAATCGGAGAAAAATCTATGCCGATTCCTCTCAGCGGAATCAGCCTCCTGACGTAGTACAACACCGGCTCGGTAACTCGATATAAGAATCTGACGATCGGATTGTACGGATCCGGATTCACCCAGGAGAGCAGGGCACGTATGATGATGAGCCACATATACAAGGTAAGTCCCATATCGACAATCCTGGCGAGAGCCTCTATAAAATTCCCAATAACAAACATTTCCACTCCTTTACATATAAACCGTTGATAGACGGTGGCAGCCATGCCGACTCATCTTCTCCTTGACTTTCCGTGTGTATGTCAATAATAATTGCCACCTTAAAAGTCAAGATTTATGTTCCGGGATATACGGAAAGACAGGCGATTCCTTACAGATAGAGAGGTTTTTAATCAATATGCCCGAAAAAAAGATATGCATCATAGGCGGGGGTAATATGGGTGAGGCGCTGGCCGGGGGGATCATCTCAAGCGGTTTGGCACAGGCAAGTGATATAACCGTACACGATATCCGCACGGAACGACTCGCATACTTCAGGGACACATACCAGGTAAGCGTGTCCGAGAACATAGAGGATACCGTCAAAAATTCCGCCATTGTTATCCTGGCGGTCAAACCCCAGAATATGGAAACCGTGTTACAGGATATCGCCGATACCGTCACAGATAGACTCGTTATATCCATCGCGGCGGGCATCACTCTCGGGTACATAGAAGGACACCTGGGCGGAGGAACACGCGCTATCCGGGTCATGCCGAACACACCCGCCCTGATCGGCGAAGGCGCGGCGGCTCTTGCAGGCGGGAAGAATGCCACGGACAGCGATATGACTATGGCCCGCCGTATATTCGACTCCGTGGGAATCACGGTCGTTGTCAAGGAAGAACTCATCGATGCGGTAACAGGCCTGAGTGGAAGCGGTCCGGCCTATGGATTTATTATCATAGACGCACTAGCACGGGCCGGCGTCAGCCAGGGGCTTGAGGCCGAAACGGCATTGAGACTCGCGGCCCAGACCATGCTCGGCGCAGCAAAGCTCTGCCTCAAGGGTGACAAGACACCGTCCGAACTCACCGATATGGTCACCTCACCCGGGGGTACCACCATAGAGGGCATCAAGGCACTCACGGCCGGGAGGATCGGTGATACCCTTGCGGCGGCGGTGGAGGCCGCCACACGACGATCGAAGGAACTGGGACAGAAATAGCCTCGATCTATTGCCGGAACGGTAAAGGATATGGAATCATCCCGGAGGCGAGAAAGTCATGGCCATAAGCGTTAAGCGACTGCCGAATAAATTTTATCCGGACCCAACACGGGTCATCGCCAGGTTCTACCTGCCCGGGTCGAGCGACGGTAAGAGGGCAAGAATTATCATCAATCGAATACTGGCCTTCTCCGAGCAGGAGGTCAGCAGAGCGCTCAACGAAGTCTTGGCTGATTTTTCAAATAGACACCGCAACATTACAAAAATATTCGAGAAAAATTTCGACACCGTACGAGATATTCTTGCATCGGTCGCTGATCCACTTCCGGACAGGATGTCCCACAAGAGAAAATTGCTGATTGGCTCATACTTCACCTCGGAATACGCCATCGAAGCTGCCGCCTTCTTCAACCCATCGATTATCGAGGATCCGAACCAGGGAAACCTGGAAGAGGGACAGAAACGCATCATCGTCAGTTTTCGAGCGGTCGGGGAGGGGCATATCTCATCGATTGTTTTCAGGAGCGGAACCATTACCCAGAACAACGAACTGATCTTCAAACCGGCCGGAAGATTCGTCGACCTGCCTGAAGCCCTGAAGCTTCACGTGTATGACAAGGATCAGTTCCTTAAAAAACTGCACGAGATGCATATAGAAAAGGATATCATCGGCGCCGTCATGGACAGGCTGGGAAACAGCTTTACCTATCATGAACTTCAGGAAAGTATCGAGGAAAGCACCCAGTCCGTGACTCTGAGTTATACCAAAAAGAAGGTGCTCGATTCCATGAACTGGCTGGCCAGTTCACACTATGAAATCACCTTTTCCCTTGATACCGATCTGTCGGAACGTGTCATCTTCCCGGTCTCCGCCCATGAAAGCAACGGGATCGAGGATGCCCGCTTCGTGAAATTCACCGACGATGATGGATCCATCACCTACTACGCAACATATACGGCCTACGACGGATATACCATCATGCCTAAATCGATAGAAACGAAAGACTTCTATCATTTCAAGATAAGCCCAATCCACGGCGAACATGTCCAGAACAAAAATCTGGCCCTCTTTCCAAGAAAAATCGGCGGACTGTATACCATGATCTCCCGCTACGACGGGGTCAATAATTACCTGATGTTCTCCGATGATATCCATGTCTGGCACGATGCCCGAAAGATACAGGAGCCCCAGTACCCCTGGGAATTTATTCAACTGGGGAACTGTGGATCGCCCCTTGAAACGGAGAAGGGGTGGCTGATGATTACCCACGGGGTGGGGCCCATGAGGAGGTACAGTTTGGGGGCCGTCCTCCTCGACCTGGAGGATCCCTCCTTGATTATCGGTCAGTTGAAGGAGCCACTCCTTATGGCCAATGAGGAAGAGAGGGAGGGATATGTACCGAACGTCGTCTACTCCTGCGGTTCCCTCATTCATAACGGCGACCTGATGATACCGTACGGCATGTCCGATTACGCCTCGAGTTTCGTTACGGTCCGGCTGGATGAACTTCTAGACAGACTTCTGAACGGACAAAGGCTGGAAACATAGGTTGCGCGCACCGCCGGGTTGGCGGGTATGGGTACGTCTCGATCACCTATACATTAGAGCCATTGGGTTTCCTGCTCATGGGCCAGAAGGACGGTCAAGTGGGAGATGAGATACGCGAGAATGCTCTCCGCACCCTGATTGCGGTTTACTCCGTGGCCTTCAAGACCGTCGCAACAGCCACATGTCTCAAAATCATAGAGCGGAATCCGCAGATCATTTTCACCCAGGAACCACATAAAGGACGCAACCATCCGGTCAAGGAGGTGCCTGTCGCCAATCACGACGGAGGCCTGATAGAGCATCATCACTATGGCCATCACGTCGATGGGTTGCTGCGCGTACTGTGCGCATTGTTCACCCCTTTGGTACCAGCCGTTGGACCCGACCGGAGCGAGATACCCGTCTCTAAAAATGATCTTTTCCAGGAAATCCAGCATCTCACGGGCAACAGCCAGAACTGTTTCATCGCCGGTTATTTCGTAGGCGTGGAACAGGGCCAGGGGAACGATGCCGCTGTCATAGGTTACCGTCGGTTCAAACCAGCGCCAATCGTCATCCGCCTCGTCTCCATACTGTATTACGATCCGCCGGACCATCTCCTTGACGGTTTCATGCATCCCCTCATCGCTTGAATAGCAATGGAGGTAATGACAGATACCGATGATCGTATCGGCAATGCCACGGATGGAGCGCATATTCTGAAAATGCGGATATGCCCTGAAGAACAGCTCCTTGGCCAGTTGAAAAAAGGCGTCATTGGGTGAGAATCGGATAAGGTATCCCAGGGCCCATATGGTCCGGCCAAAAGCATCTTCCGACCCGACCTCGTCCAGAAAATTTCGATTGTAGCTTAAGAAATTTCTGAACAGGCCGTCGTCACGCTGCATAAAATCGATATAGCTGAGATACGTGGGCAGAAGTTGCAGTGCCACCGGATCCCTCTTCTGGCGATAGGCCATGGCCGCCATTAATACCCCCCGGGCATTATCGTCCAGGCAGTATCCCTGTTTCCGGCTCAGCACACTGTATTTTGCATGCTGAATAATACCGGTATCATCGGTGAACTGCCTCACATGGGACAGATCAAAGGGCGGAAGAACCAGCGGATTGACAATAGCCCCCTCTTTGACTGTCACCTCCGTATAGGAGCGAACCATATCACCTATAAGATCGGCATATTGTTCCCCGATAAGTGGCCATATCATCTGCCGCCCATAGGTGTAGGCCTTGCGACGCAGTTCGTGCAGAGCGGACGGATCGTCAAGCAATTCGTTCAGGATGCCGGCCAGTGCGTTTGAGTCGTGAAAACCAAACAGCCTTCCCCTCCCGTCCGCCAGGAGTTCCTGGGCGTGCCAGTAGGGTGTGGAGATCACGGCCGCTCCCGCGCCAACCGCAAACGCAAGGGTTCCGCTGGTGATCTGCGCTTCATTCAGATAGGGGGTGATATAGATATCGATGGCGGACAGATACTCGAACAGTTCCGCCTCACTGACAAAATGGTTATGGAAATAGACGTGTTCTCTCAGATTATTCTTTTCAACCAGTCGTCGCAGATAATTCCGGTACTCCTCACCCGAACTGCGGAACACGGCCGGGTGTGTTTTCCCCAATACAATGTATACGACATCCGGATGTTTCCGGACAACCTCGGGGAGGGCCTGGATCACCGTCTCGATCCCCTTGCTGCGGTTCAGCAGGCCAAAGGTTAAGATGGCCTTTTTCCCCTCCAGGTTGAACTTCTGTTTATACAGATCTCTCTGAACAAGATCGAGATCGGGAACCCCGTGTTCGACAAGCGCAATTGTATCGGGCCGTACCCCATAGATCTTAGTCAGGAACCTGACCGCCCGCCGGCTCATCACCACCACTCTCTCGGCCTTATCACCGATCTCTCGGATGACGGCCCGTTCGTTGTAGGACGGTTTTTCAAGCACCGTGTGCAGGGTTGCAAGCAGGGGAATCTTCAGTCGATGAATTAACGGAAGGATGTAAATACCGCTGTCACCGCCGAATATCCCGAATTCATGTTCCAGCACACAGGCACCGGCGTCACTGTAATTAATAAATGTGACCGCCTTCAGGTAATCGCGTTGATGATTCTGACGGATAACATATCGTACTTTCTCGGGATAGGAGTAGTCCTGGTCATTGATCGCGATGACGGAGCATTCCGCCCGACCGGTCCTTTCCATGGATTCGACCAGATCCCTGGTAAAGGTCGCAATCCCGCATTCACGCGGAGGGTAATTCCCGATACATGCAATCTTGATCTTTTCCATCCCGTCTCCTCTACGATTGTCTGTCGCGTTTCATCGGTCGGCGGCATCAGCATGCAGGAGATGAGTGGCCTATCCACCTATAATTTCTTCTCGAGATTTTCCCGAATATGATCTATAAAATCTTCCGTGTACACCTTCCTGTTTCGTGGGTCATGCTCTGCAACCAGCAAAAGGTCGCCCGTCATGATTCCGCTTTCAACGGTTTCTAACGCGGCATCTTCGATCTTCCGGGCAAAATCACCGACCTCAGGGGTAGCGTCGAGTTCCGCCCTCTTTTTCAGGCATCCCGTCCAGGCAAATATGAGCGCCATCGAGTTCGTTGACGTCTTCTCACCCGCCAAATGCTTGTAGTAATGTTTCTGAACCGTTCCATGGGAGGCCTCGTATTCGAAATACCCGTGCGGTGATACGAGGATCGACGTCATCATGGCAAGGCTTCCGTATGCGGAAGCGAGCATATCGGACATGACGTCTCCATCGTAGTTCTTGCAGGCCCAGAGCATACCCCCTTCGGACTTCATCACGCGCGCAACGGCATCGTCGATGAGGGTGAAAAAATACTCTATCCCTGCCGCTTCGAACCGATTCTTCCACTTCGTCTCATACTCCTCATCGAAGATTTCACGAAACCGCGCGTCGTATATCTTGGAGACCGTATCCTTCGTACCGAACCACAGATCTATCCCCTGATCCAGGGCATAGGTGAGACAGGCGGTGGCGAAGCCCCTGATGGATGAATCCAGGTTATGAATCCCCTGCAGGATCCCCGGTTCTCTGAAATCATGGATTACTTTTCTTATGGGTTCGCTTCCGTCAGCCGGTGTAAAGACCAGTTCCGCCACGCCGGGTTTCGTCACCTCTATTTCAGAATTTGCATACACATCGCCATATGCGTGCCTGCCGATGTGGATGGGATTTTTCCATTTCCGTACCCCCGGCAGAATATTGTCAACCAGAATCGGTGCCCTGAATACGGTTCCATCGAGAATTCCTCTTAGCGTTCCGTTCGGACTCGGCCACTGTTTTTTCAGACCGTATTCTTCCACTCGTTCCGCATTTGGGGTGATGGTGGCACATTTGACTCCTACCTTGTATTTTTTGATGGCGTTGGCCGCATCAAAGGTTACCTGGTCGTCCGTCTCGTCCCTCTTTTTGAGTCCAAGGTCATAGTATTCAATTTCCATGTCGAGATAGGGCAGCAGCAGTTTATCCTTCACCATCCGCCACATGATCCGGGTCATCTCATCTCCGTCCATCTCGACTATCGTCGTTTTAACCTTTATCTTTTCAGGCATCAATTCTTCTCCTTATTCGTTACCCCTTTTGGTCTTGATATATGAAAGCATGCCGCCGGCGAGAACGATATCCCTCGCCCGTTCGGACAGATCACAGGCAACTTCGTACTCTGCCCCCTTGGTGATATTTCTGACAACCAGCGGTTCACCCCGGAGGATCTTCTGTCGTATGTCCGGAATTTCCAACCTGTCGTCCTGATCGATCGTGTCGTAGTCGTCTCCGTTTGTGAAGGTCGCCGGAACGATGCCGAAGTTTATCAGGTTTGCCGTGTGTATCCGCTCGAAGGATTTGGCCAGTACCGCCTTCACCCCCATATACATGGGACAGAGAGCCGCGTGCTCCCGGGAGGAACCCTGCCCGTAGCTGAATCCCCCCACGATGATGTTATGCCTTCCGGAATCTCTAATTTCCCTGGCTCTGGCATAAAACCCGTCATCAAGGACTTCGAAGAGGAACTCGGAGTACTTGGGCACGTTGGACCGGTACTTCATCTTCGAACCGGCCGGTATGATATGGTCCGTCGTGATATTGTCCTCTACCTTAATGGTTACGACACCAGTCACCGCATCGGGCAGGGGGTCGTTGGTGAGCGGCTCCCCGATGTTGGGTCCCCGGTAGACCTCGACGCTCCCCGGATCATCGGCAGGAGGAAGTATCATCGAATCATCTATGATGAATGCATCGGGGGTATCGACCTGCGGATAGGGTAATCCCAGGTCTCTCGGATCAGTGATCTTTCCCGTTATGACTGCCGCTGCCGCCGTTTCGGGGCTTACCAGGTACACATTCGCGCTCTTCGTTCCCGATCTGGCCAGGAAGTTTCTGTTGCTCGTCCTCAGCGACACGGCATCGGACTGCGGAGACTGGCTGTTTCCTATGCAGAATCCGCAGGTATTCTCTTCCAGCCTGACGCCTGTTTCAATGAGGTCGGCCAGGGCGCCGTTCCGGGCCAGCATGTCCACCACCTGTCTTGAGCCCGGCGCCAAGATAAAGCTTACATTCGGGTGTGCCCTTCTCCCCTTCAGGGTCCGCGCGACCACCATCAGATCCCGGTATGATGAGTTGGTACAGGAACCCACACATACCTGATGGACCTCCATACCCTCAAGCTCTTTCACCGTGGATATGTTGCCGGGGCTGTGCGGGGTTGCCGCCAGAGGGACCAGCTCCGACAGGTTGATATCTATCACCTTGAAATACTCGGCTCCGGGATCGGCAGAGAGCTCCAGCCAGTCTTCTTCTCTGGCCTGGGCCTTGAGAAACTTTCGTGTCTCTTCGTCACTCGGGAACAGGGATGCCGTCACGCCGCACTCGGCACCCATGTTGGTAATGGTTGCCCTCTCGGGTACGGTCAGGCTTTCCACACCGGGCCCTCCGTATTCGAAGACGCACCCTACATTGCCTTTTGTGGTAAACAGCTCCAGGATCTTGAGAATCACATCCTTGGCGCTGACCCAGGGCATCAATGTACCGGTCAGGTTGATCCTGATTACCCGGGGGCAGGTAAGGAAGAAGGGCTCACCGGCCATGGCCAGAGCGACATCCAGGCCGCCCGCACCGATGGCTATCTGTCCGATGCCACCGCCCGTGGGGGTATGGCTGTCGGAGCCCAGAAGCGTTGTTCCCGGCTTTCCGAACCGCTCCAGATGCACCTGATGACAGATACCGTTCCCCGCCCTGGAATAGGCTATGCCGTACTTGGCTGCCACCGTCTGAAGATACCGGTGGTCGTCCGCGTTTTCGAATCCTATCTGTATCGTGTTGTGATCGATAAAGCTCACCGAACTGTCTGTCCGTACCTTCTCAAGCCCCATGGCCTCGAACTGCAGATAGGCCATTGTTCCGGTGGCGTCCTGAGTCAGGGTCTGATCTATGCGAATGCCGATTTCACGGCCCGGTTCGTAGTCACCCGAGACAAGGTGCCTTTCAAGTATTTTTTGTGTAAGAGTCTTTGCCATACATGCTTCCCCTGTTACCGATTTGAAGTATGCATACGATGAAACATACCCGAATAAACATGCCTGAATGCGCGAAAACGGTGAATATTACATGTACGGCAATAATTGTCAAAAGATTAATGAGAGAGGGTTCGTGGATTCAATTCGCTCCTCTGTATCGGTCATAATCAGTCGGGGGATGCAGACTCAGACCCTTCCCGGGACCGCTGTATAAATTCCGCATACCTGATCAAATGCGACAGGGCCTTGAAGCCGATGCCCGGATTTTCGATGAAGTACAATCCCCTGTCGCGCAGGTCTTCTTCGGCGGATTGTGTCATTTCCCTGAAGATGATCGGAATGACAGGCTTCACGGTGCTGCCGGTAAGGGGCAGGTACGATTCGTTGACAAACCGGAGGGGGTCTTCGTCACCCTGGGGCGGAATGAAAATCGGGGCGACGATATCGAGGTTCTCATCTTCCAGCATGGATAAAACGATCTTATCCAGTTCCCGATTCAGTCCCGAGCCGGTTACGTCGAGAGGATTATCCGGCCGGGCATATCCGGGAAGAAGCGATGTCAATTTTTGTATGGTCTTCTCCTGCAGCGACGGCAGTTCGATACCGTACTTCTCGCACAGGTCGGCATAGAGGCCGCACAATCCTCCGGAGAAGGTGCAGATCCCCAGGCCTTTTCCCTCCGGAAGCCTGCACCGGGAAAAGATGGTGGCCGTTTCAGTGAGTTCTTCGATAGTCTCAACCCGTATGATTCCAAGCTGTTTGATCAGCCCGTCAACGATAGTGTCGTTTCCGGCAAGCGCCCCGGTATGGGAGACCGCCACCTTACTGCCCTTCGCCGAGCGCCCGATCTTGAGGATGATGATGGGTATCTTTCTGCGGGCAGCCTCGGATGCCGCCTGTTTCAGTTTTTGAACGTTTCTGAATTCTTCAATAAAACAGACAATTACCCGTGTGTATTCATCATGCAACAGGTACTCGATGCAATCCTCCGCCTGAAGCATCGACTCATTGCCGGTTGTCAGGTACAGCGAAACGCCGACCGACTTTTTCAGTATTTTTGTGATAATCGCCTCGGAGATTGCGCCGCTCTGACCGACTATGCCGACCGCTCCCGGAATCAGCTTTCCTTCCACCGCCGTGCCGCAGAACGCACCCACCTTCTCCGTCAGATTTATGAATCCCAGGCAGTTCGGTCCCATCAGGACAATGCCGTGTTTCGTGCAGTACTGCCTCAGCTGCTCCTGCAACTGCTGCCCTTCTTCACCCGTCTCCGCAAATCCCGATGAAATAAGGACCACATTCGTGATTCCCTTTGCCCTGAGCATTTCGATGGATTCCATAACGACTGAACTCTTTACGAGGAGCATAGCAAGATCGATCGTTGCGTCGGGAAGATCCCCAATACTCCGGTACGTTCTGATGCCGTTCAATTCTTCGACCTTGGGATTAACCGGGTAAAACCGCCCCTCGAAACCCGCTTTGCGGGCATTGTACAGTATGTTCCCGAACCACCGGTTGTTGGGTGATGCACCGACAACGGCTATATCGCGTGCCGATAAAAACGCATCCAACTGCTGACGTGTGTATGAGCCCATGATATCGAATACCCTTATCCGTAGTTAGAGAACAGTACCGCAGCGTTCCCGCCTGCCGACATGAGACATGGTATAAAAGGTTTGATATAGTGGTCTTTCTTCGCCTGTTATCCCTTATCCGCATGCCGCTTGACATAATCGGACAGATCCTCAATCCCGCACTCGGCCACCTTCAGATCGTGCAGTTCCAATGCGGCGGTGTATTTCAACCCGCCCCCCGTCATGATACAGACAACGGTGCTTTTTTCGTCAATCGTTCCATCCTCTCTCAATCGTGTGAGTGCCGCAAGGGGAACGGCCCCGGCCGGCTGGCCGAAGATCCCCTCCTCCGCGAGTCTTTTTTGGGCCCGAAGGATTTCGTCGTCTCCGACGGCGACAACGATACCGTCCTTTTCCCTGATCTTCCTCAGGATCTCATTCCCGCTGGGGGGAAAGGGATTTTTTATGGCATGGGCGATCGTATCGGGATCATGAAACGGACTCACCTTCTCGGCATGTTCCGAATAGGCCCTGTATATGGGTGCGCAACCCCTTGCCTGGGCGCAGATAAAGCGGGGAACGTGCCGTATAAGGCCGCACTGGAAAAATTCCTCAAAGCCCTTCATGATACCCCGGAGGTTTCCTCCCGAGCTCGTCGGAACAATGACAAAATCGGGTGTCTCAAAATTCAGCTCTTCACATATCTCAAAGGCGATCGTCTTCGACCCCTCCACCCTGAAGGGCACATCGGAATTGATGAAGTAGATGCCGCATTCCTTGCCGATAGCGAGGCTTTGGAAGTAGAGGTCCCCGTAATCACCATCAACCCGTATCAGGAGAGGGTCATATATGGCAATGGGGCCGAGCTTTTCCGGTGGAATATTCGCGGCGACGAGTATTACGGTTCTGAGCTGCGCCCGTGCGCCGTAGGCGGCCACGGAAACAGCCATATTGCCGCTCGATACCGTCCCTATGCTCTCGTACCCCAGGCTCAGGGCATGATTAACGCCGGCTGCGGTACCCCTGTCCTTGAAGGACCAGGTGGGGTTCTGACTTTCGTTTTTAAACCAGACCGATCTTACTCCCAGTTCGGAGGCGAGACGCGATGATCTCACAAGGGGGGTAAAACCCTCCCGGAGGGATATCATCCTTTCGCTTTCGGAAAAGGGGAAAAAATCGGCATACCGTTCCAGAATGGTTTGATGAAAGACGTCACCCTCTCTGATTCGTCCCTCCGTCACCCCTTCGACTTCCAGCGGCTCAGCACATGAATCACAGCGGGGATCAACCCTGTCAACGGGATAGATCTTTCCACAGTGTGTGCATGTTAGATTTGATTCCTTCATGTCTTACCCATACACCGATCACCGGTGAAATTCCAGCCAGAATCGCAGATGATAGTACATATCGCGTTTACTTCAGAAACCCCGGCTGTCGATACGAAGCATCGGGATAGGTGTAAAATCCCCGTCCCGATTTTGCACCCAGCAATCCCTCCTCCACGTACCCCTTGACAAAATCGGCATTGGTCTTCGCCTGAGGATTATTATTTTCATTCGCCCAGTACTCGATGATGATCCATACGGTGTCCAGACCGATCTGGTCCATGATTCCGAAGGGGCCCGTCGGCGCGTTCATCACACCCATCCAGGAGCGGTCAATGTCTTCCACCGACGCGACGCCATTCGCCGCCAGCGTCAACGCCGCCTCGAACCACTTCGTCAGCATGGTATTGAAGACATATCCGTTCTGCTCCTTATGGAGAACGATGGCAATCTGCCCGATACTCTTCGCGAAGTCCTTTATCAGATCGACCGTCTCCGGTGAAGTTCCCGGGTGCGGCATGATGTCGACAACATTATTCGTCCTGATATCATGGAAATGGAATGCCGCGAACCGGTCGGGTCTTCCCGTCTCCTTTGCGAACAGGGAGGGCACCAGTGTCGATGTATTCGTGGTAAATATCGTGCGCGAAGGGCAGAGTTCGTTGAATCGGGCAAAGACCCTCCCCTTCAGCTGCGGATCTTCGGGCACCGATTCACTGACTATATCGGCCTCCCGGGCGGCCTCTTCAGGCTCGGTTGTGGTTGTTATGCGCGACAATGCATCTTCTGCCTGTTCACGCGTTATCTTTCCCCTCCGTGCCAGTCCCGACGCGATCTTTCCGATCCTGGTCAGGGCATTCTCAAACACATCCTCCGTTATGTCGTAGAGAACGACGTCATAGCCATGAAGGGAGCACTGGAACCCGATCTGCTGCCCCATGGTTCCCGCACCGAGAATGAGGACCTTTTTCACCTCTTCAATCTTCATCGATCCGCTCCTGTATCAAATGATATTAATTTTCCCTTTGTTAATTGTCGGTAATTTGGTATAGTTGCGAAAATTTTCTTTCCGAAAAAAACTATCAGCGCGAATATTGAGGTTTAGATTGCCCCCGATCCCATCGCTCTGTTGACTTATCAGACCTAAGACTTCTTTAATGCCTGGCTCTTGGCTTGCCGGTTCATAAAACAGATGTACCGATTCATGTAATAGAATCGATATTTATGGCAATAATCCAAATAATACCAAAGCCTTTTTTATAATAACCGTGAGATGTGGCAGGCACATTCCTTTTAGTAAGGAAAAAAACCGTACCGTGCGACTATGCTTTCAGGTATCTCCAGCATGTTATGTTATCCTGCTGGCAGCGTACAATTCAATATTGAGCGATATGCTTTTAGGATATGTTGCTAATATACCAGGTAAAACGTGTCAAGGTTTTTTCTTTCGGAGTTATACAGGTCAGTACAATAATTTGTTATGCCGCTTGACCGGCAATTGAATTTGTCCTTGACGAGGTAATTTGAAATGAGCGTCCTCGAAGAGATCCTTGAATGGTCACAAGATCGCCCATCCTGGCAGCGTGACGCCCTGCGCCGACTCTTGCAAAATGGCGACCTAACGGACGACGACCTTCGCGATCTCACAGAAATCTGCAAGAGCGCGCACGGCCTGGCCGAAGAAGGCTTTGTACCGTTGACCAAAGAACACGTGCCCGACACAAGGGCCAGAACAGCACCCGTCTCGCTCGTGTCCATCTTCCATCATAGAGGCGTCAACGCTCTCGCGGAAGATCAGACCCTTAAGTTCGTGCCAAAACTCACTGTGGTTTATGGCGATAATGCCGCCGGGAAGACCGGGTACATCCGCATCCTGAAGAGCGCATGCCGTGCGCGGGGGCAAGAGAAGATTCTGGGCAACGTCATCTCCGGGGCGGCTCCACCCACTTCTGCCGTGTCGATAAAATATAAGGTTGGAACCGAACCGACAGCGCGGGAGTGGACTGGGAACGGAGAGGACGACTTCATCTCTCGCGTGAGCGTCTTCGACACACAGTGCGCCGCCGTCTATCTCACCGAGAAAACCGATGTCGCGTTTCGTCCATTTGGTCTGGACCTGTTCGACAAACTGGTGAAGGCTTGCAAGGCCGTACGTACCCAGCTTGAAAAAGAACAGAGGGCAATGGCTTCTAGCGCGTTGGTCACGGTTCAGAATGAGATTCCAGCAGGAACGGCAGTCGCGAAACTGCTGGCAAACGTTACGTCGCTCACCAAGCCGGAGGCTGTGCAGACACTCGCGCGTCTCTCGAAGGATGAGGAAACCCGCTTCGCGTTTCTGGAAAAATCACTTCTCGACTTGCAGACGAATGATCCTGAGAAACTAATCCAGCAACTTATCCTTCGTGCCGGTCGTGTACAGGCCTTATCCGGGCATCTCAAGTCCGTTGAAACGGCTCTATCGGCAGAGGCCGTCACCGCCGCGTTTGATGCACGAACCGAAGTTCGCCGGAAGAGCGAGGAAGCCAAGCGACTCAGCACCGTGACGTTTTCGGCGGACATACTGGACGGCACGGGTTCGGAGTTATGGGCGGCCCTTTGGGAGGCGGCACGCCACTTCTCGCAAGAGTATGCATATCCCGGCCATACGTTTCCAGTAATCGAAGGCGATGCGCGTTGTGTCCTGTGCCAACAGGATCTTGATAAGGAGACCGGCGAAAGGCTCAGGCGGTTCGAGGCGTTCGTTGCCTCGGCGACGGAGAAGGAGCTTCGACGGGTCCGTGAGACTTTGATGCGCCTGCAGACAAACTTTGCCGAACTCAAGACGACGACCGAAGCCATTGACGAAGCGATCAAGGAAATCAGGATCGAACATGAGGACCTAGCGGATACTATTATCAAAGCACTCGACACGAACGAAAGTCGCCGAAAAGCCGTCTCCCTCGCGCTCACCGAAGACAAGGAGCTTGCCGCCGGTTGTCCGGCGGAGGCGACCGTTACGAACGAGGTCAATGCTTTAGCAGAACAGATCGCAGAACGCATCAAGACACTACGCGGGAGCACCACCGACGACGTAAAGAAGCGAATGACCACCGAAACGCAGGAGTTACGCGCTCGTAGAGTGCTGGCAAGGCATGAGCAAAGCGTCCTCGGTGAGATTGAACGTAAGAAGAGGCATGCGGCTTATGGTCTCTGCATAGACGATACCAAGACCCAAGCGATCACACAAAAGAGCACGGCCGTGACAAAGACTGCGGTATCGCAGAAGCTCAAAAAGTGCTTTGGGGACGAGTTGGACAATCTCGCCTTCCGCCATGTCGAGGTCGAACTAAGAGAGGCCGGGGGAGCAGAAGGTGTTCTTTATCACAAACTCATTCTAACACGTGCGCCCGGAGTTGAACTGCCAAAGGTGGTGAGCGAAGGCGAGCAGCGATGCCTGTCCATAGCAGCATTTTTTGCGGAACTAAGCACTGCTGACGATCTCTCCGGCATCGTGTTTGATGATCCTGTGTCTTCCCTAGATTACAGATGGCGCGATGGTGTTGCGAGGAAGCTGGTGCAGGAAGCTAAGGCCCGGCAGGTCATTGTTTTTACGCACGACGTTGTCTTCCTCCTCCTGCTTAAGCAGTTCGCGGCGGAACAAGGCGTTGAGCAGCTTGACCAGCACGTTCGCCAGCTCCAGAAGGGTGCAGGCGTCTGCGCAGAGGAGTTGCCGTGGGTTGCGATGCCGGTCAAGAAGAAGGTCGGATACCTAAAGAACGAATGGCAAGCAGCGGAAAAACTCTTTCGTGACGGCCATCAGTCCAACTACGAGAAGGAAGCTAAGTACCTCTACGGCTTGTTGCGCGAGGCATGGGAGCGTGCCGTTGAGGAAGTGCTTTTAGGCGGCATTGTCGAACGGTTCCGGCCTGGCGTTCAGACGCAGCACATTGGCACACTAGCGGACATCATGCCCGAGGATTGTTTGACGGTCGATACTTCTATGACAAAATGCTCGAAATGGCTCCCTGGCCACGATCAGGCCGCAGCGGCGCGTGTGCCTGTGCCTGAACCTGCGGACCTTAAGGCTGATATCGAGGCGTTGGAAAACTGGATCGATGCGATCCGCAAGCGTCGCCGGTGAGGGGGAGCAGATGAACAAGAGAAACCGGTATAACGAGGCAATCCAGCGGACGTCATACAGCCGCCGCTGATTTTTGTGTTAGGCAGTGACCGAATCTATTGAAGCTCCCCGCAACAAGTTGCGGGGAATCTCCGATTGTTAAGGAAAATATTATTTTATATTCGCTCGCTAACCCCGCCGCAAGCAGCGGGGAATGCGCTCGCTGTTCAATTCACACCCGAAAGGAGATTTACTGCATTGGATATTCCACGGATTTTCAACATCACCGAAAGTGCTCACCGCATCCATAACCCGTTTACGCCCAAAAAGTTCGCCACTCTCGGCGCAGCGCTGCGTCTGGAACCGGGGACCCGAGTGCTCGACCTCGGCAGCGGTTCGGGGGAGATGCTGTGCACCTGGGCACGCGATCACGGCGTCATCGGCACCGGCATCGACATGAGCCAATTGTTCACCGAGCAAGCGAAACTCCGCGCTGAAGAACTCGGCGTCGCCGATCAAGTCACGTTCATCCATGGCGATGCCGTCGGCTATGTCTCTGACGAGAAGGTCAGTGTGGCAGCCTGTGTTGGTGCCACGTGGATCGGCGGGGGCGTCAGCGGAACTATCGAGCTTCTGGCGCAAAGCCTCCTCCCCGGAGGGATCATCCTCATCGGCGAGCCCTACTGGCGTCAGTTACCGCCGACGGAAGATGTTGCCAAGGGGTGTCTTGCCCACGCAATCTCCGACTTTCTCGTGCTTCCGGAACTTCTCGCGTCTTTCGTCCGCCTTGGCTACGACGTCGTTGAAATGGTTCTGGCTGACCAGGACGGCTGGGACAGATACGAGGCGGCCAAATGGCTCACCATGCGCCGATGGCTTGAAGCCAATCCCGACGACGAGCT
>Ga0116164_10000310_pt1 | contig 44321 bp, 47 predicted proteins | sample AD_UKC109_MetaG_FD_89888 | JGI IMG/M metagenome (GOLD analysis project Ga0116164, IMG submission 89888) | Active sludge microbial communities of municipal wastewater-treating anaerobic digesters from Hong Kong - AD_UKC109_MetaG | ecosystem: Engineered > Bioreactor > Anaerobic > Digestate... | reverse complement strand
CATGGGGCAGGGATGTCCTGATCGTAGCTGGTGCAGACAGGGACGCAACGGCCGCCGCAGCATTGGCGCTTGTCCAGGCACTCTAAGAATATCTTTCTTTTTTTATTCTTTTTATCTTATTTTCTTTTAATATTACAATAAGCAAGATGTCATGATAGTTCCATATACGATTTTTAGCTCATGAGATAATCCTGCACATCTTCAACAAAATGAAAGCATCTTTCTGACGATAGAGGAGTCTGTTTTCTTTCTATACATGGATAGTCCTCTGTCAAATAGATTTCCTAATCCTTCTTTTTCAAGTCCTTCGACATTATTATTAATAATTATACATAGTATTTTTTATTATTTATGATATTAATACCAAAAGATTTATATATTATTGATGAGCAATACTAATTAGAGTCTACATAAGTAGATTAAAAACTAAAAAGGTGAATGACGTGAAGTGGAAGAAAATTGGTGTAGCAGTGTCTGGAGCAATATTGCTTGGCTCTACCCTTATGGGAGCTGTGGGAGCCGCTACAGATGCTGTTGATAAAGACTTTTTCATAAATTCCGAAGACGGACAGCCATCGTGTCTGATTGTCGTCGGAACAAATGCGGCAGCTGAGGATGTCGTTTCGGCATCATGGATTGCAGCCCAGATAGGCAGCATGGCCTATTATACGACAACAACTCCTCAATATGACACATATACGTCCATAGTATATGAGGAAGAGGACACAGCAAATTACATTGCAGGTTCAGGAATCTTTGAGGGCGACTTGGAACTAGACGATTTCAGGCTTAGTGAGCTTGCGACCGGAATGGACCTCGACACGCCAGAATCATGGGCACTAGTCCCATTTGCATGCAACGCTTCGACCAATGGAGCTAGCCTCATCTCTGCAACGAGCCTGTACAGACCAAGCATATTTGGCCAGATCGATCCTACGGTGCCTCTGTGGGACTATGATGTATACATGGATGCAAACACCGAAGAAACATTCCTTGAGGACACGGGATGTTCCATTGAGACGATCTCGATCGATTTCTCTATAAGGGACGTGACATGCTCGCAGCAATACTGCATTGACTGCACCGCCGCCTGTGACCAGATGGGATACTGGTGGTTCGATGCTAATGAGAATCAGGCAGTAGATACTGGGGAAATAGACGATTTCGACTCATTGGCCGAAGCATACCCAGAAGATGTGGCTGATTTCGTGCCTATAGACGATACATTGGCAGAGTGTCAGACATATCCGAACATCTATCCAAGGATGTATTGGGGATCCCCATCATGGCAGAACATATGCGATCCGGTAGGTGGCATGGAGTATAGGGCCATTGTATACGGCATGGACACCCTTACCTCCGTGACATGGCAGGCCATCATAGGGTCCGCTGACCAAGACTCCGAGGCATATGAGATATGCTCAGATGTTGCACCCCAACCTGTTGACCTTTACTGTGACTACTGTGAGGTCTACTTCCTTGGAGAGACCTACAACGCACTCTCGTTCGGCACCAACAGCTCCGGTGTGGACTACATGTTCTACGGAACACCGAACTGGTATGTGGAGGAGAAGCTGAAGGTAGGCGAGTCAAAGACATACGGCGACTTCACTCTGACCATCAACGATCTTGGCATCTACGAGAACAAGGCATACATCACCATAGAGGACAGCGATGGCGAGGCACACGACTATGTCGTTGTCATCGACACATATACATCCAACATCCCATCAGTTGGCGACGGCGATAATGATAACGAGGAGAACGACACAATAGCCTTCTATGAGTCAACTTGCGGAACATCGGAAGTTGTTTTCGCAGTGAAGTTCGTAAAGACGCTCATAGGTGCGGCAGGCAACTACGTTGTCGAGTACCATGCATACAATCTGGATGACATGGGCTGTCTGACTGAAAAGATATTCCCAGACGAGTGCGCAGATTCGGATGATGACCTTTACCAGCCATTTGTTGTAGCAGACTGCAACGGCGAGTACTTGGACTGGTACCTTGACATCATACCATCCGACGACTCTGAAACAGATCCAGATGGTGTGCAAACGCTTGACCTTGACAACGACTTCGACCTGTGGTTGACAAGCAACCCGAACTTTGACGCATCTGACAACTTTGTGTTCTACAATGTAGGTGCAAGGACTGTCTACTCCGAGTACAACTGTGTTCCAGTGCTTGAACTATGGTTGGCCACCCCAGTGGAACTTGCAGGCATGTGCAGCGATGAGTTTGCAGTATGTCTCGACGACCGCGAGGGAAATGAGTACCTGTCTCTTCAGGTATCCGACACGATCCACACGGACTACGTTATAGATGGGTACGTGAAAGTCACCCAGAGGGTCGAGAAGGCGCCTCTAGTAAGCACCACATACGTTAACATAGACCCCACGACGCTCGTTGCCCTCGACACAGACGTTGACAACGACCCAGAGCTAAAGAATCAGTACAACCTGATACTTGTAGGCGGTCCAGTCGCCAACTCACTGGTGCAGGATCTCATAGACCTGGAGTTCACAACGTTTGCAGAGTGGGACACATCGTCCGGTGACGCAAAGCTCTACGAAGACGTCTACGCCTTTGGCAAGGATGTCCTTGTGGTCGCAGGAAAGGACAGGACCGCAACGGCAAAGGCCGCGCTGGACCTCATACACGAACTGCAGGATCTATAATATTATCTCCTTTTTTTTCTTTTCTTCTTTTTAATTCTATATCTGTTCTATCATACAAACATAAATTATTAATATAGATAATCTTTATTCATCTTATGAAAAAAATGGGGTCAATATTCCTTATTATAATATTAGCTTTATCCCTGTTGCCTCATGTCGAGGCCGCCCCAATAGAGATAAAATATTTTTATTCCAGTGGCTGTTCCCACTGCAAGACCACATCCGTAGTCATGAACCAGATAGAGGATCACTATGGGGACCTGGTCAACATTGAGAGGATAAACATCTATTCTTCCTCCGGGTCTTTGATCTGGGAGGAGTATTCACAAAGGTACAGTATAAGCGGAGCGCCTGCAGTCATAATAAACGAGGATAGGAAACTTGTGGGAGACGTAAAGATAAACTATGATGACCTTGTCACAATAATAGATGAGATGTTACTAGGCATAGAGGTTGTCGGAGATGGGTACTATGCCGACGGCCTGGATGCTCTGAGCGATGGCGATTATGAGGGTGCCATAGACCTTTTCAACGAGGCCAAGGAAATATACGTGATTTCGGAGAACCTCGTTAAGGTTGGCCTGTGCGATCAAAGGATAGAAGATGCGAACAATTACATATTGGCTGTTGAGAAGTTCATAGAGGCCGAGAACTACTATCTTTCATCCGACTACGCTTCAGCCAAACCCTTGTATGAGGAGATCATTCAGATCTATTATGACATAGGCAACACTTCACGGGCGCACATAAGCGAGATGCGGCTTGAAAGCTGTAACTTCCAGGTCTCCTACGCCGCGGCCACACTGGCTTTCCAGGAAGATGACTGGGAGTCTGCCATAGTGCATTATGAGGCCGCAAAGACCTACACTTCCGACAAGGCAACGATAGATGCGATAAACGACCTTCTGTCCTTCTGCCAGTCCCAAGTGTCTGCGCAAGAGCTCTATTTGCAGGCCGAATCGGCTTTTGAGAACGCTCAATACGCCGATGCAAAGCAATATTATAACGACGCCTCTGAGCTGTTCAATGACACTGATATGATCCTATACTGCCATGACATGGTGGATGTATGTGACTCTTACATCCTTGCCAATGACACATACGATTATGCCCTGACCCTCTACGAGGGGGGCGACTACGAACTGGCGAAGGAAAAGTTTGACGATGCAAAGGAGATCTATCTGTCCCTGGTGGAGCCGGAATTGGCCAGTCAGTGTGATGATTACATGGATGACTGTCAGGCAAAGCTGGACGAAATAGAGCGACAGAGGCAGTTAGAGGAAGAGGAACGGGAACACCAGAGGTTCATGAAAATGGTCTATGTGTCCGTTGCGGCCCTCACGATAATAATATTTTTTGCTGGATTAATCATCTTCTTTAGAAGAAGGGGACCTGTTACTGGCTATGAACCCGAGGACACCACCGAATACGAGGAGCATGAATGACGAGCCCAGTAGATATGCGGAATCCAACCTGATATCATCTATTATGGTCTCGTCCTCCAGGGCCTCTTTCAACGATGATTCGTTCACATAGGATGATGCCAAGGTGGAACTTACGGGGGAGTGTACCAAGACAGGTATGTCCTTTTGGTAGTTGTCTATTATGATTGACAACAGGTGATGTCCTTCCACCGATGGCACGAATGATATCGTTATGGTCATTTTTCCAGGTTGAATGCTAAGACTGTATTCATCGTTCTCCGAGTATTCCTCGTTATCTATCAATATGTATTGTGCCGATGCGGTATCATTGATCCTTAGTGTTGATACCAATATGTCGTCGCTGTTATTCGATATGATGAGATCTACATCACACCTTTCCGATTTGTTGGCGTTGATCGTGTCGTCCGCGATTATGTCCAATACCAAGGTTTCCGTTGAGCCCACCTTATATGCGATCTCTATCTTTGCACTGTTGTCGGTCATTGATATATTAACGACATTCAACGATACTATTGTCACTTCATCGTACAATATATAGAGATCGTGGACACCGTAGTTCATGTGCTCCAATGGTTTTGAGTCCGTTATCTCCTGCGTTTCGATATCCACTTCCTTTATGATAAGGGCAATGGTCGGGATACAGGAGAAACCTGTGGATAGTTCCTTGTCACAGTTGTCCAGATTGGTCAATTCCAGCTTATATTCGTATTCTTCTCCTATTATCAAGGTCTGTTCTTGGTTTAGTATGAGTTCTATTTCGCCTGTGGACCTGGTGCTGCTTCCCATGACCATTTTCGGGGCTCCCAATGCGAATATTGCAATGGATAAGACAATTAGTATCATGATAGTTTTCCTAGAACAGGCCATAAAAACAAATACACCGAATTATTTAAATATTTTACGTTGTTTGCAGAAAAAATATTTCAAATAAAAAACAAAACATTTATAAAGAATTGTCAACTCACAATCTTAAAAAGTTTACAATGTGATTTGATGAAGTCTACAGACCTTGCATTGACGGCACTCTTTGCCACATTGACGGCCATAGGTGCGTTCATACAGATACCTTTCATACCGGTGCCGCTGACACTGCAGACATTCTTTGTCCTGTTATCTGGAATGTTGCTTGGAGCTAGGTTGGGGGCCCTCTCCCAGATTATATACATGATGATGGGTGCGATTGGTCTTCCGGTGTTTGCTGGAGGCACATCAGGTCCGGGTGTGATAACAGGCCCAACCGGCGGATATTTAGTGGGTTTTGTGGTCGGTGCCTTCTGTACCGGACTGTGCGTGGAGAAAAGCATGGGAGGGGCGTTCGTGAAGGGTAGGAAGATGGCATACGTCCTGAGGGACGCGATCGCGCTCGGGGCCGGAATAGCGGCCATATACGCTTGCGGGATATTACAGCTCATGAACTTCCTGGACATAAGCCTTTACTCTGCCCTGAAGCTCGGTGTCGTGCCTTTCCTGTTGGGGGACCTTTTGAAATCCGCGCTCGCAATCAGCCTTGCTGAACGCATAAGAAGGTCCGGCGTGCTTAGCCTCACACATCAAGTGTACGCGAAGTTCCAATAGTAAGATTTTTATTTTTGTTTTTTGAGTGATTTTGAATCAAAAGACCGGTGGTTCTCAAAGATGATGTTGGCATGTCCAGTATGTGAAGAAGACATAGATGCTCCCGAGATAGACGGGGAGACCTTCAAATGTCCATATTGTAAGGCGAAACTACAGTCCTTTTGCATTGGTGGTTTTTGGGAAGTACATAGGGCGATGAAGATTAAGCGCGACGATGATGATGAATGAAGATGAAAGATGAGGAAATCTTGCAGCAGTTGAAAGAGGGAAAGCTTAAACTCTATTCCTTGGACAAGTTACTAGGCAGTAATAGGGCCACGGATATACGAAGGATGTTCATTGAAGAGGTATCTGGCGCCCAATGCACGCAAATTGCCAAGAATTCCTTTGATTTTGAGAAGGTCTGCGGGAAGAACGCCGAGAATACCATAGGCGCCGCACAGATCCCCATGGGGATCGTAGGTCCCATCAGGGTCAAGGGAGATCATGCAGATGGGGACTATTACGTTCCGCTTGCCACCAGCGAGGGCGCTCTGATAGCGTCCACCAACAGAGGCGGCAGCGTGATAACACAGTCCGGCGGCAGTGTCGCCTGTGTTGTCGGCGACAGAATGACACGCGCGCCGCTTTTCAAGGTCCCGGACCTGCATCATTCCATACTTCTTGCCAAATGGGTCGAGGACAACTTCGATGAGGTCAGGGGGATATCAAACGCCGAGACGAGATTCACGAGATTGGAGGGATTCAGGCCATACCATGCCGGAAGGAACCTCTTTCTCCGTTTCGAGTTCTCCACGGGCGACTCCATGGCCATGAACTCCGCGACCAAGGCAAGCGATGCCATCGCCTCATTCTTGGAGAGCAAGTTCCCTTGGGCCAGGTTGGTATCTGTATCTGGAAATATGTGCGTGGACAAGAAACCTTCGGCCATCAATCTCGTGCTGGGTCGCGGCAAGTCCATCGTCGCGGAGGTCCTGATACCCAAGGACATCGTGAGGGACAAGCTGAAGACGAGCGCCGATAAGATGGCAGAGGTCTGTTATCGCAAGATATATGTGGGATCTGCGATGGCCGGGTCGCTTGGAGGATTCAATGCGCATTTTGCAAACATAGCGGCCGCCTTCTTTGCCGCCACGGGACAGGACCTGGCACATGTCGTGGAAGCATCGAACGGCCTTACAATGATGGAGGAGTCCGATGGCGACTTGTATGCCAGCGTGACCTTGCCCGACGTCCCCTTGGCAACGTTTGGTGCAGGAACCTCCCTGCCGACACAGAGCGAGGCATTGGGGATACTGGGGCTTTTGGGCAGTGGCAAGGACCCCGGTGACAACTGCAAGGCACTGGCGGAGATATTCGCCAGCACGATATTGGCGGGGGAGTTGTCACTGATAGGCGCCCTTGCATCCAAGGACCTAACCAAGGCGCATATGTCGCTTGGACGCTCAAAGCGATAAAATATAAATATCATAGTTTTTCTTACATTATTGATGAATATTCTCTTTATAGGCCTCTACCCACCACATATTGGTGGAATAGCGACCCATACCTACAATATGAGGCAAAAGCTTCAGGAAATGGGTCACAAGGTCTTTGTACTTACCTACAAGACAGACCTGCCACTTGACGACGATGTCTACATGGTGCGCACATGGTCGAAGTTCAGGGGTCTCTTCTTCATCAAGAACGCCCCAAAGGAGGCTGACAGGGTAATACCCGAAAATGACATAGACATAATCCACTGCCATTATCTTGCGCCCCCGGGGTATGTGGGCAGCAAGCTGACCGAGAAGTACGGGATTCCCAATGTTGTCACAGCCCATGGCAGCGATATCAACTTCATGTACAAGAGCACAATAGGAAAATACCTTATCAATATGGCCCTTGAGGGGACGAGCTATGTGATCTGCGTGAGCAGGTCGCTGCAAGCGCAATTGAGCGATATAACGGACAAACCGAGCGTGCATATACCCAATGGCGTCAACACCTCGATGTTCAAACCGTCACCTGACAAGAAGGAGTACCTTCTATACGTGGGCGCCCTCACGGAGAACAAGGAAGTTGACAGCGTCATAAATTCTTTGGCGGGGTCAAACGTTAAATTCGTCGTCGCGGGTGACGGAACGCAAAGACCCAGGCTCGAGTGGCTTGCCGACAAAAGGGGCGTGGATGCAACGTTCCTTGGATATGTGAACGATGCCTCGAAGGTCATGTCAAAGGCGAAGTCGCTTGTGTTCCCCTCGTCAGAGGAAGGTTTTGGACTTGCGGTGTTGGAGGCCATGGCCGCAGGCGTCCCCGTCATAGGCAAGAGAAGCGATACCATTGAGGAGATCCTCACTGACGGCGTCAACGGGATGCTATATGATGATGCGAAGGATATCCCCCGACTCCTAAAGAGGATAGAGGAGGACGGTCCTTTGAGAAATAGATTGATAGAGGGGGGGCTGGAAACAGCAAAGAACTACACTTGGGACTATGTCTCTGAGAGGACGGTGGAGATATACAAAAAGGTCTTGGGTCGTTGAAATGATCATATCTAAGAGCTTCAAGCATGGATGGTACTACTGGTTTCGCTATGACATAGAGAAATTGCGCAATTGCGCCTTGGCCGAATTGGCGGACCCCATATCCCTTTACTTCGATTCACTTGACTCATGCCCCCACATATACTTCAGCCAGGGGCCAAGGGCCTCCTCTCTCAGGAAACCGAGGCTTTACGTGAGGAGGATAAGGCACCCGTTGACAAAGTTCACAGAATATGGAAAGAAGGTCTATCATGAGAGATTCTCGTCCAATCATTCCAGGGTCGAGATGTTCCTTTTGGAGAACGACATAGACTCGGTGGCGGTCGAGGTCCCGGTCTGGTTCGAGGAGGAGGAGGCCAGGGAACACGGTTTCTCCTACCCTCTCACGGGTCATATCGACCTGATGAGGCTCACTGACAAGATTGAGGTATGGGACTACAAACCGAACGCGGAACGCGAGAGGTACGCATCAACGCAGGTATATTGGTATGTCAAGATGTTCTCGCTCCGATTGGACATACCGATGGACCGTTTCAGGTGCGGTTACTTTGATGAGAGTTCTTGCTATCTGGTCGACCTAGGGTCTCTATGACGATCTCGATCTTGTTGCATGGGTCCTTGAGGCACTTCACCATCTCTCTTGGAATGTCGCATGAGGCCTTGTCCGCAAACACCATCAGGGTCCTATCGGACTCGAATCCGCTCTTCCTTATCACCATCTCCCGAGGGTCGCTCATGGCAAGCCCCAAAGATCCCCTTCCGTTGACCGACCATACATGACCTGCGCAGCGGAACGTTGCCCTGGTCTCAGACCTCCTTAGCTCCTCTCGTTGCCGTTCGTCAAGTTCCGACAGGGAGGTGTCGGCGCCGACCGCCACTATACAATCCCCCTCCTGGCCAAGGTCCCCGTCCTTTGTTATCTCCAATGTCGTCTTGTGCCTTGCCGTGATGTTACTATGCCCCCATGCCGTTATCACAAACCGCATAATCCCTAGATGTGGATATAATTTATAAATATGATAGTGCTGATAGGTAATCCTTGTCAGGTAGATAACATGGAATGCGAACACGAGGAATACGACATATTGAAGGAGAGGGGCAGGCAGGTCACGGCGAAATGCCTCAATTGCGGCGAGATATTTACATTTACCAAAGAGAAATCGATCATGGTGCCTATCGTCATAAACAGGAGGGAGAACTCTGAGAAGTCATGCCTCCGTATGAAGAGGGACAGGACAGTGAAGGTCGGTGACCTCTTAGATGTCGAAGGCGAGGTGGTCGAGGTCCATGCGATAGAGGTCGGCAACAGGAGGGTGGACTCTGAGGCCGTTGACCTGATCACGTCGTTGTGGGGGGTCTCGCTCACGTACCCAAAGGTGATAGGTGTGTCGGTGCACCTGCCGAAAGGGACCCTCTCCTACAAGGTCAAGGTCGATAGGGACGGCTTGTTCAGGATAGGCGACGTGTGCCAGATAGGGGACATGGTTTTTGAGCTCACTGCCATGATCACCGATAGTGGAAAGAGGAAATCAGCGTATGGCGATGAGATCAAGAGAATATACGGCATTCCGTCACGGAAGCTTGCCAACTTGTTGCTTGAGGTGTACAATGGAGTATGAGGGCCTAAGGAGATCACTCGTTGACAGGCTTGTCAGGGAGGGCCATATAAGGTCTGGGAAGATAAGGGATGCCTTTCTCTCAGTTGAGAGGGAACGGTTCGTGCCGGAGAACTTCAGGCCGTACAGCTATGATGACCGTCCCCTGCCCATAGGCGATGGGCAGACAATCTCCGCCCCTTCAATGGTGGCCATAATGCTGGAGGAGTCCGATCTTGGGGAAGACATGCAGGTCCTTGAGATAGGGACAGGGTCCGGATACAACGCCTGCCTGATAGGCCGGTTGGTCGGCAATGGCAATGTGACTTCCATCGAGAGGATAGATGTCCTCTGCGAGAGGGCCAAGAGGAATCTTGTTTCCTGCAAGGCGGCCGTCAAGGTCGTTTGCGGGGATGGGACCCTGGGATACGCGCCGGATTCACCCTATGACAGGATAATCATTACCGCCGCAGCACCATGCTTTCCCAAGCCCTTGGTGAAACAATTGAAGGTGGGCGGGAAGATAATCGCGCCCATAGGTGATAGCGGCATAATGCAACAACTTATGATAGGCACCAAGAACGAGAGGGGGGATCTTTCGGTGGAGTCAATGGGATATTGCGTGTTTGTGCCGTTGATAGGAAAATACGGTTTCTGAAAAGAAAAACCGGCCCCCATCATCAAAAAACTTAAATCTGATACTCAAAATCTTATATATCCATGAAGTTGTACTCCGTTCCCTTGCTCGTTCTGCTCTTGATGCTGTTCATCGAAACGAACGAACCCACGCTTTCTGTAGATTACAATGACACGGTAATTCCGGGCGACACCGTCACATTTGATATCATGGTCGAGAACACTACTGTCAACAGGTGCAATTATTGTACCATATATATTGACACGGTGACGATGGACCAGGAGACATTGTCCCACATTGACCTTATAAGCGACCCTATCTATCTCCCTCCGTCCCTTGAGAGCGGGGAATATATGTCGGGCACGATATCCCTAGATCTGAGCCAGAACATACCTGACGGCGATTATATCATCCCTCTCGTCTTTGAGGGGACCTTGGGAGACTGTGACGGGGGGTGTTACCCATTCAGAGTACAGCATGATTACACCATAACCGTCACAAGGAATCTTCCCTCCCTCTCCTACGATTGCGACAGGGTGTTCGACTTCATCGGCGGTCTCAATGCAGAGATACCCATGTGCATATTCAACAACGGGGCCGGGAGCGCAAGGAACCTCAAATTATCCATATACGGTGTCATAGGTGGGTACATCAGCCCGGACAGTTTCAATACCTTAGAGTCCTCGGAGTCCTGTTCGGCAACGATATACGTCAACACTGCCGACCTTGATCCTGGAATCTATGACGTGGGGATAAACATTGTTTATTATGACGAATACTTCAAACTTTACTCCGACAATGTCAAACTCCGCATACAGGTGAGGCCCCAACGCCCCCAGTTGGAGATAGAGATACTCAACGATGAAAGGTCTGTCTTGATAAACCTCAAGAACGAAGGGGGTCTCAAGGCCATTGACATAGCCATGGACGTGTCCGTGGATGGAACCTTGGTCTTCAATGAGATGATAGATGAGATAGGGTCTGCAAGCTCCATGCTGATACCCATCGACATCCCCGTCGATATATATGGGGATGTGGATATGGACGTAGATATCTCATATCAAAGCTCCGATGGGGAGAGCTTTGAGACAAATGGAGAAATGTTTTTAAACATACCAAAAAATAGTTCGAAAAGCAATCGTGGGTACTATATCCTTCTCCTGGGTGTTGCCATCGTTTGCGTTTCTCTTATATTGGTGAGAAAGAAATGGGTAAAAAGGAACTGATCGCAAGGGCTCTGATACTTGCCCTCATCTTCTTGATGTTCGTACCTGTGTCATCAAGTTCTGAACCTCTTAAAATCACCTATTTCTACGATGACGAATGCGATGAGTGCAACGCTTTCAAACCGATACTGGCTGAGATAGAAAGCGAATATGGAAGTTCAGTTGAGGTAACGAGATATAATGTATACGACGAGTTCGACCTGTACACCTCCTACGGTTTCACGAAGATACCTGCATTGGTCATAGGGGAATCCTCGGTGCAGTACGACTCAGACGTCTTCACCAAGGACAACATATCGTCCATCATCGATGATTATCTTGAAGGAAGCGTTTCCGAGGGAGAAACGGTGACACTTGAGTACTTCTATGAAGAGGGATGTGCCTCATGCGAAGCATTCAAGCCGATACTGCAACAGCTTGAAGAGGAATTCGGTGACAATCTGGTGGTGAAGGAGTACGATGTCTTCACATCAGAGGGATGGGACCTCTTCACATCCTATGGTTTCACGATAACGCCCTCTGTCGCGCTCAATGAGGGGGAGTCCAAGATAGAGCATCCAGAGACGACATATGAGACTCTCTCAGAACTTATTGAAGAATACATCTCTGGCGATAGCAATGGTTACTCCAACATCACGGAGTGGTCGATACCCGTGGCGTTCACGTTGGGTTTCTTCTCCTCCTTCTCACCTTGTCTCATGGCGGTGCTGTCGTTCATCCTCGCCTATACTGCAGGGACCTCCAAAAAGAGGAGCGAGGCCATGGGCAAGTCCATGTTCTTTGGACTGGGCCTTGTCATCATGTACACCCTGATCGCGGTACTGATGGCGGTGCTTGGCAAACAACTGACGAACTTCAAGTTTTATATGTCCCTCTTCGGAAGCATGATCACCTTTGTATTGGGACTCAATCTGATCAACTATGTGGTACAGGTCGTTGAGTTCCCCATATCGACCAAGAACTTCTCATCCAGGATGGTGAAACAGTTCGTTGGCGAGAAGGGGTATCTCGGGGCAATATTCCTTGGCATAATATTCTCTGCGGTCAAACTGCCATGCGCAGCCCCGGCACTTGTTGTCATCCTGACCCAGATCGTTGACAAGGGGGACATGATGTTCGGTCTTCTCCTGATAGCGGCGTTCTCATTGGGTGTGCTCCTTCCGTTCTTCTTTATCGGTCTTATCAGCGGTGGGACGACGGATGTTGCAAAAAAGGTCAGGTGGTCGGGCTTCTTCAGGACCGTTATATGGGGCGGAAGCGGAGTGGTCGTGATGGTAGTGTCCGGCTGGATCCTATACACGGCCTTCGAACTCTTGCCTGAGATCACGGACACACACTTTTTCGCCACCTTGGCAGCCTGTGTGGTGACGGCGATGGTCATCATATATTCTGTGATCGTGTGGAGGCGCAAGGGACCAAAGAAGGAGATGGGTCCCTCCGACAATGATTCATAGATCATGCAATATCTGTGAGGGGTCTATCCTTCCGTCATGCATCGTGACGCCTTCCATCTCCAACACATGCCGTTTCAAAAGGGCATTGCCCCTGAATCCGTCGAAGGACCCGCCTTTCATGACTATTCGATGGCAGGGTATGAACAGGGGAACAGGGTTCCTTCTCAACGCCTGGCCGACGGCCTGAGAACAGGTGCAGCCGATGGCCCTGGCGATATCAGAATAGGTGGAGACATATCCCCGTGGCACCATGCTTGTTGCCGATAGGACCTTTTCCTGAAATGGTGTCAGCTCAATATCGAGGTCAACCTTGCATTCCTTTCCCTCAAGTATCCATCGTTTGGCGGATTCTGCTATCCTCTTCATCCCCGGATCGTTGTCGAACTCAGGTGGGGAGGTGTCATCGAGGGATATGTATGAGAGGGCACCGTTTCCGCAGGCCAGTATGTAGAAGGGCTCTCCCCCAAGCTCATAGCCAACCCATCCATAAAGCATAAATCATTCTACATGTCCAAGTTAATAAATGATGGCATTGAGCATCGATGGCAGCCACGGGGAAGGCGGAGGACAGATATTAAGGACATCCATAGGGCTTTCCGCCCTTACCGGAAGGCCCATTAGGGTCCATGACATAAGGTCTGGTCGCCCGAATCCCGGCCTGAGGGCACAGCATCTATCCTCTTTAAAGGCTATGGAACGCATAACATCAGCAATGATCGAGGGGGCGCATATAGGCTCCACCGAGATATCGTTCGCTCCCGGCAGGACAATTCCCGGCGATTACATGTTCGACATAGGCACTGCCGGATCTGTCACCCTCCTGATGCATTCCCTCATCCCGCCCCTTCTATTTAGCGAAGGCGATTCCATGATAACTGTGACAGGGGGCACGGATGTACCCTGGAGCCCGACAACATCTTATTACCAGAACGTGTCCCTGGAGGCAATGAGGATGATGGGTATAGATGCATACCTTGAGGTGGAGAGACACGGTTACTATCCCATGGGCGGCGGCAGGGCGACCCTCCATGTAGGGCCTTGGGCAAGAAAACGGCCGCTTGGCAAGATGAGATTCAAGGAGCCGGATATCATATACCTTGAGTCCTGCAGCCATGGGTTGGGCAAGGAGCACAGGGATGCCCAGACCGACGCCGTCAGGGCGGAACTCGGCGGGTTCGACATAGAGGTAGTCCCTAATATTGGGGGGCACGGCCATGGGAACGCCGTCACCATATGGGCCAAGGCAGGTGACATTCCCTTGGGGCATTGCGCCATAGGCAGAAAGGGGTACGGACCCGGCAGACTGGGAACGGACGCGGCCAGGAAATTCAAAGAGGCAATGTCCATTGGATGTTGTGATGAACATCTTCCGGACCAGCTCATACCGCTGATATTCCTCTCAGGAGGTAAGAGTTCCATACCGATACCAAGGGTGACGGGACACCTTGAGACGAACCTTGATGTCGCGGGGGCATTCCTTGATGCGAGATACGAGATCAAGGACAGTATATTGAAAATAAGATAAAAAAGGAATCAGAAGGATGGTATTCCTTCCTCTTCCAACAATTTCCTTGCCAGCTTGATGTCTGAGACCTTTAGGACGACAAGCGATTTCTCATCGAAGTTCACCGCATAGATGGCCTCATCTATGTTTATGTTCCTCATCTCAAAGAGGTCAATGGTGTCCATTAGCCTGCTGTCCTCTATCGCAATGGCCGGCGTTACATGGGCTATCAGGTCATGATTCTTCAGTTTTTCGACTGCCCTCATCGGTTCGTCCACGCAGAGCCTTACCACTCCGAACTCGCCGGCATCGGCGATTGAGAATCCATGCAATCTCAGACTCACTATCTCCTTAAGTATCTGCGACAATCTTCCCGGTCTGTTCTGGATGAAGACCGATATCACGTCCATCTATTTATCCTCCTTGATGCTGATGAAAGGGCCGGTAAATGTCCTTTCGATTACTTCGGCGGGCGGTGGTTTTGTCACTAGGCTTACCACTATCATCGCCACCACGGATACTATGAAACTGTACATTGAAAAGTGCATTGGCAGAACCTCGACGTATTTGTAGATGTATCCGAATACAACGGCCGACACGAAGCCTGATATCATCGCGGCCATCGCACCTTCCCTTGTCGCCCTCTTCCAGTAGAGCCCCGCAACAAGCGGCACCACGAACACCGAAAGGGTTATTCCTATGGTCATCCATATGAGCCAGGCCAGAAGGCTCGGGGGATTTATTGCCAGCACTATGGTGATGACGGCCACGGCAAACACGACTATCCTGGTGTATAGCGTTACCTTCTTGTCATCGGCATCCGGGTTTATGATGTTCTTGTATATGTCCCAGCTGGCCGTGTTCCCTATGGTCAGCATTATCCTGTCGGTGGTCGACATGACAGCCGCCAGGACCACTACCATGAATATTGGCCAGACGGCGTCTGGAAGCACATGTTCCACAGCGGCCACGAAGGAATAGTCAGCATAGGGCACGGTCATCGCTCCGGTCTCCACCATGGCCCTGGCAGAGAATCCGACCATCTTTATGAGGTACATGACAACTACGTATATGCCAAATGCTGCGACCGGGGCGTACTTGAAGTACTTCTGCTTCCTGACAGCCAGCACGTTGTTTATGATGTGTGGACTGGAGCCGAGGCCTATCGCCAACAAAAAGAAGAACGATACAAGATACATGGGCGTTGCAAAGGCGTAGCTTGCGTATGCCTCAGGGTATGAGAGGGTGATCATCTCGGGGTCGATGGAGGCCAGAACGCCATTGATGAAGGTCATTCCACCGGCTTCCTTTATTATTAAGGGCGCCAATATGACAACACCTATGATGATGGCCAGACCTTGGATGGTATTTGTCCATGCAACGGCATAAAGTCCGCCAAGCAGAACATAGATGAAGACTATGGTCCCCGCTATCAACAGCGCCTGCGTATGCGTGATGTTGAATATCCATACGAGCACGATGCTTATGGCGGTGTACTGTCCGACCAGGTATATGATGCTGGTCGTGATCACGGATATGCCGGCGATGCCCCGTATCCCCCTGGGGCTGTAGAACCTGTCGGCAAAGTAGTCCTGCACGGTGAGGTATCCCCTCTTCCTGCCTATCTTGGCCATCTTGGCCCCATAGAATATGATGCAGAACGCCACGGTGAGGGGCACGAATATCTGTTCCCATATTGTCGGCCACCCCGTGACATATCCAAGCCCCGACGATCCCAGCAGGGTCATCCCGGACGTGGTGGAGGCCACGATCAGGAACACGAAGACCCAGAACCCGAGATTCTTCCCCGCCAGCATGTAGTCCGTGGATGTCTTTATCTTCCTTGATGCCCACGTTCCGATGCCCATGAGGACAACGAAGTATACCATTACAATAAAGACCCTGTAGAAGTCTGCCATATCAATCATCCTCCTTTCCAGGGTCGTAGACCTTACCCCATATCAATAGTAGCACAAATATCAGGACAGGTATCCCGAACGTTATATAGAATACCTTATCTTCAAGACCTATTATCATTGTTATCTCCTCTTAAGTCTATAACTCTCTGAGCCTTGCCTACAGATCTAGGCATGCTCCCCTCCTCTACCAGCTTCACGTCCGCGGATATGAAGAAGGTAGACCTTATGCTCTCCTCAAGCTCCTTTTGGACCCTTAGCAGGTCCCTTAGGTTCCCCGAGAAGAGATTGTTAGTGACCTCCATGTTTATGGTCAGGGCATCCATGTAACCCCTCTTCTCGACAAGGATCTGGTAGTGTCCCTGGAATGCAGGATGTTTGGATATTACCTCCTCTATCTGTGAGGGGAATATGTTGACCCCCTTGATTATGAGCATGTCATCGCTTCTGCCGGTTATCCTCTCTATCCGTCCGAATGGAAGACCGCATTCACATTCGTCTGTTATTATCCTTGATATGTCCCTGGTCCTGTACCTTAGCAACGGCATGGCCTCCTTCCATAGCGGCGTGAAGACCAGTTCGCCCCTCTCCCCGTCCTCCAGGACCTCCCCAGTGTCCGGATCGATGACCTCTAGGATGAAGTAATCATCCCAGAAATGAAGTCCGTCCTTCTCCTCGCATTCGCAGGCGAGTCCGGGACCGCACATCTCTGAGAGGCCGTAGTTGTCGTAGGCATCGATGCCGAACGCCCCCTCTATCTGTTTCCGAAGGGAGTCAGTCCAAGGCTCACCGCCAAACACCCCCTGCCTAAGTTTCAGATCCCTTTCGGGGTCTACTCCCTCCTCCTGGGCCACCTCGGCCAGGTGCAGGGCGTATGATGGGGTGCTCGTGAAAGAGGTGGTGTTGAAGTCTCTCATTATCTCCAGTTGTTTTTTCGTGTTCCCCGAACCGGAAGGTATGACAGAGACGCCAAGTTTCTCTGCACCGTAATGAAAACCGAATCCGCCTGTAAAGAAACCGTAGTTGTATATGATCTGCATTATGTCCTTGTTGGTGAGTCCCGTTGTCTTCAGGACCCTGGCCATAAGGCCAGACCATATGTCGATGTCATCCTTTGTATAATAGACTACCGTGGACTTTCCGGTGGTACCGGATGAGGCATGGAATCTGACGACCTTGTCAAGTGGACATGCCAAGAGCCCGAACGGGTAGTTCTCCCTAAGGGTATCCTTAGTAGTGAACGGTATCTTGGAGAGGTCCTCCCTTGACCGTATATCGTCTGCTCTCAAGCCAGCTTCCTTAAGCTGTCTTTTGATCCAGGGAGAGTTCTTCTCACCATATTTGACCATTCTGCGCAACGATTTTTCCTGTTGAGAAATAATATCATATCTACTGACTTTTGTTGATAACATGTTAGTCCTCCTAGATGTCTTTACTAGGCGCTAAGGAACAGATGATACAATCGCTAATAACTATAAGCGTATACCTTTGTAGAACTAGAAAGGGTATTAGTATACGCATTGATCGTCTTTGTTGTGTTCGCGATTGCATGGCTCATATATTTCACCAGTTCAACCATAAGGAAATCTTACTCTTATAAAAATGCTTTGCTGGAATTGATGACAAAATGTATATGAATGAATCGTTTGGTAGCCGGGCGCGGATTCGAACCGCGGTCGCGGGATCCAGAGTCCTGCAGGATTGTCCCCTACCCTACCCGGCTAACAGTAAATCTAGCACTAAAAAATATTAATATAAACCTTTCGGTTTTCATTCTCAGTCAAGAAGCAAAAGCCCGAAGCTCTTGTATTCCTCGCTCTTCTTCTGCACGGGACTGAGGTCCATCCCCGAAGAGGTGATCAGTTCATACACATCGACACCAAGCGCCTCAAGGGAAGGCCTGCGCCCAGTGTCATGGCACGGCCTGCCGTCAATGGCCTTGCACGCCTTGCAGATATGGCAGGGCCCCGCGGAGATGCCAAAGGCCTTGTAGTATCCTCTGAGGAACGCCTCCCTCTCAACCTTTAGAAGGATCTTTTGGACCTTCCTTTGGTCGTCTAGCACCCTGAGACCGCTGAGTTCAATGAGTATCCCCCTCTTGTATTCCGAAAAGAACTCCCTTACCTTGTCAAGTTCCGGAACATGCGGAGGGCATGTGTAGTTGGTGTCGTAGACAGGGCAACCGAACTGGCATTTGATCCTCACCCATTGGTAAACCTTTATATTGCCAGGATCAATGACCCTGTAGTCGTTTACCCCATAGCTCAATGTCTTGGCAATGATATCCTGAATCATCCTTTCACATCCGACCTAAATATCATCTTGGAAAAATTATATATAATTTTTCTCTCCCCTGAATGTAATGGATACTGTGATATTCGACCTTGATGACACGCTTGCGAACACCTGGCAGGCATCTGGCAAGGCCAACAAGAGGCTTTTGTGCTTCTTCGTTAGAAGAGGCATGTTCCGTTTGATAAAGGCCATGATCTTTAGAAAGAACGAGGAGTTCATAGCCAGCAACATGGACATACTTCTCAAGGACTCCTACCAGGTAATCGAGATGTTCATAAGAAGATTCTATCCCGATATTGACGCATCGATCATTGAGAACGCCATAGAATCCTTCGATAGGGAGTTCTATCGGTACTTTACCCTGACCGATGGCGCAAGCGACGCATTGGAATATCTCAAGGGAAGGTATAGGCTATGCATAGTCACCGATGGCTCGGAATGGGACCAGAAGCGGAAAATTGAACATCTTGGCATTGAAGGTTACTTTGACAAGATAGTGATAGCCGGAGCGGTCGGTACAGCAAAACCGGAATCCAACAACTTCAAGATGGCCCTTTCCGGGGACGAGAAGAACGTGTATGTCGTCGGGGACAGATTGGAGACGGATATCGTGGGGGGAAGGGACATAGGTGCGACCACCATATTGTTCAAGAACGGTTTCTTCAATTACAAAAGGCAGTCTGAGATAACGCCTGACCACACCATAGGGAGGCTTAGCGAACTAAGGGATATATTATGATGGCGAATGATATACCGATTACCCTGCGTTGTCATCCCTTTCCTTGATTTGCATTGGGTTTATCGATAAGAAAGTTTATTAATGAATCTAATAAATCGACTTAAAAAGATGAATGGCGATCGTTTGAATCTTCCTGAAAGGATCAATGAGCTAAAAGAGAAAGAGGACATGGTCATACTGGCACATAACTACCAGTTGCCGGAGGTCCAGGACATAGCCGATTATCTTGGGGACTCCCTTGAACTTTGTTACCTAGCACAGGAACTGGATGCCAGGACCATCCTATTTGCCGGCGTCAAGTTCATGGCGGAGTCCGCCCTGATCCTGAATCCCGAGAAGACCGTTCTGGTGCCCGACCTTGATGCACACTGCCCGATGGCGGGCATGCTGCAGCCGGAAATCATACTTAGCGCCAAGGAAGAATATCCCGATGCTGCCGTGGTACTGTATGGAAACACAACGGCGGCCGCCAAGGCGGAGGCGGACGTGATATGCACATCGGCCAATTCCATCAAGATAGTCAACTCCCTCGATGAGGAGAAGGTCCTCTTCGGCCCCGATAAGAATCTCAGGCACTGGACCCAGCATTACACTGACAAGGAGCTTATTCCCATTCCTGACAACGGATACTGTTATGTCCACAATTCTCTGATAGGCATGGACCAGATAGGTGACCTGATGAAAAGGCATCCAGATGCCGAGGTCCTGGTCCACCCGGAATGTGTCCCGGAGGTCCAGGAGGCCGCCGACTACATTCTCTCCACCAACGGCATGCTGAAACGGGCGAAGGGTTCATCATCAGACGAGTTCATCATAGGGACCGAGAAGGAGATGTGTTACCGGCTTTCAAGGGAGATACCTGAGAAAAGGTTCTTCTGTCTCGAAGGCGCCGTGTGCAAAGATATGAAAAAGACGAATCTTGAGAATCTCTACAAGACGGCAAGGGACCGCAAGAACGTCATGACCCTGCCCAGGGACGTGATCGAGAGGGCCCAGGAACCTCTTCAGAGGATGCTCGACCTAAGCAGGTGATCAATCTCTTCATGGTCCTTGCATGGGACCTCCCATGTCTTAGACAATAAGCAATAATTATAAATAAAAGAAACCTTTCTTTTATTCCATGTCAGTGTATTCAATTCAGAAGACAGAGGGAGACACAGTAAAGATCCCTAGCGATGTTCTGTCAACACTGAACGTTAGGAGCGGCGAATATCTCGTGTTCCAGGGCAACCGGGCCAAGAAGGAGATCATTGTCAGGCCCCTTATATCAAGCCTCGTGAAGGCCGCAGAGATGAAGTTGATGATAAAGAACGTTCCTGGGACCAACGCCAAGGTGGACACTGTACTTGGGGATCTTGGGATCAACATAGTCTTTGGACGCGGGGGGCAGGTCGATGAGGGAATATACATCTCGGTGAAGCTCTTGGACTTCTCAAACGCCCGTGTGAGTGTCAAGGAAGTGCAGCGCGAGATAGAAAAGATCGATGAGGTAATAGACCTGATCGTAGAGGAGATTTGAACTACTTTATATCCTTCTTTATCTTTTTTATTAGGAAGTTCCTATCCCTCTCCTGTTCGTTCAATCTGTCGTTTATGCGTTTCTGGGCATCGAGGAGCTCTGGGATGGTCTTAAACTCCAAGGAATTCACCCGTCTCTTGGTCTTCTCGATCTCCACAAGGATCTTCTTGATTATGGTCTCGAACTCCGCAGCCATTATGATCCTTTCAACGACCCTTTCATAGTGGAGCGATGCCTCGTCGATGCTTGACGAGGTGCTGCCAATTCCATATCCCCTTTCAAAGACGCTGGTCTGCACCTTTGTCCTCGAGATGTGGGGCACCTCTATGCCCATCACATTGGCCTTTTTCAACAGGAACGTGGGTCCCTCCTTTCTCGCGAAGGCGGCGGACTTTATCTTCACTATCCCGTCGGTGGCCTGGGCCATGGCTATCTTTGTCCTTGCCATGGCATATTCCCTGTCAAGTTCCGCCCTTGCGTCCTTCGCCTTCTCGATGCTCGAGAGCAACTCGATTATCAGGGCGTCCCTCTTCTTCTTGAGCAGCTTATGACCTATCTGTGAGAGGCGTATCTTCTTCTTTACCTCAAGGAGGTCCGACCTTGTGTACTTTATGTCATCCGTTATCAGGCTCTTCCCTCCTGCGGTATTTTTGCAGGATGTCGTTGGGGATCCTTGAAAGGTCGTCATCAGGCACCACGCTGAGACATTCCCAACCGATGTCCAGAGTCTTCTCGATAGACCTGTTCTCGTTCCTGCCCTGGCTCACGAACTTTTTCTCGAACGTGTCAGCGAAGTCCAGGAATCTCTGGTCCCTCTTCGAGAGGGCTTCCTTCCCGACGATGTTAATGAGCCCCCTGAGTTCAAGACCGTCTGCATATGCCGAATAGAGCTGATTGAACAGGGGTTTGTGGTCGTCCCTGGTCTTTCCCTTGCCGATGCCTTGGTTCATCAACCTTGAAAGGGACGGCAGCACGTCCACGGGGGGGTATATGGCCCTGTTGAACAGTGGTCTGGAAACAAATATCTGCCCCTCGGTTATGTAACCGGTGAGATCCGGAACCGGATGGGTCTTGTCGTCGCTTGGCATCGTGAGGATTGGCAACAGCGTCACCGATCCCTTTTTGTTCTTGATCATCCCCGCCCTTTCGTATATGGACGCGAGGTCTGTGTACAGATAGCCAGGGTACCCTCTCCTGCCGGGCACCTCCTCCCTTGCCGACCCGATCTCCAGAAGGGCCTCGCAATAGTTGGTCATGTCGGTCAATATGGTCAGCACATGGTATCCGAGCTCGTATGCCAGATACTCTGCCGTGGAGAGCGCCATCCTGGGTATTATGATCCTTTCTATGGACGGGTCGTTGGCGAGATTGAGGAATACCACGCACCTTTCCAGTGCGCCCGTCCTCTCGAAGTTCGATATGAACTGCCTTGCCTCATCGTTCGTGATGCCTATTGCGCAGAATACCACTGCGAAGGGTTCGGTACTGTCCCTTACCTTTGCCTGCTTGGTTATCTGGAGGGCGAGTTCGTTGTGGGGCAGGCCTGCCCCTGAGAAGATAGGGAGCTTCTGTCCCCTGATAAGCGTGTTCATCCCATCGATGGTCGATATCCCTGTCTGTATGAAGTCCTTTGGAATTCCCCTTCTGTAGGGATTAATGACCTCTCCCTGGATCTCGACCTTCTCCTCCGGGATTATCTCTATCCCTCCGTCCCTGGGCTTCCCTATTCCTGAGAGTATCCTGCCGAACATGTTGCTGGACACCGGCATCTTTATGGTCTCGCCCGAGAAATGCACGTATGTATGCTTATCGATGCCCTGGGTGCTTTCAAAGACCTGGACTATGACGTAGTCCTTCGAGGTCTCTATCACCTGGCCTCTCTTTATCTCCCCGCTTGGGAGCTTGATCTTGACATATTCCTTGTATCCAACAGATTCGACCTTCTGCACGAACAGCAATGGACCCTCTATCTTGTTGATGGTCTGGTATTCCTTAATTCTCATCACCTCTCAGAAGACTGTTGAAATCCTTTTGTATCGCCACGGAGACCTTTTCTAGGTATTCAAGGTAGTCCTTCTCGAACCTGGCCTTGCCGATCATGGCCCTGCAGGGCAGGTCCACGATCTTCTCGATCTTCTTGCCGACATCGATAGCTCCCCTCGCCTTTTCAGAGAACTCCAATATCGCCTTGATGATAAGGTACTGTTTTTCAAGATTGCAGTAGGTGTCCACCTCATGGAACGCATCCTGCTGCAGGAAGTATTCCCTTATCATCCTTGCCACCTCAAGAGTGAGTTTCTGGTCCTCGGGCAGTGCATCGGAGCCCACGAGCTGAACTATCTCCTCAAGCTCGCTCTCCTTCACAAGTATGTTCATTATACTGTTCCTGTTCTCCTTCCATCCGGGAAAATCCCTCTCAAGGAGCGGCGTGAGATGGTCTTGGTAAAGGGAGTATGACTTCAACCAGTTTATGGACGGGAAGTGCCTTCTGTTGGCGAGTTTCGCATCAAGGGCCCAGAAGACCTTTGTGACCCTCAGGGTGTTCTGCGTCACAGGTTCGCTGAAGTCCCCTCCTGCGGGGGATACGGCGCCTATTATGGTGACCGAACCCTTCTTCCCTGACAAGGTCTCGACATATCCGGCCCTCTCATAGAAGCTTGCCAGTCTGGAACCAAGGTATGCGGGATATCCCTCCTCCCCCGGCAGTTCTTCCAGCCTTGATGATATCTCTCTCATGGCCTCCGCCCATCTTGACGTGGAATCTGCCATGAGGGCCACGTTGTAGCCCATGTCACGGAAGTATTCCGCTATTGTGATCCCTGTGTAGACCGATGCCTCCCTCGCGGCCACGGGCATGTTGGATGTGTTGGCTATCAACACCACTCTTTCCAGAAGGGGCGAACCTGTCTTTGGATCTGTCAGTTTGGGGAACTCGTCGAGGACGCTTGTCATCTCGTTTCCCCGCTCACCGCAACCGACGTATACCACAACATCCGCGTTGGACCATTTTGCCAACTGGTGCTGCGTGATGGTCTTGCCGCTCCCGAACGGCCCTGGGATGGCGGCCGTCCCCCCTTTGGCTATCGGGAACAGGGAGTCCAGCACCCTCTGTCCGGTGACAAGTATCTCGTCGGGCCACAGCTTCTCCCTTATGGGCCTTCTCTTCTTGACCGGCCATCTGTGCATGAGCCTGACTTCATTTTTTCCATCAAGTATGCAGATAACATCTGTGATCGTGAATTCCCCTTCCTTGATGTCGGTAACGGTCCCTGACATCTCCGGAGGAGCCATTATTCCGTGCCTGAAGTTCTTGGTCTCGTCCACATATCCTATTATCTCGCCTGGAGCCACATCTTCTCCTACCTTTTTCAAGGGTATGAACTTCCACTTCTTTTCCCGGGACAGGGAGTTCACGTTCAATCCCCGCCTCACGAAGTCGCCCGTCTCGGCTATTACATCCAGGGGTCGTTGTATGCCGTCGAAGATCGATGAAAGAAGGCCTGGGCCCAGTTCCACCGACACAGGCTCCCTGGTATCGTAGACAGGCTCGTCAGGCCTGATAAGATCGGTGTCCTCGTAGACCTGCACTATCGTCTTGTCCGAGTCTATCTCGATGATCTCTCCCATGAGTTTTTTGTTGCTTACAAGGACGACATCATACATCCTTCCGTCCAGATCGTTCACCACAACAACAGGCCCGGAGACCCTGTTGATTCTGGCCACTTTCACGTTCCTTTCTATTTCCATAGGTCCACACCAATGAGTTTGATAATTTGATTCTTTATGTCCTCACTTCCCTTTTCCCCTACTGGGAAGACTATTGGGCTAATGCTCTTCTCGGCCCTGATCCTTAAGGAAAGGGGCAGATTTGCCATTGCATCATGCGACAGGACCACTATGCCGACGCTTGGATCATCAAGCAGTTCCGTAAGGCTGTTCGAATAATCCTCTTCCGAGTAACATGGTACATTTCTCTTGACCCCCGCAAGCCTGAATCCCACCGTGAAGCTGTCATCGCCCAATAATACCATCTCCATCATACCACCAACATCTTCTCTATCGAATCGGAATCTATTCCAAGCTGTTTTCCCCTGACTATAAGTCTCAGGTTCGCTATCTCCCTATACTTTTTTAATATGAATCCAAGCGCCGTCAAGGTGGAGAACATGTTCAGATGGGATATCCTCTCCCCGAACATTATTAGATACTTTTCCAATTGTCTCTCGGAAACTGTAACAGGGCCATTGGGGTCCAGTCTGAGGTCATGGAACTCTTTGTTGAGGAAGTTTACCGTCTCCCCGTAGCTAAGGTCCTTTATACGATTCAAGAATTCCTTTGTAATTCTCTTTCCCAGGAGAATGAGATCTTTCCTTATAATATTGAAGTCCGCTCCGGCGTTCTTCAATCTCATGATTATCTTCACGTTGTATAGGTCTACCTCCAGGCTTAGATACCTGATAAGGTCCTTTTCCCCAACGTCGGTCGCAATGTCTAGGCTTTCCTGGAAGTAAATCTTGTCCATTTCATATTCAAGTTCGCTCAAGGTATCAATTCCGGCGGGAATGATGTTTTTTTCGATAAGGTCGGCCTTGGCGGAATCATAATTCATCTTTGTCAACTCTATCAGGTATGTGAACTTGATGGCCCCGACAGGTATGAGCGTCTCCGTTATCTCATTTGATGATGCCCCAGACTGAAGTCCGCGGAGTATGGACTTCACGTTCTCGACATCCCACCTTCTCATGTACTGGACCGTGAACCTGTGTATGTCCCCCTGAGAGATGTTGATAAGTTTTTGGAAGGTCCTAGCAAGATTTAGGTTCAATGCGTACTCGATAAGGTCTATTCCTTTGAAGCTCTTGGAGAGTTCGGTGATATCCTCGTTGTAGTCACCCTCGCTTATATATCGGGTGATCTCGGGAAGTTCCATAAGTAGCATCTTCTCATATGTCAGCATGGGAAAGAGCTTCTCCTTCATCGCCGATATCCTTGCGTTGAAGTATGCTGCATTCTCTTCCATCTCTTACTCACCCAAGAGACTCTTATACACTTTTTTGAGGGAGTTGTCGAATACCTCCTCAAGGATTGAGTCATAGGTCAGGTTGATCTTCCAGTTCCTGTTCTCGGATTCGGCGACTACGCCCCCGATGCATTCTATATTGTTTTCGTACTCAAGGTCGGAATAGCCCCTGATGAACTCCTCATCCCTTTTGTTGGAACTGATGTAGAAGGGCCTTTTGGTTGGCACCTCACAGACATCGCCGCCCTTGTATGCGATGGAGCATATTGCATACACTGGCGTGGCCCTGGCGATATGGAGAAGTCTCTTTAAAAGTTTCTCGTTGACGCCAGGTTCAAGGTCGGAAACCTTCTCCCTTACCCTGTTCCAGAGCCTATGGATCACCTCTTTCTCCATGTCCAGTTTCTTTCTCTTGTACTCCATCCTGATCTTTGAGAGCTTGATCTCTTTGAGCTCCTGCAGGGTCCCATGTAGTTCGTTTTCCTTTTTCAGCCTGAGATCCTCGATATCGTTCTTGGCCTTTTCGAGGATCTGGTCGGCCTCCCTTCTACCTTCATCGAGGATTTCTTCCACTTCTTTTTCCGTCATTACAGTTATCTGTCCCAACACCTTTTCCAATGACATGATATCACAGACCGGGAAGGACAACGAATAACAAGATCAATCCTATTGCCAATCCAAATATAACGATCGTTTCTGGTATCACAGTAAGGATCAAGGCCTTACCGAACAATTCCTCCTTCTCAGCTATCGCGCCGACAGCGGATGAACCGATATTCTTCTCCGCTATCGCGGATCCGATGCCTGTAAGCCCGACAGCCAAGGCCGCGGCCAGTGCTATCAATCCAGTGTTTATATCCATAGCCAAATATTACACCTCCTCATTTCTTATTCCGAGCGGAGTGAACTTCACTCCACCGCCCTTGTAGAATTTAGTAAAGAACTCTACGTATTGCAAACGTATCGAATGCAGGAACGAGGCTATTATACCCAATGCCAAATTACCGGTATGACCAATGATCAACAGAAGAACTGCCAATATAATGCCAAAGATGCCACTGGGTATCAATACGTCCGTGGCTATCTTGTTAATGGCCAGCGCTATACCTACAGATGAGAGGCCGATGGCAAGCAATCTGGTATATGATACCACATTTGAGATCAATGTGAAGATGTCCAATAATGCCAATGCCCCCTCACCCATGATGAGAAGTATCATGAAGAACACCAACGCAGCCATCAGAGGGTACATCAAATCCGGCATCAATATGGCCCCGAAAATGCAGTACAATATGCCTATCCAAGAGAGCTTTTCCAATATGGCATGTTTCAACCCCTTGTTTCTGTAGACGTTCACGAATCCGATGACGTATCCCAGCGTGATATGCGCAACACCTATCCCGGCACATGCCATCAGCATGGGGACGATCTTATCCATCCTATGCACTAGCGGGAGATGTAGGCTCCCTATCTGGTCTATGCTGAGGAAGTCATGGAAAATCTCGAATCCGAAGAACTCCCCATAGATGATGCCAAATACCATCGTATATATGCTGGAATATTTCATTATGTTGAGCAACGACTGCCATCCGCTCGTCTTCATACGTCTGCTGAGAAACATGACAAGGGCGAGCAACGATATGCCGTACCCAAGGTCTCCAAGCATTATTCCATAAAAGAGGGGGAACGTGAACGCTATCATCACGGTAGGAGCTATCTCATGGTAGTTTGGCGTTGAGAACATGTCCACCAGCGTCTCGAAAGGCTTGATGGGTTTTGGGGTGTCAACGTATACGGGCACATCGTCCTGACCCTCTCCTTCCATCTCTATTATCTGCGCATCACCTTTCGTCATCTTTTCTAGGGTCTCTTGCGTCTTCTCCATCTGATCGGAGGGTATCCACCCCTCCAATATGTAGGTATGGTCTGTTGTTGCCAATCTAAGGGGGGTCTCGGCCTTTTCGATCTCCCTTGACAGGAAGTCCTCCGCCGTAACAATGAAGTCCCTGTACTCCTTGTTGATGTTGTGCAGTTCCTCAGTGAGTTCCTTCTTCTCCTGCATCAGTCTCTCTTTGGACTTGACAAGGTCCATCATGATGTCCTTGACGTTGGAGGACAGGTCCATCTTCACTAGGTCGTTCACATCCGTGATGTTCTCGATATCTGACAGAAGAACCTCTATATCCTCTATCTTCTTACGCTTTTCCATCACTTTGTTCTCTAGGACTTCGAGCCGTTTCTTGAATTCCAATGAGAACTCTATGTCTTTGATCTCATTGCCAGGTTCGGCCGATGAAAGGTGCAGGATGTCCTTCAGGGCCCTTAGCGATAGCACATATTCGCTGAACAGGGAGGACATGGTGGAGGGTTTGCCCCTTTCAAATCCCTCTTCCTTGTCGTTGTAGTCTATGATATGGATTATTTTTAGGTCATACAGGGCGTTGACAGTATCCTCTAGTTTTTCCTTGTCACCTATTATCAGAACCTTACTCATCTTCTTCGGACATAGCATCAACATACCTCACGAAGTCATCAACAATGATATCGGCAGTCTTTTCAAGATTCTTAAGTTCACGTTCCCTAAGCTCCTTGTTCTCCATTTCTGACCTCTTAATGATCTCCTTTTCCTCATCGGACTTGGAACTGTAAAGGTCTTCTATAGCATTGTCGTATCGCTCCTTTGAGATCTTAAGGGCCTCTTCCTTCATGGCCACGGCCTTGAGCTTCGCTTCCTCGATCATCAGATCTTTGTCCTTATGGGCCTTCTCAAGATCCATCTTCGCCTTGTCCTCAGTTTCCTTAATCTTGATGAGAATTTCCTTTTTATTAATAATGAAGCCCCCTGCGAACCTAGACATTTCTGATTGAAAAGAAAAAACAATTGGACTTTATAATAGTTTTCTTCAATATTCTATAGATTAGTATATTACAGTATATCATACGCCATGCATGAGAAATGGGGAGATGGAATGTCTGGATTATGTGGACCCCCATAGATCAAGCGCCTTTTTGAGTTGTATGTGGTCTTTAGAATATTCCCTTGCATCAATTCCCAGCATCTTGGCATCGACCGCCTGTCTCAAGGCCCTTGCACCTTCTATTGTGCCGTCCGGGTGTCCGTGTATGCCTCCTCCCGCCTGGATGACGATATCGTTTCCCATCAGCTCCATAAGCTTGGCAACGTGGCCGGGGTGCAGGCCTCCGGAACATACTGCAAAGACGGTTTCCATCTTGGACAACGGCCTCTCAAGCTGTTCTTTGTTGAAGAGCACTTCCCCAAGATCGCCCTCCATCTTGCCTATTACGGTCCCTATGTGCAATTGGTCCACACCTCCGAGCCTGGACAATAGTGCCAACACCCCCATAGATACGCCATGGAGGGGATTCCTGGTTATGGCCGCATGCATCGCCCTATGGCCGTGGAGGAAGAGTCCCAGGTCGGCATCCCTGAGCTCCTGAAGGGCGTAATATCCCGCCGCGATGATGTCGATCATGGCACAGGTTCCCCCCTGGTCTTTGACGAACTGGGCCTTATCCAGCATATCCGGCCCCGTGACATTGGGAGCATATGCCTTTTTCTCTCCGGTCTCTTCACTCGCCCTGTCCAGCGCCTCCAGGACCTCGACCACCCTGTCCTCGAAAGGACAGAATCTCTGGTCTGTCAGGTTCTCGTCATCCTTTACAAAATCGCAACCGCCATAATAGGCTTCATACGCGACCTTTGCCGTCTCTTTGGGATTGAGGCCTATCTTAGGTTTCACGATGGTCCCGACATGCGGTCTTCCGCTCTTCTCGGTCCCAAGCAGTCTTCTGACGCCCTTCATGCCGAAGGCAGGCCCTTTGAATGTGTCTACATACTCGTCCGGAAGGTCTATCCTGTTCAATCTTAGGTTGTTGACCTCCTTCATCCCCAATATGTTTCCAGCAACGTCCGATAACAGTTGGGGGATGCTGTTGCCGACGAACATGTCGATGGGATAAGCTATCTTCACATAATTCCCATCGATATGAAATACCTTTGCAGCAAGTTTCTCGATCCTTTCCTTCATCGTGGTTATCTTGGTCCAGGTACCAACCGAAGATTCGCCTGCCGCCACATTTGCCGCCTTGCGGACATCATCCGCCTCGATATAGAAATGACATATTACATACTCTTTGGGGTCTATGATCGCAGCCGTATCAACAAATTTGTCTTGGTATTGTACCTTTGTCAAGAAATCACCATCTATTATTGGGGCTAAGAACATATTTAATTATTGCTCAAGGGCTAACGTGGTGGGCAGAAAATAAGGGGGCGCCCACCACACAACCTTTTTAGAATATGGGAGGAATTAATAAGGGTCTAAACCCTCGAGCAAAGTTGTAATCGGAGCACCCTATAAATACTTTGTTAAAAAATAAGTACTATTTACCCATATTATTCAAGGAATCCGTAAATAAATCAATATAATTTTAGAAGAATGATAAAAGACCCCCCATCTTTAACATCTGATGATGGCGATATCATTTCCTTAAGATAAAAAGATATAAAAGCCTGTCAAATATAGGCGATTTCATACTTGGTGAGACGATGTATACTCTTGGGATAGAATCGACGGCGCACACCTTCGGGGTCGGCATATGCGACAGTTCCTCCATAGTGGCGAACATAGTGGATTCATACTCAGGGGAGGGAATACACCCCCGTCTTGCCGCGGACCATCATGCGAAGGTGTCTTCTGACGTTGTCCGTAAGGCCCTGGATGCCGCAGGCATATCCATGGACGACATCGGACTGATATCGTTTTCACAAGGCCCAGGCCTTGGGCCCTGTCTGAGGGTGGGCGCGACCACTGCAAGGGCACTTTCCCTGAGCAGGGACCTTCCCATAATCGGTGTCAATCACTGCATAGCCCATATTGAGGTCGGCAGATTCCTGTTGGGTGTGAAGGATCCGGTCACGCTCTATGTCTCAGGGGGGAATACGCAGATACTTGCATTCGCCGGCGGAAGGTACAGGGTCTTTGGGGAGACCCTTGACATAGGCATAGGCAACATGCAGGACACGTTTGCCAGAGCCATTGGGTTGGATTTCCCATGCGGAAAGGAAGTGGACGGGTTGATCGCTAAAGGAAGCCTGTACCTTGACATTCCCTACACGATCAAGGGAATGGACTTCTCGTTCTCGGGAATGATGACCGAGGCGATCAAGCTTCTTAAGGGCAACAGGATGGAGGACGTTACATTCTCTCTCATGGAAACCGCATTCTCGATAGTTGTGGAGGCCACCGAACGGGCAATGGCCCACACCCAAAAGACCGAGCTCCTATTGGCGGGCGGCAACGCCGCATCGCCGAGATTGCGGGAGATGTGCGACATCATGTGCAGGGAACGCGGCGCCGAGGTCTTCGTGCCCCCCTTCAGCGTATGCAGGGATAACGGTGCCATGATAGCCGTCCTGGGCATGGTGGAGCATGCCTCAGGACGCAGGATGAACCTGGCCGAAACAACGGTCAGGCAGAAATGGAGGACGGACGAGGAGGGGGTGCCATGGAGACAATAAGAGCAGAGAGGCTGAAGGACCCGTCATTCGCATCATCCCTGTCGAAGATGGTAATAAACGGGAGCATCATCTGCTTTCCTACGGACACATGCTACGCCCTGGGAACGAACGCCCTTAACGAGCAGGCCGTCTACAACATATTCATCATCAAGGACAGGGCCCTCTCCAAACCTTTGCCTGTGATAGTCAGAGACATTGACGTCGCCAAAAGATTTGCCACCGTCAACGACAAGGCCATTAGGTTGTTTGAAAGATTCCCCGGCATCTCATTGGTACTGCCGAAGAGGAACGTCCCAGACATCGTTAATCCATCCAGGATAATGATGAGGATACCCGATAGCGATATTGTGAGGGACCTCATGGCAAATATCCCCGTCCCGGTCATATCAACGAGTGCGAATCGGGCAGGGGACCCAAATCCCTATTCAATGAGCGATGTCCTCGATTCCTTGCGTGCCAAGCTCCCTCTGATACACTTCTTAATAGATGGTGGCAGGCTGGGAGACGAGCCCCCTTCGACAATATTCGACTGCATCGAGGGCAGGGTCTACCGCGAGGGCAAGCACTCTGCCGATGACGTCCTGGAGGTCTTCAATGCATCTGATTAATCAGGGCGCGGAGGCGAAGATATACTCTAGCGACTTCAGAGAAGTATTTGGCATCGAGAGGAATATAGAGCTCATTGTAAAGGAGAGGATATCCAAGGGGTACCGCATCAGGGAACTGGACAGGAAATTGGTGCTTCAGAGAACACTTTATGAGGCAAAACTGCTCCACGAGGCCAAACTTGCCGGAGTCCCCACACCGACAATATACTTCATAGACAAGGCAAAACACGCACTGGTCATGGAAAATGTAATGGGAACCAGGATCAAGGAGGAGCTTATGGCATCATCTGCCCTGAGGGAGGACCTTCTGTCGATGATCGCTGGGCTGGTGGGCAGATTGCATGGGAACAACATAATCCATGGCGACCTTACCACCTCCAACATGATCCATAGGGGCGATGAGATCGTCTTCATCGACTTCGGCCTCGGCGAGTTCTCCAGCGAGACGGAGAAGCAGGCAGTGGATGCCCACCTTCTCAAACAGGCCCTGAAAAGCACGCATTTCGATCATTGGGAGAGGTACTGGGAGACCTTTACAGCATCATATTGCGATACCTATGAAAGGGGCGATGACGTGATAGAGAGGATCGCGGATATAGAGATGAGAGGAAGATATGTGGAGAGGGGAGAATGATGAAGATGGTGTTTGTGACGGGGAACGGGCACAAGTTCAAAGAGGCGTCCCTGCTTTTCAGGGACATCGGAATAGAAATTGCCCAAAAAGACCTTGGTTACCCGGAGATACAGGCGGACACACTGGAGGAGGTTGCAGAAAGCGGAATCGTCTGGTGCATGGAAAGACTTAAAAAGCCCTGTTTTATAGAGGACGCTGGCATATTTATAGATGCTTTGATGGGATTTCCAGGTCCATACTCCAGATACGTCTCTGAGACCATCGGCAACAGGGGGATACTGAAGTTGATGGAGGGCGAGATGGACAGGGGCGCCGTCTTCAGGTCAGTGATTGCCTACAATGACGGCAACGACGTCCATCTTTTCGTTGGTGAGACACGGGGCAGCATATGCCATGAGGCGAGAGGGCAAGGGGGCTTTGGATACGATCCCGTATTCATTCCTGCCAATTTTGACAGGACCTTCGCCCAAATGGGCACTGAAGAGAAGAACAAACACTCACACAGAGGGAAATCTTTAAATAAACTTGTAAATTATTTCAAAGAACGTAAGTAGGTTGATTACAATGGCGAGAATGCATTCTAAGAAGAAGGGGAAGTCCGGTTCAACCCATCCACTGAGGAACTCATCACCTCAATGGGAAGACATGAGTGCAGAGGAGATTGAGAACCTTATCGTTGACTATGCAAAAAAAGGTCATTCTTCATCAGAGATAGGCATAATCCTGAGGGACAATCATGGCATCGCAGATGTCCATCTCTCCACAGGAAAGAAGATACTGAAGGTGTTAAAGGAAAAGGACCTTGCACCACAGATGCCTGAGGATCTAATGAATCTGATAACCAAGGCCGTTCTCCTAAGGAAACATATGGAGGAGCATCCCAAGGACAAGCACTCGTTCAGGGGACTGAAGCTTACAGAGTCAAAGATCAGGCGCTTAGGGAAATACTACAAGCGCACCGGGACGTTGGAACCCAAATGGATATACAACCCAGAAAAGGCCAGATTGCTGGTCAAGTAATCCCATCCTTTTCTTTTTTTAGTGTTAACGATGGAAGAGTTTCTCTCGAGATGTAGACAGGCTGCCGAATACCTCGCGAAAAGGAAGAGGGTAACCGTCATTGGGCATAGGGATGCCGACGGCATATGCGCCTCCGTCATCCTAAAGGAAGGGTTTGCGGAAAGCGATGTGGACATAAGGATAATAAGGCATTCCACAGACCTGGGAAAACTGGCGGAGGAATGCAAGGGCGCCTTGGCGGTCTTTGTCGACTATGGGAGCTCTGAGATAGAGAGCATAGAGAACTCCTTCGATGATTTTCTCATTCTGGACCATCATCCTTCCGTAAGGCCGCATGCCATGATGGTGAATCCGTGGGAATACGGCATAGACGGCACCAGGGAGCTGTCAGGGGCGGGTGTGTCATACTTCGTTGCCAGAGAGCATAACGGTGGCAACAGGGCGCTTTCGAACCTTGCCATAATAGGGGCAATGGGGGACAAGATGCACCTCTCGGGCTTCAAGGGGCCCAACAGCACCATACTGGAAGATGCTAGAAATGTTGGAATCATTGAGGATGGCGGGGCTTATGAGGATATTTTGGTGCATGGACTGCGATTCTCCAATGACGGGGAGTCCGCGCTAAAGGTCGCGAACATCATCGATTCGTGCGCATCGGTCAACAGGCCCGAGGTGGCGGTCGAGATGCTTGCAGGCAATATGAGGGCCTTTGAGACCGCAATGGTTCTTTATGACGATTACAGGAGAAGATATGATGCCCAGATGGATGCCATCATGTCGAACTGGGAGCGCATCTCCAAGGAGAACTCACAACATCTCGCGTACTTTGTATACCTCTCTGAAGTAGAACCGGGTTTCACCGGCGTGCTCGCCGAGGAGCTGGTGCTTCGATTCACCGATAAACCGGTTGTGGTCGTATCCAAGGCCCCATATGGGCTAAAGGCCTCGGCCAGGTCCACAATGCGCCAGATAACGGAAACGGGGATCGACCTTGGCAGGGCGATGTCCGAAGCGTCGTCGTACTGTGGCGGGAGGGGCGGCGGCCACGATGTCGCTGCCGGTGCATCCTTCAGGGAAGATCAACTGGAAGAGTTCAAGTCGTTAACCACATTGGGACTTTTTTCCCAATGGCGTTCAAGGCTCAAGATGAGGTTCGAGCTTGTGACAGATGGACAAAAGGAGTCGGCGTCGCTTGCATCCTCCCTGGCCGTGGACAACGAGCGATACGGTTCCACGACGTCAATGGCAATCCCCCAAGGAAATAAAATATATATAATGGTGACCTCAGAGGATATTGGGACATTTAAGAATACGGTCGATGACCTTATAGTGTGCCTCACCTCGATCAAGGACTTGGTCGGGACTGGTATGGATCATCATGACATATAACATGGAAATGATAGAAATGGACGTTCTCATAATTGGTGCTGGACCTGCTGGAATGTTTGCTGCCCAGAAGTTGGCCAATGATTCCGATCATAATATCACAGTCATAGATATGGGCAAGGAATCCCTGAAAAGGAAATGCAATGCCCTCTATAGGGACATGTGCACGAACTGCCAACCTTGCGAGATATATGCGGGAGTTGGAGGGGCCGGGGCCCTATCGGACGGCAAACTCAATCTTACACCGCTCATTGGTGGAGACCCAGACTCGATCCATAGGTCATACAAGGACATAAAGACCTACATCGATATGGTGGACGAGACATTTTTGCGTTTCGGAGCCGATTCCGACCTGTTCGGAACGAATGAGGACGACCTCAAGTTCCTGAGGAGGAAGGCCTCCGCGCACGGCATAGAGTTCATATCGGGCAAACAGAGGCACATGGGCTCTGACAAGACACCGATAATCATCGACAAGTTCTATGAGGAGCTTAAGTCCAAGGGCGTCACGTTCTTCACCAGAACGAAGGTGGAGAAGATCGACATCGAGGGGGACAAGTTCGTGGTGCACACGGAGAAGCAGAACTTCAGGGGAGACTTCATCATCGTTGCGCCGGGGCGGGCCGGAGCGTATTGGTTCAGGACGCAGGCTAAGAGGCTTGGGATTAAGAACAACTATGGGCCCATAGACGTAGGTGTCAGGGCAGAGTTTCCGGCAACGATATACGAGCCTGTCGAGGACATCATGTACGATGCCAAGTTCAAGCTTTACTCGAAGACATACGATGACCTGATCAGGACATTCTGCACGAATCCCAAAGGTTTTGTCACCGAAGAGAGGTATCCCGACTTCGTGCTCGTCAACGGTCATGCAAAGAAGGACGAGAAGTCTCAGAACTCCAATCTGGCCATCCTGACCAGGATAGAGCTGACAGACCCCGTGGAGGACACGACGATGTATGGCAGATCGATCGCCAGGCTGGCGACCACCATCGGCGGCGGCAAGCCCATACTCCAACGATTCAAGGACCTGTCCATGGGCAGGCGCTCAACATGGAACAGGATAAAGAGGACGCAGACTGAACCGACGCTGAAGAACTGCACGCCGGGTGACATTTCCATGGCCCTGCCCCATAGGATAGTGACCAACATAGTCGAGGCGGTCTACCGATTGGACAACGTCATAGAGGGAATAGCCTCGGACTCGACGCTGCTCTATGCCCCTGAGATCAAGTTCTACGACACCAAGTACCCTGTGACGAATCAGATGGAGACGAACATACCCAACTTCTTTGTGGCGGGCGATGCGTCCGGACACTCAAGGGGGATAGTGTATGCGGCCGTCACGGGCATATTGGCCGCAGAGGGCATATTGGCCAAGAGATGAAGGGGCCTTATCACCGGAACAGTTCGCTCCTGAGTGCATCGTAGAATGGTTCGCGGGCGTATCTTTCATGCCATGGCTCATGCCCGCATCTTTCCAAAAGGATGAAACGGAAGTTCTCTACGCTCTTCGAGAGCGGGATCCTGACGCCATCTGGGTCATGGGGATCATGATCGCCATGAATGGCAACGACGGGACACTTCACCAATCCAGCCATCCTCATCAAGGTGCCGTCCCTTCTCATCCGCTCTGCCTCCCTCCATATGTTCTCATAGATGTCATAGTCGCAGATCATGTCCTCATCCTCGCCATCCGTTGGGGCGTATGAGTCTGCCTTGGACATCAGTCTTCCAAAGGCCGACATCAGTTCCGACCTCCTCTCAGGTCCCGCGTTGTCTAGTTCCTCGTTCAATCTCAACAATTCGGCCTTCTCGCTCCCATCCAATCTGCCAAGTCTTGTATCCATGATCCCCTTGGCATAGCTTTCCTCGAATGCGCCGCTGCCTATCAAGATGACCTTGTTGACGATATTGGTGTGTTGTGAGGCGAATATCATCGACAACCACGAACCCCAGGAATGACCTATAAGCGTCACGGGGGCATTGGCACGGGCGGTGATGGCCCCATGCAATTCATCGACCAGTCCTGAGATCGTCATCCTTGTCTGGAAAGGCTCCAAGATGCCCGCGATGTCGGAGATTTCCCTTCCGATGGGCGCCATCCCACCCGCCGCGCCAGGTCCTCCATGGACCAGAACGACATTGTAAGGATTCCTTCCATACCTTCTCAGATTCCTCATACAAATACCAACTCTCAATACATTGAATGAAAATAACGCTTTATATCCATATTATTTCCATAATATCATTTTTTTTAAATGGTAAACACAAAGTTTATAATTACTTAATAAATTCCCTAATTTATGTTTTCAATATACAGGCTTAAATTTGATTGGAAGATATATTTTTTGCCTGTATTGGTGGGCATCCTGGCCGGGTTGGGGGCCGTCCTTTTCAAGGTCCTCATCAATATCATACAAAATCTCTCCTTTAGGGGCCAGCTAAGCCTTGAGCTCAACGACGCGATACCTCTCAGCTCATCCTGGGGGAATCTTGTATTCCTGGTCCCCGTCATAGGATTCTTTTTTGTAGGTGCGATCGTTCTCAAGTGGGCTCCAGAGGCAAAGGGGCATGGGGTGCCAGAGGTCATGATGGCAGTGTTCACGAACAAGGGACGTATACGCCCGAGGGTGGCCGCGGTCAAGATAGTGGCCTCCGCCCTGTGCATAGGGACTGGCGGCTCGAGCGGACGCGAGGGACCGATAGTCCAGATAGGTTCCTCAATCGGTTCCGCCATAGGACAGAAGCTCAATCTCTCAGGAATGGAGACCACGACACTCCTTGGGTGCGGGGCGGCTGCAGGAATAGCCGCAACATTCAACGCCCCCCTTGGCGGCATACTGTTTGCCATAGAGATAATCATGCCGGAGTTCTCGGTCAATACCTTGGTGCCACTCGCACTTTCGACATCGGTGGCCACATACATCGCAAGGTACCTTATGGGACCCGAGTCTGCTTTCATAGTGCCGACATATGCCATGAACTCCTCATACGAGCTTCTCCTGTATGTTCTTCTTGGGCTCTGCATCGGTGTTGTGTCGATACTATATATCAAGTCGGTGTATGGTTTCGAAGACTTTTTCGACGACCTTAAGATAAGCCCTTATCTCAAGCCCGTCATCGGTGGCCTAATAGTCGGTCTCACAGCCTTGGCGATATACAAGCTTCATGGCAACTACTACATCTTCGGTGTCGGATACTCCACGGTAACCGATGTTCTTTCAGGACAGTCCAATAACGGCATCCTCATGCTTTTGGCATTGATGATTCTCAAGATGTTCGCCACCTCCGTGACCTTGGGTTCTGGAGGTTCCGGGGGCATATTCGCCCCGGCGCTCTACATCGGGGCGTGTTTCGGGGCCGCCTTTGGGCTCATATTCAACGGTATCATGCCAGACATAGTCTCGACCCCCACCGCATATGCAAACGTGGGCATGGGAGCGATAGTCGGCGGGGCCATGGGCGCACCACTGACCGCTATCATAATGTTCTTCGAGATGACGCGGAACTATGCCATCATCCTGCCGCTCACGATAGCCGTGGTGATAGCCCGCGCCTTTGTGCACCATAACTACGAGGGCACGATATATGAGATAAAGTTGTTCAGAAAAGGGATAAAGATCCCACACGAGAGGGCCATCGACATGTTGAGCGTCGCACCTGTAAAGGACCTGATGGAACCCTACGATGAGTCGAAGGACAACGGCATGACAATCTATCAGTATTCCTCCTTGCAGGAGGCCCTGATAATGATGAACGAGAGCAAGGTCAACGACCTCATCGCCACCAATAAGTCCGGAGCCCCTGTCGGCGTGATAAAGAAGGATGAGATACTTTACTTCTACACGAAAGAGAAATCCCGCCTGAGGAAGTCATAAACACTCTTTTTAACTATTGTCTACTCTATTTATGGCAATTACCGATAGTTATTTAAATCACTTTTAGTCTATGTTTTATCATGTTGAGCGCCGCCAAAGAGAAGTTGGCAAAACGCATGGCTGGTGAGATAGCACTATCGGATGACCCCGGAAAGACGATGCGCAAATGGAGGGAGATATTCGGAGTTACCCAGACCGACCTTGCCAAACGCCTGTCAGTATCCTCTTCTGTCCTCTCTGACTATGAGGGGGGCAGAAGAAAGTCGCCAGGGTCCACAACGATAAAGAAGTTCGTGGAGGGCCTGCTTGAACTTGACGAGGGAAAGGGAGGAAAGGTGATACACGCCTTTGGCAGGATGTTCTCAACAGATCTGTCCACTGATGCCATAATGGACGTCAGGGAATTCTCAGTGCCCAAGGCCATCTCAGTGCTATGCGATTCCGTGGATGGGGAGATCGTGGCGAATGAGGACCTGATGAACAGGCCCATATACGGTTATACCGTCATAGATAGCATAAAAGCCATATTGGAGATGTCCGCGGATGAGTTCCTTAGGTTGTATGGCTGGTCCACAGAGAGGGCCCTCATATTCACTAAGGTGGACATGGGCCGTTCACCGATGGTGGCCATAAAGGTGAAGGGACTCAAACCGTCAGCGGTAGTGGTCAACGGCCCTAAGAAGATGGACGAGGTGGCGATAAAGATAGCTGAGATAGAGAAGATCCCACTTATATTGTCCAAGATACCGTCTATAGACATGCTCATAAAGAACTTAAGGAGTATCTCTGATTGATAACTGTAGTTCAATACATTGTTTTTATCGCAGTTATATAATCGTCAAATAACGAGAAGACTTCCGTTATAAAACGATACCTTTAAATAACGATCAATTATCAGAAAAAAGAGGTGAACGGATGAAGACCATCAAGGATATAGGTATTGTCGGTTATGGGGCGTATGTCCCAATGTATAGGATCAAGAACTCGGACATTGCCAGGGTCTGGGGGAATGACCCTAATAGAGTGCCTGTTAAGGAGAAATCTGTTCCAGGCCCAGATGAGGATGCATGCACAATTGCATGCGAGGCCTCGAAAAATGCATTGCTTCGTGCAAAGATAAACCCACAAAGTCTTGGCGCTGTTTGGGTCGGCACGGAATCGAAACCTTATGCTGTCAAGCCTACATCAACGATAGTGGCTGAGGTGATCGGCGCGACACCGAACATAAATGCGGCTGATTGGGAATTTGCCTGTAAGGCAGGCACAGAGGCCCTTCAGGGCGCTCTTGGGTACGTTGGGTCCGGCATGTCGAACTATGCCTTGGCCATTGGCGTCGACACCGCACAGGGACAACCTGCCGATGCACTTGAGTACACAGCGGCAGCAGGCGGATCTGCCTTGATCGTGGGTCCAGCTTCTGAGGCCGTGGCGCATTATGAAGGTTCATGCTCCTTCGTGACAGACACTCCGGACTTTTGGAGGAGGCAGCATGAACATTATCCAAAACATGCTTCCAGATTCACTGGGATGCCGGCCTACTTCTATCATATTACCAATGCTGCAAAGACATTATGCAGCGAACTTGGCACGGAACCCAATGAATACGACTATGTTATCCTGCACCAACCCAACACGAAGTTCCCAATGGCGGCTGCCGGGATGCTTGGCGTGGACAAGGAAAAGGTCATACCTGGATTGATAGCCCCTTATATCGGCAACACATATGCCGGTTCGGCGGTATTGGGGTTGGCGGCGGTATTTGATGTTGCCAAGCCTGGCGAAAGGGTATTGTGCGTCTCGTACGGTTCCGGAGCTGGTTCAGACGCTTTCTCCTTTACGATGACTGACAGGATAGATGAGGTCAGGAACGAGGCGCCCAATGTCAAATCCTATGTTGGCAGAAGGGTTAGTATAGACTATGCGACCTATGCAAGATATAGGCAAAAGATCAGGATGTGATTAAATGGAGGAAGTTGCGATCATAGGTGTCGGATGCACCCATGTGGGTGAACCATGGCACAAGTCTTTGCGTAACATTGCCGTAGAGTCGACATGGGCCGCCATGGACGATGCGAACATAAATCAGGTCGACGCACTTGTCATCGGTAACATGTCTAGCGGCAACTTCAACGACCAGGAGTCTCTTGGTTCCCTGATATCCGATTATGCAGGCCTGGGAAACATCTCCGCCTTCAAGGTAGAGGGGGCCTGCGGTTCAGGAGGGGCGGCGTTCAATGCCGGCGTGATGGCAGTGGCGTCCGGATACCATGATACTGTGTGTGTAACCGGCATCGAGAAGATGACGGATGTCGTTGGTGACAGTGCCACGAAGATCCTTGCAAACGCTTCTGACCGTGAATACGAGGCCATCCATGGCATATCGTTCGTGGGCCTCAATGCAATGATAATGAGAAGGTACATGCATGACTACAACGTCAAGAGGGAAGACCTCTGCGCATTTCCGGTAAACTCTCATAAAAACGCGGTGCACAACAAGTATGCGATGTTCAGGAAGGAGATAAAGCTCGAAAGCGTCATTAACTCGCCAATGGTGGCGGACCCGATGACGCTGATGGAATGTGCCCCGATATGCGATGGGTCAGCTTCCCTGATCCTCACGACCAAAGAGAAGGCTAAGGAGTACACTGATACCCCGATAATAGTGAAAGGGAGCTCTGTCAAGGTAGACACAATCGGTGTGCACGACAGGAAGACCGTTACATCGATGAAGGCGACGATCGCCGCCGCCAGCGATGCCTATAGGCAGTCGGGTCTCTCGTCGGCCGACATAGACACGTTGGAACTGCACGATGCCTTCTCTATAATGGGCGCGATAGGTCTTGAGGACCTTGGCTTCGCAGAGCGTGGAAAGGGCGCCAGCATGGCTGCCGAGGGCCAGATAGCCATCGGCGGAAAGCTTCCATGCTGCACATTCGGAGGCCTAAAGGCCAGGGGGCACCCTGTCGGCGCCACTGGAGTTTACCAGTTGGCGGAGCTCTGTTGGAATCTGAGGGGCGACGGCAAGGTCGAGGCCGAGAACGGCATGGCGCAGAACATCGGCGGCACAGGATCTACAGTCAGTGTCACCATATTGGGGAGGGACTGATATGAGCGTACCTAGACATTGGAGGGAGAACGTTAAGAGATACAGGCTCCTGGGTTCCAAGTGTAAGTCTTGCGGCAAGTTGCACTATCCCGAGAGGACGGTGTGTCCTCAATGCAAGTCCAGGGACCTCGAAACGTTTCAGTTCAGCGGGAACGGCAAGATATATTCCTTTACAATTGTGTGGTCACCGCCCGAGGGCTATGAGTTCTGCAAACCCTACGCGGCCGCGCTTATAGAACTGGATGAAGGTGAGATAGTAACCGCACAGCTCACGGACTGTGACCTCGAGAAGCTTGAGATAGGGATGCCTGTCGAACCCGTCGTCAGGAAACTCTTCGCCTATGGAGAGTCCGGTATCATAGTCTATGGATATAAGTTTAGGCCTATCTTGCCTAAATTAAAATAATCTTGTTCTTTTTACTTTATTTTTTTTATTTTCTGTATCTTTTAAAACATAAAGATTATATAAGAAACTCTTGCTTCATTGCTAAACAATGAATGTGGTTATATGAGGATCGCTATTGTTGGATATGGTAGAATGGGCCATGAAATAGAGGGTCTGGCGACAGGACGAGGTCATGAATGCGTAACCATCGACACCTCGAATACCGATGCGAGATACAATGAGCTCTCCGAGACATCATTGAAAGGTTGTGATGTCTGTATCGACTTTACCCAACCTGACAGTGCGGTGACCAACATCGAGATGATGGCCGGACTTGGAAAGAACATGGTCGTCGGCACGACCGGATGGTACCGGAGGCTGCCTTATGTGAAGGAGGTGGTGCTCGACAATGACGTTGGATTCCTTTGGTCTCCAAACTTTTCCATAGGCGTCAATCTATACTTCAGGCTTGTCGAGGCCGCTGCCAAGCTGTTCAACAATATTGATGATTATGATATAATGGGATATGAGATACACCACAATGGAAAGGTCGACTCTCCATCAGGAACGGCAATTAAGATAGCCAACATACTGATCGAGGGGATAAACAGGAAGAACAAGGTGGAGTATGGCATGTTGAACAGGAAACCAGACCCAGATGAGATACATTTCGCATCGGTAAGGGGTGGAAGCAATCCTGGACTGCATACCGTACAGTTCGATTCACCCTTCGACACGATAGAGATGTCCCACCAAAATCGTAGCAGAAAGGGACTGGCCCTCGGGGCGGTCCTTGGTGCAGAGTTTATTAAGGATAGGAAAGGTTTCTACGAGATAGAGGATCTGATAGACAGTTTGATTGGAGGATGAAGAAATGTTCAGAGGAGTATTCACAGCGCTTGTAACGCCTTTTGATGAGAATGGAAATGTGGACGAACAGACCTTGAGGGATCTGGTGGATTTCCAGATAGAGAATGGCATCTCTGGATTGGTGCCCACTGGAACGACCGGCGAGAGCCCTACGTTGACCCACGAGGAGCACAACAGAGTGGTCAGGATAGTGATCGACCAGGCTAACGGAAAGGTCCCGGTCATAGCTGGCACGGGCAGCAATAGCACACAGGAGGCGATCTCTATGACGAGAATGGCCGCAGATGCCGGGGCGGACGCCACACTTCAGGTCACGCCATATTACAACAAACCGACGCAACATGCGCTCATACAGCATTTCAACACAGTGGCCAACGATGGCGGGCTGCCTGTTGTGGTTTACAACATAAAGGGAAGGTCGGGTGTCAACATAGAGACGCCGACATTGCTGGAGATGGCAGAGAACGACAACATCGTTGGGGTGAAGGAGGCCTCAGGCGACATATCCCAGATGATGGATGTTGTCAGGAGCACGCCGAACGAGTTCAGTGTGCTTTCCGGAGATGACAATCTGGCAATCCCTCTGACGCTCATGGGTGGCAACGGCCTGATATCAGTATTGTCCAACTTCCTTCCAAGGGAGACCTCGGCCATGATCAACGCCGCGCTCGAAGGCAATGTCGCGGAAGCAAGGGCCCAGCACTATCATTACATGGACCTCATGAAGTCTATGTTCATCGAGACAAATCCGGTGCCTG
>Ga0116164_10000305_pt1 | contig 44638 bp, 38 predicted proteins | sample AD_UKC109_MetaG_FD_89888 | JGI IMG/M metagenome (GOLD analysis project Ga0116164, IMG submission 89888) | Active sludge microbial communities of municipal wastewater-treating anaerobic digesters from Hong Kong - AD_UKC109_MetaG | ecosystem: Engineered > Bioreactor > Anaerobic > Digestate... | reverse complement strand
TGCGCCCGTTTCTGGGCGGCTGGCTGGACCGGTACGGCTGCAAGGGCATCGCGCTGGTGGGCACGGCGATTTTGACGGTGGCAACGCTGTGGAACGGGCTAGCCGCGTCCATCGTGGTGCTGATTGTGATCAAAGCGCTGCAGGGCGTAGGCTTTTCCGCGCATACAACATCCATCAACACCATGGCAACCGACGTTCTGCCGGAGGAGCGGATGTCCGAGGGGATCGGCTATATGGGGCTGACGGGCTCGGTCTCCCTTGCGGTCGCACCCGCCATCGCCCTGAGCCTTGTGGGCGGCGGACAGTTTGGCACGGCCTATAACGTTGCGTTTGCGGCGGGTATCCTGTCGCTGCTGTGCATCGGCATGTATAAAGGCAAGCCCAAGGCGGCCGCGGCGAACGTATCGCAGGTCAAAGTCCAGGGCATTGCGCGCTTTTTCGAGCCTGCGGCATTCAAGCCATCGGCTGTCATGCTGCTGCTGGGCCTGTGCGCCGCGGCTCCGGTCACGTTTCTGTCGATCTTCACGCTTGGGCGTGGCTTTACCACCGATCAGGTCAGCTTATACTTCACCATCAATGCCGTTGCGCTGGCTGTGGCACGGTTGTTCGGCGCGCGCGTCGCCAGGAAGATCTCGGTCAACCGCGCCGTGCTGCTCGCCACGGTATGCAACGCGGCGGCATTTATACTGATCGCCATATCCCAAACGATCTGGATGCTGTGGCCGGCCGCAGCACTGTACGGCCTTGGCTACGGCACCATCTACCCCATGCTCAACGGGCTTGCCATTACCAACTCGCCGCCCAACCGCCGCGGCACCGCCATGGCCACCTTTCTGACCGCGATGGATATCGGCATCGGCCTGGGCGCGAGCTTCTGGGGTGTGCTGGCGGATCTGACCAGCATCAATATCATCTTCCCGCTTTGCGCGGGACTGTCGCTGCTTGCCTATGTGCTGTTTCGCATCCTGAACATCAAAATGAAAAAGGAGCTGCCGTCATAATGCCAGATTTGATCCAAGGAACCTGTACGCCGGAAGCCGCAGGCCTTCACAGCGCCGATGTGCTCAAATGCCTCAAGGACCTGGACGCGAGCGCGAACGAAATTCACGGGTTTGCCGCAGCCCGGCACGGAAAGGTGTTTGCGGAAACCTATCTGGCACCCTTTGGCGCCGAGCTGCCACACGCCTGCCATTCCCTTGGGAAAAGCTATACCTGCACCACGCTGGGCATTGCCTGCACGCAAGGCCTCTTGGATCCGGAAGACCTGATCACGGATGTGTTCAAAGAAGAAATCGCGCGCTTTGGCGCGATTCCGGATGCCAACATGCGCAAAATGAAGCTCAAGCACCTCATGTCCATGAGCTGCGGCATGGAACGCATGCCGGCTATGGACGAGCATTGGATGGAAAATTTCCTGCAAAGCCCCGTGAAGTACGAGCCGGGCACCGTGTTTTTATACAATTCCATTGGCAGCTGCATGCTGGGCGCAGCGGTGGAAAAAGCGAGCGGCCGCGAGCTGGAGGACTACGCCAGGGAATTGCTGTTCTCCCCCATCGGCATCGCCGAAAATGATTTGGTATGGCGGCGCTTTGGCAACGGCCGCTTCGCTGAGCCGGGCATCTCCGCCACCACAAAAGCCAACCTGCGGCTGGGGCTGTTGTACCTGGCGCAGGGCAAGGCGGACGGCCAACAGATCGTATCCAGTGCGTGGATGCGGCAGGCCGTCAGCAAGCAGATTGAGTCCACCACCGGTCCCACCGGCGCAGTCGACGCCTGCTGCGGATACGGCTGGCAGCTGTGGATGTGCAAGGAGCCCGGCATGGTGCGCTTTGACGGCGGACAGGGCCAGTTCTGCATTATGGATTTAAAGCGCGATACCGCCATTGCCATTCACGAGGGCGGCTGGCATCCAAACGGCGTGCAAAAGGTGCTGGATCTGACCGAAGCGCTGATGGCCTCCGCGCAGGACGAGCCCCTGCCTGAAAACCCAGAAGCCTACGCACAGCTCAAGGCCTATCTGGACAGCCGCAAGGCAGACACCGCACCCGTGCTGCCGGTGCCGGAGAAAGCGAAGCGCTTTGCCGGAACCTACGCGGTGACGGACGGCGTGTTCATTCCCTGGATCGAAGTCGCGCCTGTGGACGATGATTTCTATCACCTCTTTTATGAGCCTTCCATCCGCCCGGAGATCATTGTGTTCGATCTCGCTGTGACGCCGGATGAAGTCGTGCTCACCCTCAACCAATCCACCCAAATTCATGCCCGGCTGGATGGCCAGTGGCTGCGCGGTGAGACTGCCACAGTGCTCCCGCCGCTCAAGCACTATGCCGCGACGGCGCGGTTTACCGACGAAAACACCCTGTGCGTTTCCCTGCGCTGGCTCAACGGCTGGACCAGGCCGGAGTTTACCTTCCGCCTGCATGGCGAAGCCGATTTGGACATCACCGTTGAAAAAAATATGCTCCACGAAGGCCGCGCACCCTTTACCCGCCTTGTAAAGGCACGCAAAACACGATAACGCACGCGCAAAATCGCGTATAACCGGCTGACAAACCCTCCCGTACTGCCACGTTCTTGCTGCGCAGCTTCTCACGTTCTTAGGGCTTTTCGCACAGTCTGTATTTGTGATGCCTTTCCTATGCCTGACGGGCTGGCCGTATAGCATTGGGTGCGGTTTGGTTAATTTCTGCCCATCCCGCACAAAAAGATACCCCCTGCGCCACAAAATTGGCGTACGCTTGAAACAAATCAAAGCGATTGACCGTACGGATTCGGTTTTTTATAGTTAAGCTATCAACAACACATTGCGTTACACACCGCTTGCAAAAGCGCTGCTTGGGCGCGGTATAACAGGGAATATGAAAGGAGTGGCTAGCGCATATGTCCAATGTTCTGATGCACGTCAATCTGCGTGCGGAATCCATCAGCCTGTGGACCGGCATCAACGTTATTTTGCCAGACGACAGGATTGAAGGCGAATATCCAGTGCTGTGGCTTTTACACGGCGGCGGCGGCAACGAAAACGACTGGGTTGAGGAGACCGGCATTCGCCGGTATGCCGACAAGCACAAAATGGCGGTCGTGATGCCCCATGCCGGGCACAGCCGGTACTGCAACATGTATTGGGGATCGGATTACTTCACCTACCTGACCGAGGAGCTGCCAAAGCTCGTCAAGCACCTGTTCCCCTGCGTTTCCACCAAACGGGAAGATAACTTCATTGCCGGTCTGTCGCTTGGCGGCAGCGGTGCGATTTCGCTGGGTATGCGGCGGCCCGATCTGTACGGCGCCATCGGCGTATTGTCGGCCTCCAGCATCATTCCGCTGGAGTATCTGCGCGCCAAATCGGCGGGCGGCCCTGCGGCACCCGGCGGCCCCGGCCACAAAAGCGTGAATATGGTCAACTTCGGTGTGGAGGATACCAACGACCTGAAAGGCAATCCCGAGCACGACGTGCTGTTGAACGCCGAGACCATCATCAAAGATGGCAAGCCCGTGCCCAAGGTGTTTCACGCCGTGGGCCTGGAAGACCACGCCTACCCCGTAGGTTTGGGCCTGAAGGAATTCTTTGAGAAATTCGAGGGTAACCCCTTCCGCTACGAGTTCCACACCGAGCACGGCGCGCATACCTGGGAGTTTTGGGATAAATGGCTTCCGGTGTTCATGGATGCAGCCATGAAAGAGAGGGGGTTATAATATGGCGTTTATTCAAATGCAGCTCAATTCCGAGTGTTTAACGCGCAAGGCGTCCATCAATATCATTCTGCCGGGCATCAGCGAAAAACGGAAGCTGGATAACGGCAAGTACCCGGTGCTGTGGCTTTTGCACGGCGCGACGGACGACCACACCATGTGGCAGCGTTTCACATCGCTTGAGCTTTACGCGCAAAAGCGCGGCATCGCGGTGGTGATGCCCTCGGTGGAAAACAGCTTCTACACCAATACCGACGGCGGACGCTACTTCGATTACGTCACCGAAGAACTGCCCCGCATGCTCCGGCGCTACTTCCCCCTTTCCGAAAAACGGGAAGATAACTTTATCGGCGGTATGTCCATGGGCGGCCACGGCACCATGAAGCTGGGCTTCTCCAGGCCAGAGCTCTACGGGGCCATGGGCATCTTCTCCTGCGCCAACTTTATCGACCTGATGGGCGCGGGCAACATGATTGAAGGCGGCATGCGCAAGCCCCTCAACTTCGTGCGCTGGCTGGTTTTTGGCACCGACGACGGCGACCTGACCAAGGTGCACAACACCGAGCACGATAACCGCTACCTGGCCAAGCTCGCCTCCGAAAGCGGTAAGCCGCTGCCCAAGATTTTCGGCTGCTGCGGCACGGCGGACAGCAGCCACGACCCGCAAAAGGACGATTTCAATTACTTCAGAAGCCTGCCAAACCCCTTCGACGTCGTGTTCTTCGACAGCCCCGGCTTCCATTATTTCGATTTCTGGGACGAATGGCTGAAGGTGTTTATCCAATGGCTTCCCATCCGCAGGCGCTCAGAGGAGATTCTGTAACATGAACAATATGCTCTGTCAATTCAACGTGGAAACGCCCATGCGCGACGGCGTGATTTTACGGGGCGACCTATACCGTCCACAGGAGCAGGGGAAGTATCCCCTGCTCCTGTGGCGCAGTATTTTCCGTAAAAATACCCTGGCCCGCGCCTTTCAGCAGTATGTTCCCTCCTATTTCGTGCAAAACGGGTACGTCGTGTTCATTCAGGATGTACGAGGCCTGGGCGAGTCCGACGGCGAGTTTGATCGCTTCACCGCCGACGGCAAGGACGGCTACGATACCATTGAATGGCTGGCCAAGCAGGACTACTGCGACGGCAACATCGGCATGATCGGCAACTATTACGCCGGATATTTGCAGCTGATGGCAGCGGCGGAAGCGCCTCCGCACCTCAAGGCCATCTGCCCCATGCAGACCAGCGTATCCATCAACCGCGATTGTGACAACCGCGGCTTTATGTTTTATTCGCATGTGGGCTGGTGTATGTCCCGCCAGATCAGCCGCCTGCGCGACGGCCGCTACGACTGGGAAACCACGGACAAGTATCTGCCGATGCTTTTGGATTACATCAAGGATTATCCCACACGGCAGCTTCTGCACAGGCCGCTGCGCGATATGCCGGCTGTAAAAAACACCCCGTTTCCCCTGCTGCAGGATTACTACAAGCATCTGGTGGAGGGGTTTGACAACCTGGATCTGATCCACAAGGAAGGCCGCGATATGGACGTCAGCGCCATCCGCACCCCCGCGTTTTATATCTCCGGCTGGTACGATTCCTCCCGCACGCCGCTGATTGAGCATTGCCGCGCCCAGCGGCAGAGCGGCGTGGACAGCCGCGTGCTGATCGCCCCCTGGAAACCGGGCGAGGCTCCCGCGCATGCCGATCATGCGCTGGAAACCGGCGAAATCACCGTTGATGTGCAGCGGGAGATGGTCGAATGGTTCGATCACTGGCTCAAAGGCGGGGGCGCGCCTGCCTATAAAGCCTACCGCTACTACGATATCGCCACCCGCGCACTGTGGGAAACCGATTCCTGGGACGAGGAGAAAACCACCCACCTGACATATTACCTGCAGGGCGGCGGCCAGCTCGGCTCCGCTCCGGTGGATGATGCGGCGGACGAATACCTGCACGATCCGCTTCACCCGCTGCCTTATGCCCCCTACGGCTCATGCGGCAAGCTGCCCAAGGCTGATGCCAAACGGCTCACCTATGTATCGGAGCCCTCGGATAAGCAGCTCGACATTCAGGGCTTGGTGTGCGCGAAGGTGTACCTGTCCTCCGACGCAAAGGACGCGGACGTCGTCGTCCGCTTGCTGGATATTGATGCCGACGGTAAGGCCTTCGGCATTTGCGACGGGGCGACGCGCGCCCGCTACCGCAACAGCTGGACCCCCGAACCGCTGGAGGCGGGCACCGTGTACCCCATTGAGGTGCTGCTGGGCTATGTCCATTATACGGTTGCTCCCGGGCACCGTATCGCGCTGGAAATCTGCGGCAGCGCGTTTGCCAAGTATGATGTAAACTACGGCACAGCCGTACGCCCGCCGGACGATACCGACACTGTCGTCTCCCACAACCGCATCCATTGCTCCAAAACCTATCTGTCCAGCCTGACCCTTCCCCTGCGGAAAACGCGTGCATAACTTATTGCAACATCTCGCTTTTCGCACGCATTTTCGCCATTCACGACAAGAAAAGCTACGCCTGTCAAGACCAATGCTAGGCGTCGCTTTGGTCTGCGGCCCAAGTGCAGACCGTCTGCCCCGTACCCGTGCCTGATATTGACAAACGTGTTCTTACATATTATTGTTAATCAAGACAGGAGCTATACACTGGCCTGGATTTTGCCCAAGCCAATGTCTAAATCAATACAAAGGAGACTTCTATGAAACGCTCCTTTTGGTGGTCCCGTACGTTCCGGTTTTGGATTATCTGCTATCTCATCGTGCTTTTGATTCCGATGGTAGCAGGTGTCGCTTTGTATGTGAGCGCGTCCGCTTCGCTGACAGACAAGGCATATGAAAACGGACTGATGTCGGTTCGCCAGGTCGGCACCGTGGTAGACGAACAACTGAAAACCATCGCCAATGTCAGCGATACGATCAGCGTTTCCTCTACGTTAATACGGCTGAAGTACATATCGCTTCCCTTTACCGCGGAAAAATACTATGAAATCCACCAGCGCGCCAAGTACCTGTCCAACTTCACGGTGCAGCAGGAGCTGATCCGGTACATCTTCCTCTATGCAAGCGAGCTGGAATGCATACTGGATAACGCGCATATCTACACCGCCACCAACCAGATGGACAAGATCATCACGCAGAGAATCGGCATGCCGACCGATCAGTTCTACAATATGATGGCGCAGACCCACCAGCACGATTTTTATGTTCTGGGCGAGGGAAAAGACATCATTATGGTCCAGACGCTGGGGCGCAGGGAGAAGGAAAAGCGTCCCATCCTCACACTGATTACCGTATTGAATGCCGACGCCATCGGCGATCTTCTGCAAAAAACCGCCCAAACCGTACGCGGATCGGCGTATATGCTGCTGCCTGACGGCTCCGTGTTCGGCCGCGCCGCGCCGGGGGACCCGCTTTCCTATTCCGCCCTTTCCCCGTCGTATGGCGAGGGGCAGCTGCTTCAGGATGATCTCGTCATCACCTATACCGATTCTACGGCCTCAGGGTTCCGCTATGTTCTGTCGGTGCCGCGGGAAACCTTTTTACAGGATATCCGCAATGTGCAGATGACCTTCTTCATCTTTTCGCTGGGAGCGCTGCTGTTTGGCCTGATCATCGCCTATATGCTGGCCAAGCACAACTATAAGCCCATCCAGCAGCTCAAGCAGGACGCGCAGATTCCGGAAATGTCCAGTGACGAGTTCACGGTGCTGGGCCTGCGCCTTAAGGAGCTGCTATCCGCGGGCGACCGGATGCACAGCGAAATCGAAAAGCTAAGCCAGGCCTCCAACGCACAGCTGATTCACTGGCTATTGAGCGGCAATGTGGCGACACTTGAAAAAGAGCGGCGCGCGCAGCTGTCCAGCCTGTTCAACGGCACCATGTTCGTGGCCGCGCTCATCGACCTTGGGGAGGACGCGCCCATCACAACTCCGGAGGCACGCAAAGCTGTCATCGGCAGCCTGAACCTGCTGGTGTCGGAATGCGCGGGCGGCGCATGCCAGAGTATCATTCAGCCGGATGGCGATGCGTTTGCGGCGATCCTCTGCTTCCCCTCCGACGTCAGCCGCAACGACGCGCAGTTTATGGCCCAGCAGATCGGCGAGCGTATGGTGCAGCACGCCGTGGAGCAGCCCGCGCTCTCCTCCATGTCCGTTTACATCGGCGATGCCCGCAGCGGCGAGGAGCAGGTGCACGAGTCCTATGCAAACGCACTCCGTGCCAAGGAGTACGCTGATTTTATCACCGTCACGGACAAGCGCGTTATCCTGTACGACGCCACCATGTATTCCAGCGATATCGTCTGGGACGATTATGATATCGTGGATGCCGAGCGTCAGTTCTCCAGCCTGATGATTGAAGGCAACTACAGCAAGGGCAAGCGGATGCTGCGGGAGATTATGGCGTATTACAACTGCCGGGACGGCATGTCGCTCTATGTGATGCGGTGCAGGATGTTCGGCGTCATGAACCTGATGCTCAACGTACTCCACGAGGTGGAGCCCGACCTTGACCCTGCCTTTTATGAGGAGACCAACCCCGTTGCACGGCTGCTTTCAGCGCGCACGCAGCAGGAGCTGGAGGATGTCATCTTCGATATCATCGACCGCCTGGTCGGGCGGCACGAGAACAAGCCGCCTGATATTCAGGACAAGCTCACACAGGTCGAGCACTACATCGAAACACATTATTACGACGTGGGTCTTGGCGTTAAGCAGGTAGCGGATGCGTTTGATATGTCGCTGCCGTATCTGTCCAGAATGTTCAAGAAGGAAAAAGGCATCGGGCTTCTTTATTACATCAATCATTACCGGGTGGAGAAGGCCAAGGAAATCATGAGCGTCAATCCCAACGAAACGGTTGCCGGCATTGCCGGGCGCGTAGGCTATAATTCCAGCCAAACGCTGATCCGCATTTTCAAGCGCTACGAGGGCATTACGCCCGGGCAATATCAGGCCGAGCTGCACGGAACCCCCGGCGATACGCAGCCGGATGAGACGGACGCATCCTAATAGCCATATGACAACCCAAACAAACCAAGCCCTGCGCGGGCCGCGGGTAACCGCGGCCCGCGTTTTACATTGGCCCTGTAACGGATGATACACATTGGATAAAAATCGTACATACGCTGAAAATATAGGCTATTATGGCTATATTGATGCCAGATTTTATATCATCCGCTATGCAAATATTCAGCATTTACAGGAGATTCAAACCACGGTATGGTGAATGCAGATCAGAGCATCCGCCTATCGTGCGGGTCTCATTTCGTACTTCATATATTGGAAAGGAGCCTGGAATCATGTTGAAACGAATCCTACCCATTCTGCTGGCGCTGTCCCTCCTGATGACCGCGACCTTCGGCCATGCCGAAGGCACCACCGAGAAATCGCTTGCGCAAATCGCCCAGATGGGCACCAAAATCGAACGCGTAACGGAGGAACCCGTCACCCTGACACTGTGGATGGACATCTCGGCGCACGATGTATCCAACATCATCGGTGATCTGCAGGACATGGACATTCTCAAAGCCCTGGAGGAGAAGACCGGCGTCCACATCGAGCTGATGCTCGCGCCTGTTGGCGAAGCGGAAACCAGCTTTTCCCTGATGCTCGCTTCCGGCACCTATGCCGACATCATCATCGGCTTTGACAACTACTACACCAAGGGCGGCGATACGGCCATTGAAGAAGGCATTATCTACGACCTGAAAGACCTGGTTGCAGAGTATGCCCCCAACTACACCGCAGCCCGCATGGCTTCCACCTACCGTGAGCTGGGCACCGTCACCGATGCGGGCAATATGCCCTACTTCTGCCAGCCCACCTACATGGATGACCCCGGCCTGACCTATGGCGGCACCATCATCCGCCAGGATCTGCTGGACAAGCTGGGCCTTGAAACCCCTGTGACGTCTGACGACTGGCATGAGTTCCTCACCCGCTGCAAGGACGAGATGGGCATGACCCGCGGTCTTGGCTTGGCGTATACCGGCATCAGCAAGTACAACGCCTTCAACGCGGCGTTTGGCTTCATGATGCAAAACCCCGCCGACGGCGCACCTGCGGTTTTCCAGGTGGATGGCGAAGTGCAGTACGGCCCGCTGACCGACGGCTTTAAGGATTACCTTGCCCTGATGGCGCAGTGGTATGCCGAAGGCCTGATCGATCCGGACTTCACCTCCACGATCACCTTTGACGATGGGATCGCCATGGTCTCCAGCGACCTGTGCGCGGCCACCAGTGAGCACGGCGGTGTAATCGGATACGCCAACATGCTGGGTTCTGCCGTCAACCCCGACTTCACCTTTGCCGCAGTGCCGGATCCGGTTCTCAACGAGGGTGACCAGCTGCACGTCGGCTACATGAAGGGCGGCGCCGGCCTGGGCAAAATCGCCGCCATTTCCACCGATTGCAAATACCCCGAAATCGCCGTGAAGTTCCTCGATCAGCTCTATACCGATGAAGGTATGATGCTGTGCAACTACGGCACCGAAGGCAAGACCTATACCCTGGATGCCGACGGCCTGCCGGTGTTCACCGATCTGATCGCCAACAACGACGCCGGAACCATCACCGATTTGCTCTGCGCCTATGCAGCGCCGATCCTCTGGCCGTTTGTCTCCGTGCTTGGCCGCGATGATGTGTCCACCGCCAGCGTGATGGCCGACATCTGGGATACCAATAACGATTACGCGTATTGCTACCCCAACGGCGCAACGCTTAACGCAGATGAGAAAGAAATCTATTCAGACCTGTACCCTGAAATCAAATCCTATGTGGAAGAGATGACAGTTAAATTCATCATGGGTCTGGAACCTCTGGATAACTTCGACAGCTTCCTTGCGACGCTTGATTCCCTGGGCGTGCAGGAGGTCGTGGACGCTTACCAGAGCGCGTATGACCGTTACGTCAGCCGCTAACATTTGCTGACTTAGCGTACACCCCTTTTTCGAACCGGGCGTTCCGGGTATCCGGGGCGCCCGGTTTGCGCAAGTCTCCTATCGAATTTGATTGAAGCCTGTCGCTGGACAGGCAAACCGGAGGAGTGGACGACATGAATTGGAAACAGCTCGCCGCAAATTACCGTTCCAACAAGCTGCTGTATTGGATGATTCTTCCGGTCATCTGTTTTGTGATCCTGTTCAGCTATGTACCCATGTTCGGGCTGACGATGGCCTTTCAGGATTATTCGCTGGTGAAAGGCATTTTCGGAAGCAAATGGATCGGCCTGGAAAATTTTCAGGATTTCTTTACCAGCATGTATTTTGGCCGCACCCTGCGGAACACATTGGTCCTGAGTTTTTTTGACCTGCTATTCTCCTTTCCCGCGCCCATCATCCTGGCGCTGATGCTTAACGAGGTCCGGCGCCTTCGCTATAAAAAGCTTATACAAACCATCAGTTATATGCCGCATTTTATCTCCATGATCGTGGTTGCGGGCCTGATTATGGAATTTACCAACTCCAGCGGTGTGATCGGCTCCATTGTTTCGGCCATGGGCGGCACCCCGAAGAGCTATATCAGCCTCCCGCAGTACTTCCGCCCGATCTTCATCGTATCGGAGATCTGGCAGCACGTAGGCTTCAACTCGATCATCTATCTGGCCGCCCTTTCGGGCATCAGCGAGGACTTGTACGAGGCCGCGCGCATCGACGGCGCGGGTCGCTTCCGCCAGATGCTCAACGTAACCCTGCCAGGTCTTACGCCGACGATCATCATTATGTTTATTCTGCGCTGCGGCGCGATTATGAACCTGAACTTTGAAAAGGTTCTGCTGCTGTACTCCCCCTCCACGTACGAGACAGCCGATATTATATCGACCTACGTATACCGCATTGGTATCATCAAGCAGAAAATCGGTTACAGCACGGCTGTGGGCCTGTTCAACTCCGTGGTGAGCTTCGCGTTGGTGCTGACCGCCAACAAGATCAGCAAAACCTATACCGAAGTCAGCATGTTTTAGGAGGGGGATTCAGATGAAAGTAAAGGAATCCATGGGGCGGAAAGTATTTCTGGTCTCCAACGCCCTCATTTTGGGTCTTGTCGGGTTTTTATGCCTGGCGCCGATGCTGCATGTAATTGCCAGCTCCATTTCCGATCCCATCACACTGGCCCGCGAGCGCGGCTTTCACCTTTGGCCGATCGCGCCGTTCTCCTTTGAGGGATACAAGGCGGTGCTGGGATACCAAAATATCCTCACGGGGTATGGAAACACGGTGTTCTATGTGGCGGCGGGCATCGTGTTCAACCTGTTCCTGACCACCATAGCCGCCTATGTGCTGTCGCGCAAGCGGTTTATGCCCGGCAACGTCATTATGCTGTTTATCGCGTTTACCATGCTGTTCAACGGCGGGCTGATCCCCAATTACCTGCTCATCGTGCGCATGGGGCTGGTGGATAACCGGTTGGCGGTCATCCTACCCAGCGCGTTCAACGCGTTCAACCTGGTGATTATGCGAACCTCCATGAAGGAGATTCCCGAGGCGCTGGAAGAATCCGCACGGCTGGACGGGGCCAACGACCTGCAAATCCTCTGGCACATCATTATCCCCGTATCCCAGGCCACCATGGCCGTCATTACCCTGTTTGTCGCGGTGTCCATCTGGAACTCGTGGTTTACCGCGTCCATCTACCTGACGGACCGCGCCAAGTGGCCGCTGCAGCTGTTCCTGCGCGAGGTGCTGATCAACAACTCCCAGCGCAGCCTGAACGCGGGCGTCAAGGCCTCGGCCATGACACTGCAAACACTGGTGAAGTACTGCGTGATTGTTGTGGCAACCCTGCCGATCCTGTTCATTTACCCCTTCCTGCAAAAGTACTTTGTCAAGGGCATCATGATCGGTTCCATTAAAGGATAAGGACGTAACGAATGACACGCGAAGAAAAACGCCCGGAAAAGCTTCTCAACAAAGAATATATCATGTTTTCCCTGATCAACCTGATTGTATCCATCAGCTTTGCCATGGTTTCGACCACCATTTCCAAGTACGCCTATTCCATCGGCACATCCGTTGCCGTCGCCGGGGGCATCGCGGGGGTATTCTCCATCGCCGCGATGGTGATCCGGCCGTTCAGCGGCGTTCTCAGCGACCGGATGAACCGCAAAACCCTGCTGGTCGTTTCCACCTTTGCCATGGGCGTATGCACGCTTTTTTACGGGTTTGTGACCAGTACGTGGATACTGTTTGCCTTGCGCATCCTGCACGGCGCGGCGTTTTGCATCAGCAGTACGGTAAACATGGCCATGATTCCGAGCTTCTCCCCCAAGGACCGCGTTGGCGAGGCCGTGAGCTATTTTGGCCTTGGGCAAACCCTGGCGATCCTGTTGGGGCCGACGCTCGGCTTGTACCTGGCGCAGGCCGGCGGCTATGTATTGAATTTCGGGCTGGCGGCGGGCATCGTTGCCATTGGCGGCGTCGTTGCGCTGCTTCTGGATTTTCAGGGCACCGAGCGTACGGTGCAGCCTGAGAGGCGCAAGCGGTTTCACATCCGCTGGCGCGATATTATCGCCGTGGAAAGCCTGCTGTTCGCGGCCATCAATATCGCCCTGGCCGCCACCAGCGGCGTGGAAAACAGCCTGATGGCGCTTTATGGCGAAGCGGCCGGCTTTGGTAACATCGGCTGGTACTTTACGCTGAGCGCCGGTGTGCTGTTTATCTCCCGGCTGGCGTTTGGCAAAATGGCGGACAAGCGCGGCCTGAGCCTAGCCATGTACCTGGGCACGGGGTTGATGATTATTGGCTTTCTGCTGATGTGGAACCTGTCCGCCATTTGGGTGCTGGCTGTCGCCGCGATGATCAAAACGGTCGGCGCGGGCATCGTGCGCCCGGCCCTGCAGGCGGAGTGCCTGAAAACCGTCACCCCCGACAGGCGCGGGGCGGCGTCCTCGACTTTCTATATCGGCTCGGACATCGGTCAGGGCTTTTCTCCCTGGCTTGCAGGCGGAATTGTGGATTCCTCCGGCGGCAACTACGGCATGGCATTCGGGCTGCTGGCGCTGCCGCTGGCCATCTCCGCCGCGCTGTTCGCATTGTTTTACCGCAAACGCAACCGGGCAGTATCCCAAAAGGCATAACCAGACCTGCGCGCTCTCCCATGACGTTTTCAAAGCCTTTGCCAGCAGGAACGTCATGAAAAACTGCCCTTACCTGCAAGATCAGTTCCCTCCGATCGCGCAGGTAAGGGCTATTTTTTATGCAGGCATTTAGTTTTTCCTTCCAATTGGCGCTACGGACAAATTCACAGTTTGACAAGCATAGCGACTATAGAAACCGTTGTTGTTCTGAGCATGATGATGGTTCCCACCGAGATACTTATGCTGCCTTTGTACAGGGAAATGCTTGCCTTCAATCTGATCAACAATTACTTTGGCGTAGTCTTGCCGTTTGCCGTGTCCGCATTTGCCATCTATTTCTTTATGCAGTACATTTCCACACTGCCAAAGCAGCTCGTAGATGCCGGGCGGGTAGATGGATGCGGTGAAATTCGGATTTTTCTGCAGATTATGGCCCCGCTCATGTTGCCGGCCTTTGGCACAATGGGCATCCTGCAGGCCATGACATCCTGGAACGACTTTCTTTGGCCGCTCATCGTCATGTCCACCAATGAAAACTTCACACTGACCGTCGGTCTGCAAACATATCTCAATCCATACGGCAATAACTATAACATGCTTTTTGCGGGCGCCGTTATTTCGGTAATTCCCGTCATGCTTTTGTTCCTTTTCAACCAGAAGTCATTTGTTGCCGGCCTTATTGCAGGCAGCATCAAAGGATAGCGCTCAACGGCAGCAAAGCAACAGGCACAAACCAAAAGACTGTATCATAGGATGCAGTCTTTTGGTTTGTGCCGCCGCGTATGACAGGGGTTCTTTAGTCTGCGGTATTGAACAGCTTGCGGTTGCGTATGAAATCGCCTACGCTGGACTGGAACATGGAAACGTCAAACACCTCATGAAAGTCCAGTTCCTGTTCTCTGGCATATGCAACGGTATCATTCCATGCAGCCTCAACGTTTTCCTCATCCCCGGAAGCCCTTAGTGTAAGCGCCCGTATCAGCAGAAGGCATAGGCTGGCATGATTGACAAGAATCTCCAGCGATCGTCTGATCGCGCCGCTCAGTTTCGGATCATCTTTCAACTTTTGCTCAAACAATGGCAGGCAGGAGCGGATATGCTCCTCAGCGCGCGTAAAATTACGATAGCTGATTTCGCTGATGATCGGTTTTTCGTTGCGCAAATAGGAACTGTCCATCAGTTGGGACAGTCTCTCCAAATAGAGGCGCACCATGGAACCCAGCTCTCCATATGCGTTTTGATAATGCTTGCATACGCACTGCTCATAATCCGCCTGATGATCCCATAACGCGTCCGCCATCAGCAGCATAGGCAATGGAGACGGATAAAACACCCGCTGCGACTGACAGCTCATCATACCGTTAATCCCCAGCTGGTGCAAATACCGCATATCCTTAAACAACACTCCCGATATCTGCGCAAATCCAGCATCCAGCGCGTAATCACGCCAAAGATGATAATCGTAAATGAAGCTGTCGCCCTGGAATACTTTCTGCCATTCCCGCAAGAACGCAACGTTCTCCCCTACCGAACGGGGCAGCTTCAGCTTGTTGTACTCAAAAGGCAGAACCTTATCCGTGTCCTTGATCTCAGCGTCGGCGTAAGATGATGAATAGGTACGGGATATCGGAGCGAACATGAGAACAAAGCGATCTGGATTCGTGATTTTGCTTTCCTGTGGGGTCCACATCAAGTCGAAGTAAATCAGGAAAACAATGCGCGCCGTTACGCCAGCCTCGGTAAGCCGCTCATCCAGCAGGTTGAGGATGTCGACATAATGATCTGCCGGCCGTTTATCTCGGCATGCGGGGCATTCGCACTGGTTGTTCATGGCATCCGCAAGCCAGAAGTGAAGATAATCCACGTCCGGGTGTTCCAGGCAGTAGTTCGTGATGGCGCTGACCATCTTGTCCTTGACGACGGGGTTTGCGTAGCAAAGGTTCGTGTTCAAGGGAAGGTCATCGTACAGCGCCCGTTTGCCGTTGAGCATCGCAAGCAGCTCCTGCATCCCTTCCGGCAGCGCATCGTAGTACTTGTACCATCCGGCGCTGTCCAAGCCGAATGGCGCGCATGTCCAGCCATGTCCGGCTGCATGATACATCAGCCCTTCACGCCGAATATACTGCAGCTGATCCAGGACAAATCCGTCTACTTCGGCACGGGTCACGGGATTGGGTTGTATCAGCGGGTTATTCTCATGCTTGTACCAGGTATCATAAAAGCTGAACGGGGTCCAGAATTGATTGAAGTAACCGTTCATGCCGATCTTTGGAAGCCACTTGATCATCTCCGCTACATGATCGTAATTGACGGCGCCCTCAATGCAAACGCCACGATGCCGGTACGACGCAGCTTCACATACATTGACCTCCTGATCCACGACAGTGATATTGGGAATGATTTCCCCCATGTCGCCAGGCCGGACCCATGCGCAGCCGAGTTCGCGCAGATAGCGGTATACGGCCAGTAAAACGCTTCGTTCATTGACGCCTGCAATGATGCCGGCCGCCCCTTGCGTCCGGATACAATATCCGTCATCCAGCGCCGGATCTTTTACAGTCGGCTGATCTTCTCCAAGCGCGTCACACAGGCCCAGCCAGTAACCTTTCTGGTTGGTTTTCGTCCGCATTGCGCAGATGGCAATTTCCGATCCAGATTCCATACGTTCCAAAACGCGCTTAAGTTCTGAAGCAGCCAGTGCAACCGTATCGCCCGCTGCAATATAATAGATTTTCGTTACCAATGCAATCACAGCTCCTTACTGTTTGATTCCGCTTGTGGCAATGCTCTCCACGATAAACCGCTGCAGGAACAAGTACAATACGAGAATCGGCAAAACGCTCACCACAGCTAACGCCATGCGAATGGCCGGCATTTGTTTCAAGCCGCTCTGATAGGTAAACATGGCTACGCCGATTTGCACGGTAAACTTTTTACTGTCATTGAGGATGAGAAGCGGCCAAAGAAAATCATTCCAGCCGTACAGGAACAGTAAAATCACCAGCGTTGCCACGACCGGTCCGCAAAGAGGAAGATAAATCTGCCAAAAAACACGCATCTCATTGGCCCCATCCAGCCGAGCGCTTTCGCGCAGGGCATCCGGCAAGGAATCCATGTATTGCTTCGTAAAAAACGTGCCCATCACATAGCTTATTCCTGGCAGCCAGAACGCCCAATAGGTATTGGTCAACCCAAGCTGATTGAATAACAGAAATTGTGGAATCATAGTCGTTTCAAACGGAATCATCAGCACGCATAACGAGGCGAAGAGCACCAATTTCGAGCCACGAAAGCGTATTTTTGACAGAGAATACCCCGCCAAAAGCGCCGACGAAGCGGATGCGATGATCATGCCCGTGATCACCGTAAGCGTGTTCACCATGTACATGACCATAGGAATGTTCGCGAAGGTAACACGGTATGCCTGCCATGAAAACTCTTTTGGCCAAAAGCGTGGTGGAAAAGGCACCCTGGTAACGGCAGCCCAGTCCAAACTCGTGGTAATCATCCACCAAAACGGAATCAGCATAGTTAAGGAAACCAGTATGAGTATGGAAATAATCAGCATATTGCGAAATTTCTTTTTACGTTTATAGGATTGCATTCTCTGATTATCCTCCTACCGGTCGTTGGGGCGGTTCACAAATGTGATGTTCAAGTAGCTCAGCAGCAGAATGATTAAAAACAGGACAAATGCCGCAGCTGAGGCAACGCCCATCTGTGTGCCCGTAAACGCGTTGCGGTAGATGTACATCACCGTTGTAACAAGGGTTCCGCCAGGACTTCCGCTCGTACCGCCCACCATATAAACATCGGAAAACCGCCGCATGGACGCGATCGTGTCCATGATGATCACAAAGGCGAAAATCGGCCGGATGGAAGGGATTGTAATGTGCATTAAACGCTGGTACTCATTTACGCCATCCACGTCCGCAGCTTCATACATCTCTTTGGAAACAGACTGAAGCCCGGCCATGAAAATAATAATATAGTAGCCAATCATTCGCCAGGCTCCCATAATGCACACGGTCAGCCTGCTGGTGGAAATACCCGAAAACCATTCAACTGGCTGTATGCCAAGCATTGTCAAAATCGAGTTGACCACGCCGGCTTTCGTCGGGTAAAACAAGAACGTAAACAAAATGGATGTCGCGATGACCGACACAACATTGGGGATGAAGAAAATACTTTTAAACACACCACGGGCTTTGGCAATGCTGTTAATCATCGCCGCCAGCAGAAATGACAAAGCCACATTGAATATCAAAGATAACACAGCCATATACACCGTATTGTATATGCTGCTCCAAAACATGCTGTCTCTTAAAATCCAGCGATAGTTATCAAACCCGATAAATGTTCCGGTTACACCGTTGGTATTCTCAAGACTCATCATGAAGGAACGAATTACCGGATACAAATGGAAGACCAACAGACCCAGTATCAACGGCGCAACAAACAGATATCCAATCCAGTTGTTTGTTAATATAAAGCGCTTCTTTACAGGCTTCTTCAGCATTGCAGACGTATTCACAGCCATAGCCCCCTTGCAGCATCTACCAATTGGTCAAGCCTGTGACGAGGCGACAGGCTTGCCCGGTTTTTGTTATTTCTGAGAAGCGGACCAGGCAACAGCCTTGGCTTGGAGTTCATCAAGCATCGCTTGAATGTCAACGGTCTTTCCGGACAGCACATCGGAGCAGTACCTGTTCACAAGCGGAACAATCTCCGTGGTGAAGAAGGGATTGCTCTCGTCGATCAGGGTGTAGTGCGCGCTGTCTGCGATCTTGAGCGCATAGGGAGTATGGATATCCGCAGGGTTGAGGAAGGAGTAGTCCTTCACAGCAGGGGTCCAGCGGAACTCAGAGTAGTGATACTCTTGCCGTGCCGGGCTGGCAAGCGCTTTCATGACTGTCCATGCTGCGTCAACATCCTGAGGATTGGCAGCCATTACAATCGGGTCAACCGCAACCCAGCCTTCGCCGTTGGGGCCAACGTTCATCGAAGCCTTGTAACGGTCCAGCATAGCGGTCTCACCAGTCTGATAGTACTGCGACATAATGTTGCCGCCGTTTTGATCCAGGAAAATGGCTACGTTGTTGTCTTCTGTGGCGTAGTACTCATTTCCCGTACCGGTTAAGAAGCCAGGAGGCGTGCATTTCACCAGTTCGCCGAAATCAGTAAACAGCTGCACCATTTTCTCGTCGTTAAGCTCCCACTGGATATTGGCCGGATCTTCCGTTGTGCCAATGCCGCCGGTAATGTCGTAAGCATAGGACCAGGCTACAAAGGTGAAGATATCCATGGGCGCCGGCAGATAGAACCATGCGCCATAGTTTTGTTCACCGGTGACCGGATTAATACCCGTCATCTGTTTCGCCTTTTCGATGATTTCCTGTGTGGTCGGGTATTCGCTCAGGTATTCCACTCCCCACTGATCAAACAGCGTCGTATCATAAACAGTATAACGCTGGCCCATCACGGCGGGCAGAGCATACCGGTTTCCATCGCTGGTAACCAGGTTGTAAGCAGAGTTCCAAATGCCTTCCGGGAAGAGTTCCAGGGGGTTGTACTCCGTGTCGTTGGCAAGCAAATCGTCAATGTTGCGCAATAGTCCCATCTCATAATACTGAGATACGTACGAGCCTGTATACAACACGTCGACATTGCCAGCCATCAGTTCGGCCTGCTGTTTCTGCTGTGCAGTGTCCCAGGGAATCGCGTTGATCTGTACCTCAATATCGGGATGCTCGTTGGTAAAGTTTTCTGCCCACCAGGTGAGAAAGCCCTTGAATGGCGCCGCCGTTACAGGGTCGATCCCATCGTTCAGATCCCAGCCCGCCAGCAAGACACGAACCACTTTTTTCTCGTCCGCAGAGACGCCCATCAATGGCGCAAGCAGCAGCAGTACAGTCAGGATCATCGCCAAAGCTCGTTTCATAGCATTTCCTCCATTTTCGATTGATATTTTCAAGGCGTGCACAACCTTGATTTCCTGATCATTGCCCCTCAAGCGCATTAAGCCACGCCACATAAGGAGCGTAGGATAACCTGGGTCTGGGATCTACCCATTGATAGAGTTCGATGAAGCCCTTATCGCTGCGTTTTTCCTCACGCATCCGCACCAGGCCGTCAATGATGTCCATCTGTGAGACATAGCATTGCAGCGCGTCAATGATTTTTTTCTCAACCGCCTCATCGACAGCCATTCCCATATTGGCGCGCAAACTTAAAGGGCGTTCACATTCAAGCGCGTCATCGGGGGAAAAATCAGCCCAGACGGAATATATATGGGTGCTGCGCAGCCTTGCCAGTTCACCGTAATCGCTAAGAATCGGATCACCGGCCTGTACGCCGTCGAACATACCGATATCATGTACAGCCGTATGGTCGGAATGCTCTCGGTGTCCGTTGGCGACCATCAGGCGCGTTACACGATGCTTACGCAGCAGTCGTATCATTTTGCCGAAGATGGCATCATCAGTTCCAAGTCCATCCCAGCCAACTCGTTTACGAAGGCTGAAGTCCGGTATATCCAGGAAAATGATATCATCGCTGGAGAGTCCCAGCCGGCTGTAAGCATTCAGGGTTTCCGCCTTGCGAATTTCCACGATGCTGTCGCGCAGCTCCGGGCTGGAGTACCCTGTATCTCCTTTACAGAAGATCACGATCTTCACTGGCACATGGTTTTCCACCAAATGGGTGATCATATACCCTACGCCAAGCAAAGCATCATCATCATGAGGGCTCAGCACAACCACCGACTCAGTATCTTGATCCCAATGCGGGAATATGATCCTGATATCTTCACTAAACGTCTGGTAGCGGATAGAGAAAAAGCCAGCTTTCATCATGGTTTTATCCCTCCAATCATTAAGCCAATCCTTTGGAAAAGGCGTCTGTCATTTGCAGCCCCATGCTCTGTATGCGCTGCATTATACCCGCCTTATCAACGTTGTACGCGATGCTGTCGGCAGATTCAACCGACATACCGGCACACAGGGCGCCCAGCTCGGCCGCGCTTTCAAGCGCCGTATTGCCAAAGCTCTTATCACTGCGGCCTTTTTGCAGGCAATGACCCATGCAAAGACCCGCCAATGTACCGCCCAAGAAAGCGTCTCCAGCACCTGCTGTATTTACTGCGCTCACCGGTAGGTTAGGCACATACTCCACCTGTCCCTGATCCGCAGTATACGCGCCGTTTTTTCCTGCGGTTACAATCAGGCTGATATGATGATTCAGTGTGTATAGCTTCTCATACAGTCTATGCACCAAGGCGGATTCATCGCCCTCTCCTGGTGCAATGGCAGCGGCTTCGCGCTCATTCAGCGCCACGAGGTTGGTATACCGAAACACGCCTCGCTCCAAAAACGCATCCGCTTCCGCCTCCGGAACAGACGCAACACAATACGCGCCCTTTTCATACCCGCGCCGCAGCATTTCCACGCGCGACTCAATGCTGACTTCCGGTATCGCCGCAACGATTGCCAAGCCATGTCGTTTGTAACTCATCAGGGTCGAGATACGCTACACACTTCTTGAGGCCATGCGGCACAAAATCGATGTTCTTTTCCTGCGACAGCCTCACGGCGGCTTCCAGACAGCTGCGGTCGGGACTGATGAACAGGCCGTGCGTACGAATGCAGTTATTCGGCGCTGTACAAACCGTCAGTACAAATATTACAGGACGGTTAGTTAAGAAGTTCTCAAACGCATAGTCAATAATCCTCCGTACAGGCGTATAATCCTTCCCCATGATACGTTCCATGCCGTATACTGCGCTTACCATATGCGACTTATTGATCATATCGGCCCCGCCTACGCCGACAAACAGGTTCTTGGCATGGTTGGCCATGCCGATCACCTCATGGGGCACAACCTGGCCAACAGATAGAATCAGGTCGTATTTGGGGTCCATCACCAGGCGGTTGATCTGCGCAGTGATGGGTTCGCACCAAAGACCCTCTGTGATATCCGATAGGAAGTCGCCGGGCACTGTTCCCAGCGTAACCAAATCCTCGCGCCAGGAATGGACGAGAAAGCGCTCAAACGGGATATCCCCGAACATGACGGCGGCCTGCTCCCGTGTGACGGGCATATGTGTGCCAAGCGCCGGAAGGATATCCACCTGGCAGCCCCGCGCGTCCAGCATATGATAATAAAGATTGGTAATCAGCCCGGCATTGGAATGGTAACGGGTGAAATCCGGCGGGATGATGAGCACATGGCGCAGCGTGCGTCCAGCCAGGGATGTCTCCAGCGCCTGGGCGATCTCGGTTTGCGATAAGCCCGTTTCCGTTCTGGCATACAGAAATTCCTGCATATTCTACCCCGCTGATTACCCAAAAGGCGGTTAAGTTCACTGCATTGTTTCCCTATACGTTATAGGGTTTGGATGTCGTATCCCCGCCGTGCCCGGTCCAGTTGGTGTGGAAGAACTCGCCGCGCGCACGGTCAATCCGTTCATAGGTATGCGCGCCGAAGTAATCACGCTGCGCCTGCAGAAGGTTTGCGGGCAGGCGCTCGGTCGTATACCCGTCAAAGTACGAAAGCGCCGAGGTGAGCGCGGGGGCCGGGATGCCGCTGAGCATTGCGCTTGCCGCCGTCTCGCGCCAGGCGGGGAGCAGAGCCTGCAGGCTGCTTTTGAAATACTCGTCCATCAGCAGGTTGTTCAGCGCAGGGTTGCGGTCGAAGGCTTCCTTGATCTTGCCCAGAAACCGGCTGCGGATAATGCAGCCGCCGCGCCACATCAGCGCAATTCCGCCGTAGTTGAGCGTCCAGCCATAGGTCTCTGCCGTCATGCGCATCAGCGCATAGCCCTGCGCGTAGGAGATGATTTTCGACGCGTACAGCGCCTGCCGGAGGTTTTCGATAAACACTTTCTTGTCCCCCTGGAAAGCGGGGATGGATCGGGCGTATTCGCGCGCGGCGATGACCCGCTCCTCCTTGATGGCGGACAGGCAGCGGGCAAACACAGCCTCGCTGATCAGCGTCAGCGGCGTGCCCTCGTCCAGCGCGGCGACGGAGGTCCACTTGCCCGTGCCTTTCTGGCCGGCGGTATCCAAAATCCTGTCCACAAGCGGTTCCCCGTCCGTATCCTTGACCGCCAGAATGCTTGCGGTGATCTCAATCAGGTAGGAATCCAGCTCGCCCTGATTCCACTGTGCAAACACCTCGTGCATCTCATCAGGCGTCATTTTGAGGTACTCCCGCATGAGCAGATAGGCCTCGCAAATCAGCTGCATATCGCCGTATTCGATGCCGTTGTGCACCATTTTCACAAAATGACCCGCGCCGTTCTCGCCCACCCAGTCGCAGCAGGGCGTGCCGTCCTCCACCCTGGCGCAGATCGCCTGCAGGATCGGCTTCACACGGGGCCAGGCCGCGGGCGAGCCGCCGGGCATCATGCTGGGACCATTGAGCGCGCCTTCTTCGCCGCCGGATACGCCGGTGCCGATATACAGCATCCCCTTGCTTTCCACATACTTCGTGCGCCGGATGGTATCGGCGAAATGGCTGTTGCCCCCGTCGATAATGATATCGCCGGGGTCGAGCAGCGGCAGCAGCTGGTCGATGGTCTGGTCCACCGGAGCGCCCGCTTTGATCATCATCATGATGACACGCGGCTTTTTGATAGCCTGCACCAGCTCCGCAAACGAGTACGCGCCGATAAAGCTGCGGCCCTTGCCACGGCCTTCGATGAAGCGGGTGACGACGTCGGTCTCAATGTTATAGACCGCGACCGTGAAGCCCTTGGACTCCATATTCATGGAAAGGTTCTCGCCCATGACCGCCAAACCGATCATGCCGATATCCGCTTTTCTCATTGTTTCATCCTCCGTGATCAGCGCTGCACGCGGGCGTTGCCGGCATAAATGTCCCACACCTGTTTTTCATCGGCTGGTTCCGCGTAATCGTTCAGGCTTGACGCAGCCAGCACGCCGGTTGCCCAGCCAAAGCCCAGCCACTGATCCGGCGACCACCCCTGCGAAATGCCGTAGAGCAGCCCTCCCGAAAAGCCATCGCCGCCGCCGATGCGGTCAAGAACCGGGATAGCGCGGGGTTCTTCCACAAACCACTGGTCATCGGCACGCAGCAGCGCGCCCCACAGGTGCTCATTCGCGCTGACAACCTCGCGCAGCGTGGTGGCAAACACCCTGGCGTTTTGGTACTCCCTTTGCACCTGTGAAATCATTTCCTTGAAGCTTTCAATCTTCGCGGATAAGCCCTGCCCGCCGGCCTCCGGGCCTTGTATGCCCAGACACAGCTGGAAATCTTCCTCGTTGCCGATCAGGATGTCGGCGTAGGTCGTGATCTCGCGAAACGCCTTGGATAGCTCCTCTTCCCGCCCGGTCCAAAATGTTTTGCGATAGTTGAAATCGAAGCTGACGAGCGTACCGTGCTTTTTGGCCGTCTTTGCCAGTTCTACGCAAAACCGCGTGGTCTCCGGGCTTAAAGCGGCGATCAGGCCGGACATATGCAGGATGGCAACGCCTTCCGCGCCAAAGATGCGATCTAAATCAAACTCGCTGCTATCCAGCGTTCGCCCGACCTCTCCGGAACGATCATTCCAAACACGCGGGGCACGCAAGCCAAAACCGCTGTCGGCAATATTGAACTGATGCCGGAACCCCCACGGCCCGCCCTGGGGCACATGCGAGCCTTCATATGCGATGTTGCGCGCCCGCAACTGGCTTTGGATAAACGCGGCAACCGGGCTGCCCTCCACAAATTTCGTCAGCGCAAGGCAAAGCTTCCCAAGGGAAGCGGACACATTCAGCACGTTGGTTTCCGCGCTGGTTGCCTGCATGGTGAAATGGCCGGAGTTGTGTACGGCCATGCGGTTGTCCGGCGTCAGGCGTACGCCCATGCTGGTTGGGCTGGCAACTGCATACTTGTATGTATCTCGGATGAACCGTTTCATGATACTACCTCCCTGCGTCGTTTCGCTTACCGTTTTGTGACCCTAGTATATACAATGTATAATGCAATATTATTGCGTATTTCGCAATAATACAATGCATATTCTATCATTTTTGGATGGTATAGTTTGGCTGTTCGAATGAAACGCCTATTTGCGTACAGGGACGACATGCTATATTGTCATTATACGCTGGATGGGGTTGTCCAGGCTGTGGACTTTGCTGTTCGCACACACAAGACGATGAACTATTCTGCTCTATTTCTGGACACAGAAGCTATCTGGTGGAAGGAACGCAATATATCCCTCATTCCGGGGATGTGATGAACATGCAGGTTTTTCGACTACTCCGCCTTCTACAGGGCATATAAGAAAGCAATTTGCATGGTCGCCCAGAAGGGATATGGCAAGGATATCGGTACCATAATCCAGTCACAGCAAGCCGCAGATCAAGTACAAGAAGAAGGCATAAACCAGCAAGGGAATAACAGCTTTTTCTCCATCAGACATACATCAAGAATCTCGTTGCCTGTCTGCAGCGAACGCAGAAATTCTATTCTACCAGTACTTTCGCTTCAGCCTGCCCCAACTGACAAACTGCTTTTACAGTCATTTCACCGCTGGTCTCTGCCCTGACAATGGCCATCGCCTCGCCAAAATATGTAGAGCATGAATCGGACACATAACCCTCATCATTATATGGGCAAGCATGACCTAGCCCCACCAGGGTTCCGCCACTGACAGAAACCTTGATCCTCTGACGCTGTAACACGTTGGTAACACCATTTGCACCTGCAAGTTTCATACGGATATAACACAGCATTCCTTTCTCAATCTTCTGATCTTCAGCTTCCAGTATAATTCTGGTCTCTCCCTCCGCTGAATGCAGACTGCTGCGCCCAATTTCCATTTTGTTCTTATCATAGGCAATGGCTGTAATCACTCCATGTCGATATGGTATCGAGAATTTTGCACGGCAGCTGTGTTTGCATGATTTTCTGGCAATTTTCTTGTCATTGAGATACAATTCAACGACATCGCCGCAGCTGTAAACCTCTACCTTGGCCTGCAGCCCTTCGCATCCTTCCCATGCCCAGGAAGACACGGCGTTGGTCATTTTCCAACCGGAGGGGCTATGCCGCTCCCCATTGTGATTTGGCGGCACAACTGCGATGACTGGCTTCTTCAACATACCATATGAAGCCAGGATAAAGAAAGCTTCCGGTAACGGTTTACCCGTAATATCAATTCGTCCGCTGCCGGAAGTTAGCCATCCCTTTGTATGAATATAAGTCGGCGCATAATCCTTGTATTCCCACGCGCCGAGACCGACTTCTCCGAGGTGATCTATTCCAGTCCAAACAAAATCCCCAATGATTCCGGGATCTTTCTGCGCCATGCGCCAGAAGCGTTCTGCGTCTTCACAGAATGTTTCACTGCCAAGAATTACCCGATCCGGGTATTTTTTGCGGTCATGCCGGTACCTGAGGATACCATAGTTGTATCCCGCAACATCCGATGCAGTAGCTGTTTGATTTTGGAGTAAAAGTTATGAAACTACCATTCTTATCAGGACTCACTAAAAAAATTGACTTATGGTATCCAGACGAAACGCCATATAAACGGCACAAAATACTCAGCAGTTTTATTACGTTATTTTTTGCATTGCTTGTTGTGGTTGTTTATTCAGCGATTTTACTTTTCTTCAGGCATAACACGAATGAAAACCTGCCCGTTTATATCGTTATCATGATTATCTGTGTTATTAATCTGATACTGATCAGAAAAGGAATACCAGGATTCGTGGTACCTTCGTTCGCGGTTATCCTTTTCCAAGCACAATGGTCCTTTTTTATGAAACTGCCTGTATATGCTGACATCACCGTATTGTCTGTTTTAGCATTCAGCTCGCTGATATGGGTTTTCATCTCCTACAGATGGTGGCACCTATTGCTGAATGTTGTGAATGCTGTGATAGCCATCATTATCCGATTCGTAATTCTATATAACAATCATACTGATGGCAGTTTATCAGAGGCTGCTTTTCAAGGTGCAATCAGCGCTTATTTTTTACTAATATGCATCATTGGGCTGAGCATCTTGGCTTACCGGTATATTGATCGAGAAAACAGACTGGTTGAAAAAGAGATACTTGCTCATCAGGCAAGTGCCGGTCTTATGAATGATTTATTGAACGCTGCTGCTTTCTGCGACATAACCGACACAACAACGGATTCCTCCAAATGGGAGTACTTTTTCGACCCACTCACCGGTTGTTTGAACAGATTGGCATTCAATAAGCTCTTTTCCACATTCCTGAAGGAGAATGTGTCGGCACAGCGTGTTGTATCGCTGGTATTCGTTGACTTAAACCAGTTGAAACATGTAAATGATACATATGGCCACAGCAGCGGTGACCAATACCTAAAATCGTTTTCCGATACGCTGAAGAGAAGCATAGCACCTAATAATGTTCTGTACCGCGTTGGCGGAGATGAGTTTGTTATAGTCTTTGTTGATGTGAATGCCGCTGAGATTAAAAACAAAATGGATGAAGTGCTTACACAGTTAGCATATGCAACCAGACCAATTGGATTTGACGGAAGCTTTTCCTATGGGCTTGCGTTGTCCTCCGAAGAATCTATTAAAGATTCTCAGGATTTACTTACCCTTGCCGATTCGCGAATGTATGAAATGAAAAGAGCTTTCAGAAATCCATCGCAAATGCGGGCTTCAATATCTGATGATTTTGCCCTCCATTGCGTTTCTCTGTGTTTTTGTTTTAGCCCCGATGGTGATGGCGTTTTCCCGCAGTTTCTACGATTGGCAGTGGTATGCGGACAGTACGTTTATCGGATTGAAAAACTTTGCTGACGTGTTAAGAAACCAGTTATTTCGCGATTCCATTTTAAACATCATCCAATTTGTTCTCATTATTGTACCAGTACAGCTGGTAATTACGTTTCTATTTGCACACGCGCTTCGAGGCATGAACGCCAAGCTCGGCGCTTACGCCAAAACCGCCGTCTATGTGCCTACCGTCATCGCGGGCGTGGTCGCCTCGGTCATCTTTTTGTTTATCTTCAATTATCAAGGCGGCATCCTCAACTGGGTCGTCCGCCAGTTCGGTGGTAAGCGCATCCCTTTTCTGGCTCAACCGTCGTCGGCCAAAATCTCCGTAGCGGTGGCAGCGATCTGGATGGGTTTTGGGTACAATTCACTGATTATGTTCGCGGGACTGCACAACATTCCGCAAAGCTATTACGAAGCAGCCGAGGTAGACGGTGCCGGCGCGGTCACAAAGCTTTTCAGAATCACGCTCCCCTCGATGCGTAATGTGTTTATTTTGATTTTGATCGGTCTGATGACAGGGACATTGCAGATGTTCGATTTGCCGTACCTTATGACAAACGGCGGGCCGGTCAACAGCACGCTGACACCGATGATTTATATATACAACAACTTTAAAAGTCCGGAATACACCATGGGTTATACCGTAGCAGCGGCTCTCTTACTTATGATCGTTATCGGCGCGCTCAACAGCATTGTGTTTACCTTGATCGGCTCGCAAAAAGCCCAGGACGAATAGGAAGGAGGGGTAGAAATCATGAACTCTGTCAATCGAAATAGAAAGATCACCGAAACGGTTTTTACCATAATCGCGCTCATAGTCACCGCGATTTCCCTCTTCCCGCTTCTGTGGATGATTGTTTCCGCTTTCAAACCGGCCAAGGAGGTGCTCAAAGCCAATCCGCTGCGTTTCTTTCCCAGCGTCTGGGATTTTAGCAACCTGCAAAAGCTGTTTGAAGATACCAGCTATCCATTTTTAACTGCGATGAAATCCAGCTCATTTGTGGCGGTTATTGCAGCGCTGATGGCTGTGACCATTAATTCCATGGCCGCATATGCCTACGCACGCCTGGATTTCCGGTTCAAGAAACTTTTATGGCGTACGACGATTTTCACCATGTATATCCCTGGCATCACGATTTTGGTCACATCGTTCGTAGTGGTCAACAGCTTAGGGATGCTGGATTCGTACGCGGTGCTGATTCTGCCGGGGCTTGCCAGCGCCTACTCCATTTTTTTCTTCCGGCAATTCTTTTTAAACATGCCCATGGCGACCGAGGAGGCCGCTCTGATCGACGGAGCCAGCCGGTTTCGTATCTTCCTCAGCATCTTTATTCCCAATGCCAAATCCCCGTATGTTATCATCGGTACCGGCGCGTTTCTAGGATACTGGAACAGCTTTTTATGGCCAGCCATGACGGTAACCAGCCCACAGTATATGCAGGTGATGCAGGTGATCCGTTCATACAACAATATGTATTCTAACAACTACGGCGTGGTGCTGGCTGGTTCCGCCATTGCGGCGCTGCCGCCGATTCTCGTGTTCCTGCTATTCCAGCGCCATATTGTCAAAGGTCTGATGATTTCTGGCATCAAGTAATGCCACGCATCTTAGAACTAAGTAAAGAAAGGATTGTGCTCATGCGCAAAATGACTTCCCTGCTTATAACCATTCTTCTGTTGACGGCTTTGAGCGGATCACTGGCCGAGTCGCTGCCGCTGGGCGCGGACACCGCCATAGGTGATCTGCCCGGCAAACAATGGGAATTGCATTCTCTGATCAAATCCACGGTTACAAAAATCGCCCAGATTACCGGAGAGGACAGCGAAAATAAAACGCAATCGCGCTTCGGCGTTTGGGGCGTGGATCTGGGTTCCATGGCGGTTGTCGGGGACACCACCTATATGTTCGGCGGCGATACCTTCGCCGATGAAAACAACGCGCACTGGCGCAGCAACGTGCTGTTTTTGATACAGGACGACGATCCCTCCGACGGCCTAACGATTGTGAACGCTGTTACAGACAAACGTGGTGTCGCCAAAGAACTGCTGGGCAGCCTGAAAGTGGATCGCACCGAGATGACCGTCATCCCAACCAACCTATTCGCCGTTGGGGACACGCTGTATTGCATCTACATGTCCGTCACACACTGGGGCGAGGCGGGGCGCTGGGAGTGCAGGTATTCCGGGCTAGCCAAATCGGAGAATCTGGGCCAGAAATGGACCAAGCTTAACGATGTACTCTGGCCGGGCGACTCCAATTTCATCCAGACCGCGAATGCCCAGATCGGCAATACAATGTACATCTGGGGTATCCCCAGCGGCCGCAATGGCGGCGTGGCGCTGATGAAGGTAAACGTTGCCGATATCGAGGATTACCAGCGCTATGAGTACTTCATCGGTCTTGACGACAATGGCGCACCCAGTTGGGTTCAGGGCGATGCTGGCGTCTATCAGGCCGAAACGGTGATTGACCCGATGGTCGGCGAGATCTCCGTGATCTACAATCCGTACCTTGGCAACTTTGTGATGACCTATCTATCCGAAAAGGCACATGCGATTGTCATGCGGGAAGGAGTTACGCCCTGGGGGCCGTGGAGCAAGGAGATTTCCTTGGCTTCGTCGTCGATGTATCCATCGTTGTATGGGGCGTACATGCATCCCAAATATATAGAAAACGGCGGACAAACGTTCTACTATGCCATGAGCCAATTTTTCCCCATCTACAATATAATGTGGATGCGGGTAGACCTACCATGATGAGAAACCCAAATAAAAACGGAAGGTGATAACCATGGGAATGATGGATGATTTAACCAAACTGCAGCAGTTTGAAACCCGGTCAATATCCCCTGAAAACATAACCGGTGATAAAGGAATGGGTGGGCGTACCCCACTGGCGGAAGGCACCGCAAAAGTGGCCGCAAGAGATCTGGGAACCGGCTGGAAAGTGAACCCATATCTGCACATTAATCCCGGTCAAACTCTGGAACTGGCCAACATGAAAGGGCCAGGAGCGATTACGCATATTTGGCTAACCCCGACCGGCGTATGGCGAAACCAGATTATCCGCTTTTACTGGGACGATAGCGATACACCGTCCGTCGAATGCCCGCTCGGTGACTTTTTCGCCAGCGGCTGGGGGCGTTACGCGCCATTGAACTCGCTGGCAATCTGCGTAAATCCGGGCAGCGCGTTTAACTGCTACTGGACGATGCCGTTTCGCAAAAACTGCCGGATCACGCTGGAAAACCGCAATGAGGAACAGGTGACGATCTATTACCAGATCACTTATGTTCTACGCCCTGTGCAGGAAAACGAAGGCTACTTCCATGCGCAGTTCAGGCGCGTAAATCCCCTGCCCTATAAAACGGACTACACAATTTTAGACTGTGTCAGCGGAAGCGGACAGTTTGTCGGCACCTATATGGCATGGGGGGTCAACAATTGTGGTTGGTGGGGCGAAGGCGAGATCAAGTTCTTTCTTGATGGCGATCAGGACTATCCCACCATCTGCGGCACGGGCACCGAGGACTATTTCTGCGGCTCATACGACTTTGAAAATCAGATTACCCACGAATACGAAGAGTTCTCCACCGCCTACAGCGGCCTGCCGCAGGTCATCCGCCCCAACAGGCTATATGATTCCCAGATGCGGTTTGGTATGTACCGCTGGCACATCACCGACCCGATTTATTTCCATAAAAACATCCGGGTAACTATGCAAGCGCTTGGCTGGCGTAGTGGACGGCGTTACCTGCCATTACAGGACGATATCGCGTCCGTAGCCTATTGGTATCAGAATACTATATGCAAATCCTTCCCTTTGCTTGGGGACACAGAGCATCTCGAAATCATTTAGGGACATAATATTAATCTACTCATATGATGCCATATGTTTTTCTCTAGTGTCCTCCCATAGTTATTCAAGTTGCAGAATTGACTATAGCGCTTATTACGGTTCAAAGACCACTGAGTTCATCACTGTTTCTAAAATATCATCAAGCATGAGTGTATCCTCAGGTTCCGTTGTCATCCACGTAAAGGTGAAATTGAACACTTTGTCATCTTTGAAATAGTAAAACAATAACCGTAAGGAACGCTGCCAGTGATATGTGCGCCCCTTTGCGCCCGCGCCTTCATCCCTGCCTTGACCTTTTTGGAGATATCGCGGCAATACCACTCGTTGATGATATTCCGAAACGGCGTGAAATCGTTGTCCACCGCATTTGCGCTGTCTACGTTATCATAAATGGCGATGAACCTCACGCCGGCGTCTGGAAAGGTCATCTCTGTGTAGAGGCCGACATTCAGGTAGTCTCTGCCGAACCTGGACATATCTTTGCATATTACAGTTCCGACGACACCGTCCTCGATGTCGCTGAGCATTTCCTGAAACCCTGGACGATTGAAATTCGCACCCGACCAACCATCATCGACATAGAACCTTGGGTTTGTAAAGCCATGTTCTGCGGCGTACTTGTTCAGGATCGCTTTTTGGTTGCTTATGCTGTTGGACTCCGCATCGCCGCCGTCATCACGGGATAAACGGCAATACAGTGCAGTGATTTTGCTTTGGTCAACCTGCTGTTTCCTCATCATCAGAACTCCTCCTCAAGTCCTAGGTTCCCTCCTTCACAAAGCGTCCTGTACACAACAGGACGCTTTTACTTTATCGAGACTTCTTCATACGATAATTCCTGACCGTTCCGCAGTACCGATACCCCGGCAGAACTCCCGACAAAATCGACATACCGCCGCACAATGACGCTGGCGTATTTAGGATCGATCTCCATCGTCCGGCAGATCCGGTCCGTCTGCTCACATGCAATGAGTGTAGAACCACTGCCTCCGAATAAGTCCATCACGATTCCATTGGGAGCAGAGCTGTTCTGTATAGGATAGGCTAACAGCGGAACCGGTTTCATGGTCGGGTGCTCCGCATTGCGCTTGGGCTTATCGAAGTTCCAGATTGTCGACTGTTTGCGGTCGGAAAACCATCTGTGTTTTCCGTTGGGCAACCACCCGAACAGCACAGGTTCATGCTGCCACTGATACGGCGAGCGGCCCAACACAAGCGAGTTCTTGGCCCAGATACATACGCCGCTGATATGAAATCCCGCTTCTTTGAAAGCACGCCGGAAGTTTAAGCCTTCGGTATCCGCGTGGAAAACATAGGCGGAGCCGCCTTCTGCCATATGCATCGCCATATTCTGAAACGACATCAACAAGAATTCATAAAACTTCCCGTCAGTCATGCTGTCGTTTTGAATGGTTTTCCCATCGGATGATTTATACGCGACATTATAAGGCGGGTCTGTGACAACGAGGTTCGCCTTTATGCCGTCCATGAGCCGCGTGACGTCCGCTTCCTTTGTCGTATCTCCACAAAGCATTCGGTGCTTCCCCAGTAACCAAACGTCCCCCGTTTTCACAAACGGTTTGATTGCATCCGGGTCAATATCGCATTCATCATGTTTTCACCACTTGACAAGACGCAACCATATTTTAGCAATTATAGCTATTGAATTTCCTCCGAGGGGTAGTCCTTCATTCAGTCCAGAATCTGCTGATGGGAAGGCTTTGCTGGGATGGCGCTTTTGGCCATCGTGGCTGTCCAGATCCTGTTTTGTCAGCGAATGCAGATGCCGTTTTTGCTTACCCTACAGCCGATACAGCATCGCTCCCAAAAACGCGTCCCCAAACCTGGTGGTATCTATCATAGGTACTTTATAAGCAGGAAAGCTGCCCTGGTAACGTTTCGTATAATAAAACGCCCCGTATTCCCCCCTGATGATTACTACAAGGTTTGTACCGGTTTTAGTGATTGACGTAGCACCTTTCAATAAGTCGGTATCGCCTGTCAGCAATACCATCTCTTCTTCGGATACCTTCACAATATCTGCCAGATCAGCCCTTCTCGCATAATTTGGATCGCTTCCTGTTCCTCTTTCCAAAGCGGCAGGCGGTAATTGGGATCATAGCTGATCATAGCCCCGGATTCTTTAGCAACCTTCGTGGCATACTAAGTGAATGTCCGGCTGGGATCATCCGTCAACGGCACTGCACCGAAATGGAATATGCGGCAGTCCCCCAGCATATGCTGTGTTATATGATTCACCGTCAGACAAATATCCGCACCCGGCTGGCGGTAAAAGCAGAAAGAGCGGTCACTCTTTTCATCAAGCTGTACAAATGCAAGCGTCGTATTCACTTCATCGGTGGTTTGAAGCCCAGACTTATCAATTGTAGGTTCTTGCATGGTTTTGCGAAAAAGTGTCCGAACGCATCATTGCCCACCATACCGATATCTAATCTTTTTTGCCGAGAAGGTAGTGGTGAGGGAAATATATATGAGTGCCATTCTCCGATATGATTTTCTATATGTATGCCGCAGATATTTTACAGAAAACTATTGCATAAAATAGCTTTCCATTACCTCTCGCATGCGGCGCCGTACAGGCGGCAGCATGCGATCGTACCGCATGTTTTCCATCGCCTGCAGGGCTGCGACAGCCGCTTGCGCCCCCGCAAGCGCGATATCGGTATTGACGTTGACCTTCGCGATGCCAAGCTTCGCCGCGCGCCGGAGCGTTGGCATATCGATGCCGGAGCTCCCGTGCAGCACCAGAGGCAGATCCGTCGCCTCCTCAATTTCGGCAAGGCGGGCGAAATGCAGGTGCGGCGTGCTGCGGTACACGCCGTGCGCGTTTCCGATAGACACCGCCAGGCTGTCCGCGCCGCTTTCCATTGCAAAGCGTTTCCCCTGCGCCGCGTCGGTATACGGCGACCGCAAAGCGTCTCCCTCGCCGTCCTCGCTGTTGAGAGCGCCAAGCTCCCCCTCCACACTGGCGCCGTAGGGTGCCGCCAGCGCCGAAACCCTATGCGTCAGCCGGATATTTTCCGCAAGCGGCAGCTGCGAGCCGTCAAACATTACCGAGCCGAAGCCCACGTCCAGCGCCTCCCGGATCGTGTCCATCTCCCGGCAATGGTCCAAATGCAGCACTACCTCCTGCGGATGGCCGGCCGACAGCGCGTCGGCAATCGCATAAATCGCCCTGAACGGGGCCTGCGCGATATAGGCAGCGCCCAATGCAAGAATCACAGGCTGCCCGGCGCTTTTGGACGCGTCCAGGGCAGCCTGTATGGTTTCAAGATTATAGATGTTGAAGGCCGGAACATAGCGGCCCGCGGCCCGTGCCCGCGCAAGCAGGCTTTTCCCGTTGCTGAGCATTTTACATGTACGATCCGCCGGATACCACAAGGCATTCGCCGGTTACGAAGCTGGAATCGTCGGAGCACAGAAAGCCCACTGCGGCGGCCAGCTCCTGCGGCTCGCCAAGGCGTTCCATCGGAATTGCCGACAGGAAGCGCTGCATGGTCGCCTCCGGCACCGCACGCAGCATATCCGTATTGATATAGCTTGGCGCGACGCAGTTAACCGTGATCCCGCTGCGCGCCACGTCGCGGGCCAGGCATTTGGTAAACCCGATCACGCCCGCCTTGGCGGCGCCGTAGTTGGTCTGCCCCAGATTGCCGAACGCGGATACAGACGCCAAATTGACGATCTTGCCGTATTTGCGCTCGCGCATCCCCGCGATCACGGCCTGGCAGCAATAGAACATGCTGTTGAGGTTGACGTTTAATACCGACAGCCACTGTTCTTCCGTCATCTTGTGGAATATGGCGTCGCGCGTGATTCCCGCGTTATTCACCAGGATATCGACGTGCCCAAACAGCGCCTCAATCTCGCCAAACACCCGCTTTGTGCTCTCGCTTGACGATACATCGCAGGCAAACGCGATCGCTCTGTCCCCTTTCGGGTCCAGGGCAGACGCCGCAGATCTGACCTTATCCTCGTTTAAGTCCAGCAGCGCGACCTTGTCGATGCCCTGTTCATAAAGATATCCGGCAATCGCCTCGCCGATGCCCTGCGCCGCGCCGGTCACCACGGCGGTTTTCCCTGCAAATCTCATATGCTGTTCCTCCTGTCGCATTGCTATTTCAAGCCCGGATGAATTTTCAAAACCGCTTCCAGCAGCGCATTTTCGTCGCCTACGTTGCCCGGAAAGATCACATACGGCATGCCCGGAAACCGGCTTTCCGGCCCCGTAAGCCATACGGGAACCCCCTTTAATATCTGCCCCATCACCAGAGCTTTGCGCACCTGCAGCCCCTGGGTTCCCACGTCGCTGGAGGTGATGCCGCCTTTTGCGATGATAAAGTTGGGACGCACGGACAGCCTGTACACGATACCGGTAACGGCGGCGGAGATCTTTTTGGACAGGTGCAGCTCCGCGCTCTTATCGCCGGTGCCAAGGTCCATCCTGTCGCGCCGGGTATACACGGCCACCGTTTGACCGGCGCTTATATACTCGTTGGCGAGGTTCACCACCCGCGCCTGTTCCGCCTGTAGCTTTTCGTCGTCCAGCGCCAAATGCTGATCGAACTCGATAAAGCGGATGAACGGCGCGTCCTTGAGCTTGTTGAGCTGCTCCGTGGTGCGTTTGACATGGGAGCCGACCAGAATCAGCCCGCCGTTTTGGTTTTTGGTGTTGACCAGCTCGTCTCGCGTGAGCAGATCGCGGTCTTCAACGCCGCCCATCACCTTGGTCAGCGCGGCGGCGCTGCGGAACAGGAAGCTTTTGCCGCTGTTGACGGAGGCGATCAGCGCTGCCACGAACACCTGCATATCCTCGTACGTGAGCGCGTTGACGACGACCTTCCCAAACCCGGTAACGCCCTTAAGAAGCCCGGTAATTGCGCGTATATCCATCGAACGGAGCATCGCAAGCGAAACCGACGCAACGCTGTCCGCGCCGACGCGGCCGTCGTATTTTTCCGCGATCCATTCCCGCAGGTTGGAGCTTTTGTATCCGAAGGTTTTGTCGTCCGCGTATTCCGTCTGCCCGCAGGGCATCAGCTGATCGCCGTAAGCCACATAGTGGACGTCGTTGGCTGTCAGCCTGCCGCCCTCCGGAAAAAACGGCGTGACGATCTCGCCGTCAAAACGGATATCCGTTTCCGCCTCCAAGGTTTCCCGCAGGGTCTCGGTCTCCGCCGGGTAATGGCCGCGCAGGGTGGAATCGCTCCGGCTGATGACCATAAATTCCTTCCCGGTCGTGCGCGCCGCCCGGGCGATATTGCGCGCGATTTCGCGGTGGACGCGCACGGTTTCCTCCCTGGAAAACCCGCGGGAATTTGTGAGGATGAAAAAGATCGGCTCCGGCGATGTAAAGCCCTCGCGAATGCTTTCGTAAGTCCAGTCAGTATACACGTACACGTCGTGGACCGTCTGTACGCCCGTGGGATCGTCGTCCAGGACGACGATCTTGCGGTTCATCCCGGCGAGCGCCTGCCTGTATGCCTGCCCGACAGCCTGCAGATCATAGGCAGGCACGCTTAAAAGAAGCGCATGTTTTGAGACCTGGTTCTCACGCATTGCGCGTTTCCTCAGCACCGTTCGGATTTTCAAACAGCACGCTCATCCCCTGCCCGCCGCCAATGCACAGCGTGGCGATACCGTAGCGTACGCCGCGCCGCATCATCTCCGAAAGCAGCTTAACCGTGATAATCGCTCCGGTCGCGCCAATCGGGTGGCCCAGCGAAATGCCGGATCCGTTGACGTTGACGATTTCCGGATCGAGACCCAGCGCGCGGATACAGGCGACGGACTGCGACGCGAACGCTTCGTTAAGTTCAATCAGGCCAACCTGCGAAAGCTTAATCCCCGTCTTCTCCAGCAGCTTGCGCGTGGCCGCGACAGGACCCATCCCCATCAGCTTTGGATCGACGCCCACCGCGGCAGAGCCGACCACGCGGGCCAGCGGCTTGTACCCCAGCGCGTCGGCCTTATCCGCAGACATCAGCACCAGCGCGGCCGCGCCGTCGTTAATACCCGCCGCGTTGCCAGCCGTTACCACGCCGTCTTTTTTGGCAAAGGGTTTGAGTTTTGCTAGCTTTTCCAGCGTCGATTCGCGCGGGTGTTCGTCGGTATCGAACAGGATCGTCTCCCGCCGGGATTTGATCTCCACCGGGACGATTTCATCCTTGAAATATCCGGCGTCAATCGCGGCTTTCGCGCGCCGCTGGCTTTCCAGCGCGTAGGCGTCCAGCTCCTCGCGGGTCAGGCTGTAGGCCTGCGCGATATTTTCGGCGGTCACCGCGATATGGGTTTGTTCCCCGGTCGTCGGCTCGCACAGCGCAGTGGTCAGGCTGTCCTCCAGGGCAAGCTCGCCCACGCCCATGCGCATACCCCAGCGCGCGTCGCGCAGCATATAGGGATAGTTGGACATGCTTTCGGCGCCGCCGGCAACCGTTACTTCAGCGTTTCCAAGTTGTATCTGCTCAGCAGCGGTTACGATGGCCTGGAGCCCGGACGCGCACATGCGGTTGACCGTCAGCGCGGGCGTATTGTTCGGCAAACCGGCCTCCAGCCCGACCAAGCGGGAAATAAACGCGTTTCGCCCGTATTGCCCCACGCAGCCGAAAACGATCTCGTCAATCGCTTCCTCGCCAATTCCCAAGCGGCTGACGGCGGCTTTCACGGCGATGGTTCCCAGTTCGATGGCGCTTAATGACTTCAGCGAACCACCGAAGCTGCCGATGGGCGTGCGCGCCGCGGATACGATCACAGGGTACATGGGCATCCTCCGTTCACATCAATAGTTGACCTTGTCGTTGCCCTTGAGCTGCAGCTGTTCGCGGGCTTCGTCGGGGTTTGCGACCTCGAAATCCAATTCATGCAGGATGCGGACCATCTTTTCCACCTGCTGCGCGCTGGAATTCGCCATCTCGCCGCTGGGTTTGATGTACAGACCGTCTTCCAGACCGACGCGCACGTTGCCGCCGTTGATCGCCATCATGGTCGCCAGGCGGAACATGCGCCTGCCGGGAGCAACGGTGCAGTACTGTACGTCCTGGCCGAAGATCTTCTTCGCCTGGTCGATGATAAACATCATCCCCTCCAGGCTGATGGGCATGCCGCCCATGATGCCGGGAACGAATTGCAGATAGATCGGTTTGCGGACGATGCCCTGCTTGACGAAATAGCTGAGGTTAGCCAGCTGGCCGTAGTCAAACAGCTCAAACTCGGGCCGGGTATCGCAGGAGTTCATCATATTGATGCAATACTCGATATCCTTGAACGTGTTTTTAAAGAAATTGTCGTAGGTGCGCTCGATAAACGGCTTTTCCCACGGATGATCAAAGCTGTCGTACATGCCCGAAAGCCTGGAAAAGGTAAAGTTGATGGTTCCGCCGTTGGCGGATGCGATCTCGGGGCTGAACCGCGGTATCACCGAAAACCGTTCCTCAACCGTCATGCCCTGCGCACCGCCGGTGGTGATGCCGATGATGACGTTGGAACGCTTTTTGATGCGCGACAGGATATACTCAAAGGTGTCAAAGTCCGCAGTCGGGCTTCCGTCCTCCTTGCGCGCGTGGATATGCACGATTGCCGCGCCAGCCTTGGCGGCGTTGACGGCGTCTTCTACGATCTGGTCGGGCGTGCTGGGCAGGTGCTTGGACATAGTGGGCGTGTGCACGCCGCCGGTCACCGCTGCCGATACGACGATTTTTCTCTGTGTTTTGCCGGCCATAGGTATTCCTCCTCTTTGGTCATGCGGGGTTTTCCGCCGCTTCCTGTAAGATTTTCAGCGTTTCCGCCGCCGCGCCCGCTTCCACGGGCAGGTCGATCTCCACCGTTACGCCGCCGTGATACCCGCACGCATACAAACGGCGCAGCCTTTGAATATGCTTTGCGTACTTTGATCCGTCCAGAAACCAGCGTTTCAGCGGGCTTCCCGCGTCGTCGGAGATATGAGCGTGGGCAATATCGGGGGCAAAGGCTTCCAGCGGAATATCCGCCTCCCCGTTGTGCTCCATGTTGTAAAAGTCGATGACGGCTTTCAGATTGGGCCGCGCGGCCTGGCGTACAATGCGACATGCCTCGTCCAGCGTGGCGATGTGATTGGTATAGCAGGCGGCCAGCGCTTCCACACATACGGTGATGCCTGCGGGCTCAAATACCCGGGCCGTAACGTCGAAAAAGCGAAGCGTCTGCTCCCAGGCCAGCGCTCGGCTGAACCCGGCGGGTAGAGTGCGCGAGTTGGGCGAGCCGACGCCGATTACCGCAACGCCAAGCTCCGCCGCCCTATCCAGCAGGCTTTGGGCATACGCCCCGGCTTTGTCATCGCTGAATCCCGGCCCCGCGATGACGATTTCCGGCGGGCAGTAGGCGTTCAATCCCCGGCAGGGCAGGCCCTCCCAGAACAGCAGCGATTTCAGCTCCCGGAACTCCACGGGCGTCATCGCCTGCAAAGCCCGGCCCGAAAGCTCCGCATAATCGTAGCCAATCTTCCGGACGGCGCCAAAATCCCGCGGCGTGACGACGCACCCGAATTTCATCGTCTCCTACCGCTTGTCGATATAGCTGATGCCAAACTCGTCCAGTCTGCGGATCAAATCGACGTCCGCCATTTCCAGGATCATGACCTCAGCCAGGTACTGCACCTCGCAGCCGGGTTCCAGATGGCCGGCAAAGGACTCTTCCTTGCAGCTGAACATGATGTGCAGGTGCGGTTCCCCGTTGATGATCAGACCCTGAATGCTGCCGATCTCAATCGGGTCTTCCTTGGAGATAAATTCGTTTGTGGGGCTGTCCTCCACATCGGCGATGCGATGGTAAACGATCTTGCGGGCGGACCCGATGCCGCTGACCACCACGCCGTTGCGTATGCCCAGGCGGGTGATTTCCTGCTGGATTGATTCCAGAACTCCCTCGCCCTTTCCAAGATGCAGAATCATAAAACGCCCGTATTCTTTCCCAACGTACGTCCTCATTTGGTTGTCCTCCCCATACTGTGTATTACCCTTTCAGGCTTCCGGCGGTGATACCCTCCACCAGATAGCGCTGGAATCCGATAAACATGACAAATAACGGAATCAGGCTGATGATCGACATGGCGAACATCGCGCCCCAGTAACTTTCCCCCATGCTGTCGACGTATTGCCTGAGCGCCAGTGTCGCCGTGAAGGTTTTGATCTCACTTAAATAAATCATCTGCGAGAAGAAATCGTTCCATGTCCAGATGAAGGAAAAGATCGACGTGGTGATGATTACAGGCACGCTCAGCGGAAAAATGACGCGGCCGAAATGCTGGTAGAAATTGCAGCCGTCGATCGTAGCCGCCTCGTCCAGGTCTTTTGGCAGCCCTCGCATGTACTGTGTCATTAAGAAAACGAAAAATCCCTCCGTAGCCAGTACCTTGGGGATGATCAGCGGCAGATAGGTATTCACCCAGCCCAGGTTGTTGTACACGATGTACTGGGGAATGAGCCTGACGTGCATGGGCAGCATCATGGTGCCCAGCATGATGGAAAACCATACGCCCCGCAGCGGAAAGCGAAGCTTGGAAAACGCATACGCGGTCACCGAGCAGGAGAAAATATTGCTGACGATCACGAATACGACCAGCACCATGGAGTTGCGCAAAAATACCCAGAAGGAATACCCGGAGATGCCTTTAAAGCCGTAGATATAATTATCAAGCGTCCAGTTGATGGGCAAAAGGCTTCCGCTTTGGAAGATCTCGCGCCCCGGCTTGAAGGAGCTCATCAGCATCCAGACCAGCGGGTAGATCATGATCAGGCCAAAGGCGATCACAAGGAAGTGAAACAGCGCCGTATTGCGGGCGGATTTCCAGTTCAGGCGTTTTTTGCCGCGATATAAAATCGTGTTCTGTGCCATGCGACGCTCCTTTCTAGCTATTGTGATAGACCCATTTTTTGGATGAGAGGAACAAAAGGCTTGTAAAAAGGGCGATGATGATCAGCAGCACCCATCCCAGCGCGCTGGCGTACCCCATTTTGAAATATGTAAAACCCTGAATGTACAGGTACAGGGAATAAAACATCGTTGCGTTCAGCGGCCCGCCCGTGCCAGCGCTTACGATGTATGCGGGCGTGAACGATTGGAACGCCGAGATAAAGGACATGACCACGTTGAAAAACACCATCGGCGTTAAAAGCGGCAGCGTGATCTTGAAAAATTGCCGCACCTTGCTGGCGCCGTCGATCGTAGCCGCCTCGTACAGTTCATCCGGAATCTGCTTAAGCGAGGCAAGGAATACGACCATCGTCGCGCCGAATTGCCAGATCAGCAGTATGATCAAGGTATTGAGCGCCGTATCCGGAGAACCGATCCAGTTTTTAGTGCTCGGCACGCCCAGCATGTTAAGCACCATGTTATAAAGTCCAGTTTTGTTGAATATCTGCCGCCACAGTATCGCCACGGCGATACTGGCGCCAAACAGCGACGGCAGATAGTATGCCGCGCGGTAAAAGCGAACGGCCCTGCGGTTGCACTTGAACACGACCGCGAGCAGGAGAGCGAATACGATCTGCAGCGGTACGCCCACCAGCACATACTTAAACGTCACCCCGATACTGCCGATGAATTTTTTATCGGCAAACATCGTCTGGAAGTTTTTAATGCCGATAAACGTCGGGGTGGTAAACATATCGTAATCGGTGAACGACAGATAGCCGGACACCACCATCGGCAATAGCGTAAGCAGAAAGAATCCGGCCAGCCAGGGGATCATGAAAACATAGCCAGTCCTGGCTTCTATTCTTCTCCTGTTCATCTTCCAACAACCTCCTTGGATTATCGCCTACGCGGCGTATAACCCAGGCTAAAATCGGGCAGAAGGCGGCCGCTATGCGTATGTCCGGGCCGCCTTCTGCTCGTGTTGATCCAGCAGTTAATCTAGCACTCGCATCGTGTAACCGTCGTTATTTCCCCAGGATTGCCTTGGCCTCGTCGTAGAACGCCTGCGCGGCTTCGGCGGGCGTCAATGTGCCAAACTGGGTGTAATCGCGGTATTCGTTGAACTTCGCGTTGATCTCGCTGGCGCCGGCCGGAGCGTACACATAGCCGGAGGCGTTCTGCGCGATGATCTGCACGAAATTGATGGCGGTCTGGCTGTTCTCGTCCAGCAGTGGGGCGATGTAGGCGGCCATCTTGGAGCTTGCGGGCACGCCCTGGTCCATCAGCATGTACTGCCAGCAGCCTTCGGAATTCTCCAGGAAGTTGATCAGCAGCGCCGCGGCAGCCTGCTGCGCTTCGTCGCTCTGGGAGGACATCGCCCAATGCGCGCCTTCCATAAACGCGCCGCTTACGCCGTTGTTGCCGATGGGCATCTGCAGGCATACGATGTCGTTATCGGGACGTGCGCCTTTGAAGAGGTAGAGCTGATTGACGGGGCCCTGCTCACAGGCGGTGATGCCTTGCGCAAAAAGCCTCTGCTCCAGGGTCAGCGCGCCGTCCTGCGCCACTTCGCTGGCTTCGGGGAGGACGCCCGCAAGACGCAGGTCGTTCCAGTATGCCCACCAGCCGGTCAGGTCTTCCACGGTAAAGCCCAGGTCGCCGTCCTCGGTGTACAGGTCGTGGCCGTTGGAACGGGCCCAGTATTGGAACTGCGTGTAGCCTACGATGTCTTTCATGAAGTACAGGTCTTTGCCCGCGGCAACGGCCTTTTCACGGAACTCGGTGATCGTCGCGGCCAGATCGTCATAGGTCCAGCTTTCGTCCATCGCCGGCAGCGCTACGCCCAGCTCGTCGCACATGTCTTTGTTGGCAAAGATCGTCATGACGGTCAGGCCCATCGGCAGCATGATGATATTACCGTCGGTACCCTTGCAGCCGTCGAGCACGGAAGGCGCGATGTCCGCTACGCTGATGGTTCCGTCAGCGATGAAGCCTTCCAGAGACGCGAGCACGCCGCGGCCGGAGTAGTCGGACACAAACTGCGGGTGCATGCCCATCACGTCGGGCGCGTTGCCCGCCGCTACCAGCGTGGGCAGCTTCTGCCAGTAGTCGGTCCAGGTGCTGTATTCGCGAACGACGGTGATCCACGGGTACTCCGCCTCGAACGCGTCGCACCACTTGTTGTACTTCTCATGGCGCGCGGTATCGCCCCACCAGGAAATACGGATGGAGATCGGCTGATGTTCTTCCGCTGCAGCCAGGCTCAGGAACAATGGCAGAAGCATGGCGACAACCAACATCACAGTCAACAGTTTCTTCATGAATGTTTCCTCCTTAAGGTTTTATAATCTCTGCCGGTTCCACCGGCCGGAATTCGATAAGGGTTTCGTTACTTGATTTCATCTACCGGGATGACCGTATCGTCCAGATCCCAGTTGAGCTTTTTGTACAGATCCTGGCGGCCTTTTTTGTCGCCGTTCATTTCCTGCCAGGCATATTTGGCGACATCGTAGGCAATCTTTCTGGGCACGGCGATCACGCCGTCGTTATCGGCGACGATCACATCGCCGGGATATACGGCCACGCCGCCGATGGCTACGGGAATATCCTTTTCCACATAGCGGATGCGCGCCTGATCCATCCCCTGGGAGACGAACTTGGACCATACGGGGATTTTCTGGAGTATGACCTCGTCGGTATCGCGGATGCCGCCGCCGTTGGTCACAAACCCGACGCAGCCTTTGAGCAGGGCGGTCAAGGTGTTGTTGGAGCCCAGCAGGCCGACGTCGATCCCGGCAATGTCCAGCGCCACGAAGTCGCCGGGCTGGATGTCGTGCATCCACAGATCAGTGCAGACTTCTTTGTAATACCAGTTGGACCATTTCGTGTATTCATCCCCGGTTACCGTGGGCGCGGGACCTTCGTAGGGCACATAGCGCGCCGTACGAGCAATGCCGACCACATGCGCGCCGATCAGCGGGCGGATGCTTTTGTCCATCGTCCCGTAGTGATGGTAACCCATCCAGTCCATTCCGTCGCGGACGTCGGTCACGCGGCAAGGCGCAAAGAGTTTGATAAGCTTCTGGTTCTCTTCCTGAATCGTCATACAATCGTCTCCTGTTCAGTTCGTTGAGGTTGAAATGTATCTAAAGTATAAGAGGGTGGTTCCATTCATTCTACCCATTTTTTGTCCTATCCTATACAGTTTTTATCATATTCATACCGTTTTTATCAAGTTTCCCATATTTTGCGATAACCTTTCCATATTATATGATGGTGTCCTTGCGGAAAGCAGGTTTGCATACCTAAAACTCC
>Ga0116164_10000303_pt1 | contig 44737 bp, 33 predicted proteins | sample AD_UKC109_MetaG_FD_89888 | JGI IMG/M metagenome (GOLD analysis project Ga0116164, IMG submission 89888) | Active sludge microbial communities of municipal wastewater-treating anaerobic digesters from Hong Kong - AD_UKC109_MetaG | ecosystem: Engineered > Bioreactor > Anaerobic > Digestate... | reverse complement strand
GATAAGACTTATCATAACAGCAGGAGAAGAATCGGGATGTATGGGTGTGCAACACCTTGCCGGGGTGTGGAATGATCCGGGAAGGGCACGGGCTGTTATCGTCGGGGAACCGACTGCAAACCTTCCCGCGACAGGCCATAAGGGAGCAATCTATCTGAATGCTGTCACATCAGGCATTACCGCTCATTCCTCAATGCCTGAACTCGGAGATAATGCCATCTACAAGGCTGCAGGAGCAATACTCAGGATAAAGGATCTGGGGTTTGATGCTGAAAAAGATGATTTGCTGGGATATCCGACAATCAATGTTGGGAAGATAAGCGGAGGATTGAATATCAACTCCGTACCCGATCACGCTGAGTTTACCATTGATATAAGGACCACCACTAAAACGGTCCATGAGGATGTACTGAAGAGACTGACAGATGAGCTTGGACCCGATGTGCTTGTTGAAAAACTTGTCGACCTTTTGCCCGTCCGGAGTGATGAGGATGATCCCTTCGTAAAGCAGGTTTATGATATCTGCAGAGTGAATGGGTCGGATGAAGGATTTCCAAAAGCTATGCCCTTTCTTACAGACGGCTCGGTGCTGCAGGGACTGTATAACAACGTTCCCACTGTCATTCTCGGGCCCGGAGAACCTGCTCTGGCCCACCAGACAGATGAATACTGCTTTATCGACAAACTGGAGGAGGCTGTTGACATATACAAAAGGATAATTGAAAAAAGCCAGACCGGATGAATGAATATCCTGAGAAGATAGCAAATGAGGAACAGCTCGAAGAGCTGCTGTCAAGACCAGGCAGGGAACTGGTTGAAATGATTGCCAGAACGGACGGGGACATTCTGTTCCTTGGCATTACAGGGAAGATAGGACCTTCCCTGGCCATGATGGCAGCAAGGGCTTGCGACAAAGGAGGAGTGAAGAAACGCATCATCGGTGTTTCACGTCATCAGAGTGAAGAACAAAGAAGAATTTTTAATAGTGCAGGTATCGAAACAATTACCGGCGACCTGCTCGATGATACTTTCCTTAAGAGCCTGCCGAAAGTGAAGAATGTATTTTTTCTTGCCGGGATGAAGTTCGGGTCTACTGAGAACCTGTCACTTACCTGGGCTATAAATACATATCTTCCCGGACTCGTGGCTGAGAATTTCCGCGACTCACGGATCGTGGTTTTTTCGACGGGATGTGTATACCCCCTGGTCAATCCGGCAAAGGGCGGGTCGGTCGAGACAGATAAACCTCTGGCAACCGGAGAATATGCCCAGTCCTGCCTCGGTAGGGAAAGGATGTTCGAATATGGCAGCAAGAGGTACGGGACACCGGTGATACTGATCAGGCTGAATTATTCAGTGGAGATGCGTTACGGAGTGCTGGTCGATATTGCCCAAAAGGTCTGGAATGAACAGCCTGTCGACCTGACAATGGGATACTTCAATATAATCTGGCAGGGAGACATGAATGATTACGTGCTTCGCTCCCTGGACCAGGTAAGCAGTCCTGCCCGTGTATTGAATGTAACAGGTCCGGAAATTCTTTCAGTCCATAAGACAGCTCTGAAATTCGGAGAGCTGATGAATAAAGAACCTTTTTTCATTGGACAGGAAGCCGATACGGCACTCCTTAGTAATTCCGGAGAGGCATTCAAATTGTTTGGAAAGCCACGGATAGCCACTGACAGGATCATTGAATGGACAGCAGACTGGATCATGGAAGGCAGGAGACTACTGGGCAAGCCGACCCATTTTGAAGAAAGAGACGGAAAGTACTAAATATACAAGTGAAATGAGTACGGATATAATTCCTGGAGATATACTGAACGCTCTGAAAAAGGGAGTGGTAATCCCAGCCCTTCCCCTGGCACTTGACATCAACAGGAAATTTGATGAGAGGCGTCAGCGTGCATTAATAAGATATTACCTCGATGCCGGGGCAGGCGGAATTGCCGTTGCAGTCCATACCACCCAGTTTGCCATTCGTCTTCCTGAGGTGGGTCTATTTGAACCACTGCTCGGGCTTGCCGCGGAAGAATTTGACATGTTTACAGCAAAAACCGGTAAGCCGGTGATCCGTATCTCAGGTGTCATCGGCTTAACCCCGCAGGCCATCAGGGAGGCTGAGGCAGCTCACAAATACGGCTACTATGCTGTTCTTTTAAGTCTGGCTGCTTTTGCGGAAGCACCGAACAGCGTTATAATAGAGCACTGCAAGGCCATTGCGGAAATAATGCCTGTCGTGGGCTTTTACCTTCAGCCAGCTGTTGGGGGAAGAGTGCTGGATAGAGGCTTCTGGAGGGAGTTTGCCCGGATAGAAAATGTAGTTGCGATCAAGATAGCTCCCTTTAACAGGTATAATACTCTGGACGTTGTAAGAGGCGTAGTTGAATCGGGAAGAGCTGATGAGATTGCCCTGTACACCGGTAATGATGATAATATCCTTGTTGACCTGCTTACAGAGTTTGAGATCGCATATGCCGGCAGGAGGATAAGGAAGCGTATCACCGGCGGACTGCTTGGCCACTGGGCGGTATGGACACGTAATGCTGTCAGACTGCTCGACGATGTCCATGCAGGGAAGTTTAATAATGACGTACCGGGAGCACTGACTCTTGCAGCCAGAATAACTGACAGCAATGCAGCGTTTTTCGATGCAGCAAATAATTTTAAGGGATGTATCGCCGGCATACATGAGGTCCTCCGCAGGCAGGGCCTGCTTGAAGGTGTTTGGACCCTCGACAGGGATGAAGGACTGTCGCCAGGGCAGAAGGAAGAGATCGACAGGGTGTACCGCGCATATCCTGAAATGAACGACGACCTGTTCGTCGCGGAGAATCTTGACAAATGGCTGAAATAAGTCAGTAACACGCTTATCATGGAGGGAAACACATCTTTCCGGATCCGATCAATGAATATTCATGACCTGCCCTTAGCTCTGGAATTATCACGGCAGGAGGGCTGGAACCAGACCGGAAAGGACTGGAATTTCCTGCTTAGTAATACTCAGAACAAATGCGTGGTTGTGGAATCAGGCGGCAGACTTGCCGGCACAGCCACAGCTTTAAACTACGATAACAGGGTTGCCTGGATAGGCATGGTGCTGATAAATAAGGAATTAAGAGGACAGGGTGCAGGAAGGCTTGTCTTTGACCATATTCTCGGAGAGCTTAAGGATATCGAATCCATAAAGCTCGATGCCACGCCGGCAGGCTATCCCCTGTACCGCAGGTCGGGATTTGAAGATGAGCTGGAAATATGCAGGATGACAAACGGATCATTGACAAACCTCACGATCAGGGAACCTGGATCCTGTATTGAAAAAATCACAGAAGAAACTCTTCCGGAAGTAATAAAATATGATGAGGCGGTTTTTGGTGTCAACCGGACATCCCTGCTGAATTATTTCCTGGACAACTATCCTGATAAATGTTATCTGCTGAGAAGGGATAAAAAGATATGTGCTTATATGCTGGGCCGCGACGGAATCCGCTATAATTATATAGGTCCTGTTTATGCCGGCAAAACCGCCGATGCCAGGCTCCTGATCTCAGAAGCACTGGGATCGCTGAAGGGAAAGGCCGTGGCTCTTGACATAATGAAGGATAAGCAGGAACTCACAGAGTGGCTTCAGTCGGTCGGGTTTTCAATCCAGCGGTGTTTTGTAAGGATGGTATTCAGAAGCAATAAGTACAGGGGAAGACCTGAACACCAGTATCTTATCTCAGGGCCCGAATACGGCTAGGGTTATCTATGAACCCTGCGGTTTGGGTCTGGCAGGCAGGAAGGAGATTATAGCTGCTCCTGCGATGGCAACGCATATAAGTATTATGAATCCCACAGCATAACTTTTAGCTGCTTCATTATATACGGCTCCCAGCAGCATCGGAAAAAGCGATTCAGCGATCCCGTCGGCAACAAGTATTATTCCCATGGTCCGTCCCAGGACCTTTACCCCGAAAAGATCTGCTGCCATGAGAGGGATGATCATATAATCGCCTCCGAGCCCTATTCCGAAGATCACCGCAAAAATGTAGATGCGTCCGGTAAAATCAGGAACAAGCAGTAGAGGGATGGAAGAACCGACGATCAGGTATATCAGTATCATTACATGTTTGCGGCGGAACAGGTCAGCCAGCCAGCCCATGATGACCCTGCCTGCCAGGCTCGATATAAGTACAAGTGAGATCACATGTGCCGACTGCGACTGGGTAAAGTTCAGGTCGCGGAGGTAGAGCTTCAGATGCTGGTTTACTCCTCCCACGACGCCTATTGCGCACATGCTTCCAAGCGCGAGCAGGTAGAAGTTACGGTTTGAAAGGATATTTTTTATAGGTACGGCAGTTTCTTTTTCAACAGTCTTAACTGCTGTTACGGAGGAGCCTTTTATGAACCACACCATCGGGAAGGCTATCAGTATTACAAGGAACCCGATAGCGGCAAGTGAGTTATGCCAGCCGAAATTCTTCTCCAGTCCGGCTGCGATGAGGGGTACCAGGGCTCCGCCGGTGCCGATACCCAGGTAAGCTATCCCCATTGCTTTTCCCCTGTTTTTGTCGAACCATCTGGATATCAGTACCTGGCATGGGAGAGGACCTCCGCACAGGTAGCCAAGGGCATTGAACAGGTAGAAAAGGTAGAAGAGAGGCAGTGAGTCGGCGAAGCTCAGTCCAATGAGAGCCACACCCATCATAAGTACTCCGGCCATCATCAGCCTTCTTGGTCCGTACCTGTCGATAAGCCATCCCGTTATAAATCCGAATACCGGTGCTACCAGCAGTTTGCCCAGGGCGTTGCCTGAAGTAACTATTGTTCTCGACCAGCCATATTCTTTGGTCATGAAATCAAAGAAGAATGGTAATCCGTAGTAGGCAAATCCCACCAGTGCGAAAAGCGCCAGGAAGGATGTTATTACAATATAGGTCTGTGAACTCCGTGGCTTTGCCGGAGAGATGAGCTTTTGGGGAGGTTGATTCATTTATTGGCAGAAAATGGAAATAAAGCTAGTAAATATTTCTGATGATACTCTGTTCGCATATATTCCTCTCAAATATCACTTCTTCCTGGATTCAGAAAATTTTATCTTATTCATTATGGGAAGAACAACATAAGGCATCCATATCGCTTTAAAGCCGGAAAAGATCAGACCATCAATAATAAAAGAATTATGAAACTATCTCAAGCAGTTTAGTGTTTATTTCCGGGCTGCCTGTAAAGATTTTAGCGTTGATATTTTTAATGTTCCTGATGGCCGGCAATACCTTCCCATTTTTAACACTTTCGATATAGTAGGAAGTCACAAAGGAGATGTACAGATCTTTCAATGGCTTCAGTGAATTTTCTGCTTCCCTGTCTCCGGCGGCATATTTAATAAGCTGCCCTGTAGCCTGTGAAAATAATTCAAGGTTTTCATAACTGAAGTCTGGTTTACTTTCCAGTAAATATTCAGATATAGATGTGATTCGTTCTATGTTGTCTATTTTTTCAGCTGTAGTGTCTTTACGGTTATGTTCCATTATCTGGTCTTCTATTCCTTCAAATTCAAGGGGCATTATACCCAGGACGATGTTCCAGGCAAAATCAAGGGCCAGGATATCAATAAACTCTTCTTCCAGCACAGGAGCAACTCTCCTCAATATATCTGCCATGACTGAATTATTTCTCATTGTAGTCCACTTTAGTGGTGCATTCTTCTTAATAGGTCATCTTGTTGATGGAGTCTGCATATAAATATAAGATATTTAATGAACTACCGAAGTCATGTCCTCTTAGGTCAATGCTCTGAGCTCTGAGCCCTGAGCCCTGTGCTTCAATACAACCTGAACACCTTCCTGTTCTTCCTCACCACCTCATCCATAAACTTTGATTTAATATCCTTATGCTTTTCATCAGTGATCGAGTTAAGCAGCTCAAAACATTTATCAAACCTCCCCAGCTCTCTATTGATTTCTATTCTGGTCATGAGTGCATTGAAATCCTGGTCTTCTGATTTTTCAATCAGGTAAAGAAGCGATTTGAGATTATCCTCGTGAAGCATTTGCATTTCCTCTGTTATCTGGTCTTCCATTTTATTGCGGACATAATCGTTGAAACTTGTGAATATCATGAATCTGAGGTATTGCTCATTCTCTTCCAGGCCAAGAGCCTCAAAGTATTCATTAAAATTGGGGAAGTCAAAATCTTCGATATGCTTGAACTGCTGATAATCCTCATCATCCCATTCAAGTTCTCTTGTTGCCAGTTTTTCTTCTGCATGGAAGAATTTACCGCAATTTTTGCATTTCACCAGCCATGGAAATTCAGGGAGCATGGGAGCGATCTGTTTGCCGTCGGACCATAGCCGGGCTCCGAATGTATTACCGCTTATAAGGGTTCTTTTTTTGCCGGGATGTCCGCATACCGGGCAGGGGATGATTAGTGTGTGACCTGGGATCATAGCTCTTTTATATAGTTTATTTTATACTGATTGATAAATATGTGGATTTCAAATACTATACCGTTTATTCAATAACAAAATATATTCATATAAATAACAGATTATTCACTAATTATGCAATTATTAAGTATATTATTATATTATCAGAATTTATATATTTGTATCAAATATTGATATTATGAAGACACTGATTTCCTGGCTGGCCTATAACAATGATTTCATCCGTGATCCTGCAAAGAATGTATTGAAAGGAGTAAATCCCCACGGACCTAATTTCAACATGCACAGGTATTTCTGGCATTCTGGAAATTATGACAGGCATATAATACTTTATTCCGGCAGAGGTGATTCAACAGGTGTGGAGATGCTTATAAACGATATTAATAGAGAATATAAGGATCACCTGGTTGAAAGCATAAACATGGCCATTGATGATCCTATAAGTCTTTCAGAGATCAAGCCGAAAGTTGAAAGGCAGCTTTTTGAGATAAGGGATGACGAGATAGTCATATTCGCATCACCCGGAACTCCTACCATGCAGGTAGCCTGGTATATCTGCCACACAAGCCTGAAGCTTAACACCCGGATCATACAGACCCGTCCTGCGGAAAAATCAAAAACCGGCAGGCCCGATATTCTGGAAATGGAGCTTGAGCAATCAGCTACCCCGGTATCGATGGTGATAAAGGAAAAGAACCTTGAAGACCGCGGGATGAGGGAGGATTATAAAATCACCGCTTCCATAAAACCTGTATATGATACTGCAAAACTTATTGCCCAGAACGATAAAACCACTGTTCTCGTCCAGGGTGAAACAGGTACGGGGAAGGAGCATCTGGCAAGATTTATCCATGATAATTCTCCGCGCAGTAAAAAACCCTTTGTGACCATCAATTGTTCAGCATTCGGAGACAGTTTGCTTGAGTCCAGGCTGTTCGGTTATAAAAAGGGATCTTTCACCGGGGCAGACAGGGATACGACCGGGCTCTTCGAAAAGGCAAACGGAGGGACAATCTTACTTGATGAGATAGGTGATATTTCTCCATATATGCAGCAATCTCTTTTAAGGGTAATCCAGGAAAAGGAGATACAGCCTATTGGAGGAATCTCAAAGCCTGTTGATGTCAGGATAATATCGGCTACAAACAGGAACCTGGCAGACATGTGCCGTGACGGCAAGTTCAGGTGGGATCTGTACTACAGGCTTGTTGTTACTGAACTCAGTCTGCCTGATTTGCTGGAACGCGGGACAGATGATCTTGATGAAATGATCAGGTTTTTTATTAAAAAGAAACAGGAGGAGATGAACAAGGAGAAGGCCATTTCTCTAAGTCCCGAAGCCAGACAATTCCTTTTAAGCTATCCCTGGCCGGGAAATGTCCGTGAACTTGAGAACCTGGTTGAGAATCTTTATGCCTGCTATTCAGGGACTATTAAGGCGGAAGATATCCCCCGGAGGTTTAAGAATGTGCCTGTAGAAGAATCACTTCTTTGGAAAGACGTTGAAAAAAGGCATATTGAGAAGGTCATGAAACTAAAAAAAGGAAACAAGCGCCAGGCTTTTTACGCTCTTGGCTATGGAGCTTACAACACCTTCAACAGCAGGCTCAAGGAATATGGAATCGATCCGGATGATCTCTGAAAGCCAGGTTAGAATCAGCTAATTCTTCCAATAAGACTGTATTGTATATATCATAAATTGATATATAGAATGTATTATTGATATATTACATCGCTATCTTAAACGGTATAATATATTGTAATCCAATACTTTTCCTGTTTTATGCCATTCCGGAATATAATTTGTCATTCTCTGGCATGTATACAATATAATATAATGCAGAAATGAATAACGGAATTGTAAATAGTAATCAAAGCGAAAGAGAGAGAGCCGGCCTTCAAAACCACGGCACATACGGAGGTACTCTTCTCGATCCAAGATGGAAATCGAGACGACAGGAGATTCTGAACCGGGATAATAACAAATGTATTAACTGCGGATCGGAGGAAGATCTCCAGGTGCATCACAGGCAGTATCATTTCTCGACGGGTCTTAATAAATACCGGAATCCGTGGGAATACAGCGAGCGATATCTGATAACACTCTGCGGAAAATGTCACAAAAAAGGACATCACACCTACAAAGTCCCGGTTAAAACTGTAAGCTAACCATAAACCTTAAACTACAAACTTTAAACCGACAGTCATGAGCCTATTCAACTTCTTCAGAAAAAGACAGCAGAACAACGGAACAGATCCGGCTGAAAATGAAACCCTTGTTCCCAGGGATCTCTTTGTTGATGAAAGTGATCCTGTACAGGTTGCCCTGCCCGGCTCATCAGAATCATCCAGCGGAATAGAAGCTGTCTATTCCTTTCTCCAGGCAGACTATGAGCCGAGAGGTTATAACGATGCCCTTACCAATCCTGATGACAGCTACAAGACTGATAACCTCAGGCTGCTGAGCCAGGATCTGGCAATTCATATCCAAAGAGCTAATACCTATTACGAGAGTACTTTAAAAGAACTCAATTTTCATATCAGCAGCAGAGGCAGGGCTGGTCTTGTCGACCTTGTGGAAGAACTGAAAATGAGAAAGGAACTTGTTCTCAGTTTCCTTGAAAAAATAGGTAAGATACAGAGCGACGCCGATAACCGTAACGGCCTCACGGAACGTATCATTCTCTCATACCAGAGAGGTTTCTCCAGGGGACTGGCTGCAATAACCCAGGCCCGTATACTTAATCAACGACTATAAAACCCTTCAACCCTTAAACCCTTAAACCTTTAAACCCTTAAACCATAATACCATGAAAAATCTCTGGCTCAAAATCGGATGTTATCTCACGGGGTACAATTACACAATCGTTAAGAACTCAAGCGAAGCTACTGCCAGAACTGTTAAGAAATACTTCTCAGCCCTACTGATTGTAAGCATATTATGGGGCTTCATCGGCTACAGCTTTGCCCAAAGGTATCTTGATGCCGGCATACCTGCTTCTTCTGTCATTGCCCTGGTTATGATATTTATTGTGATCCAGGTTGAGCGCCAGATAATTCTTTCATCAGGCAGAAACCGGCTAGTGCCTGTATTCAGGGTACTTATAGGTGTTGTGATGGCAGTAATCGGTTCTGTAATAATCGATCAGATCATATTTAAAGACGATATTGAGAAGGGGAGGATCAGTAATATTCAGACCGAAGTGAATAATATCCTGCCTGCCAAGACGGCCGAACTGGATAGCCAGATAAGCCAGCTCGACCTTGCCATCGCACAAAAGGAATCGGAAAGGGCTTCAATCATAGATGAAATCACCGCCAGGCCTTTTATTAAGACAACCTCGGCAGAGATCAAGCATTTCCAGATGCAGACAAACGGACATAACGGTGAAAGCAAGGATACGCTTGTGAAGAGGACCGATTATACCCTGACCGATGTGGCAAATCCCAAAGCAACCCTCTTACCGAATATTACAGATCAGGTAAACCAGCTTCGCAGACAGAAAGCCGAAAAGGAAAACAGCAAGATCAACGCAAGGCAGGAGCTGGAGGCTGAACTGCAATCCAAGATTGGTTTCCTGGATGAACTGCAGGTTCTCTTCTCAATATTATTCTCTTCTAATATTGCCCTTGCTGTCTGGTCGATGTTTTTTCTCTTCTTTTTATCACTCGAAATACTCGTACTGGTAAACAGATATGGAGAAGATAAGAATGATTATGACAGGGTGATTGAACATCAGATGGACACCAGGATGATCATGCTGGACAAGTTAGCGGAGAATCTTACCCGGAACTAAAACATAAGGATTTCATTCACTGTACAGGGAATTCATTAATTCAGAAAAATGTGATTCCGATATTTTCCCACTCTGAAGCAGGTTGTTTGCCAGAATGCCATAATCGCCGATAACAAGTCCGTGGTTTGCCGGCAGATACAGGGAGATGTCAAATCCATAGCGTCTGGCGATATCGGTGATGTCATTTTTATTCTGTTCAATAAAGGCCTTGTTGATAAGGCCCAATTCTTTAAGTCTGAATAACAAAGCAAGATGGGAGACTCCGAAGAATTGTCCGATTTTAAGCAATGTTCCGTTTGTAATTTTATTTAATCCAAGCTCTTTTCCCGGGATAATGTCAAGTATTCCGGATTCAGGCATTAAAAGATTAGCAGAAAAACTATCGGCGAGGTATTCAGTTTCGCTAACCCTGTTGAATGCGCCGGTCAGACATCTGTGCGGAATAAAATCTTCCTCAACATAAAGATGATAAAGCTCGTGAACTATGGTAAAATTTTGCCTGCCCAGTGAATGGGAGGAGTTTATTAAAATAAACTTTGAGTCTCCGGATTTTATGGCAGCCCCGGAGAAATTCTCAGAGAGTGGTCTGAAGACTGCAACGATATTCAGTTTCAGTAGAAGTGAATGAGTCTTTATTGGTTCCGACTGGCTCAGGTCTGCCATATCTCTGAAGCCTGCTACTGACTTTTTTATCAGTATCGACATTTTATTCATTTGCCAGGCTTTTTAGTTTCAGATAGTTTTTGACTATTCTGCGGAAAGCAGAAGTCTGCTTGAGATCCTCATCAGTTGCATCAATAAGCCTGAAGGAAGTTACAATTCTGATTTCTTCAGGATTCTCTGCGAGCAGATGATCAGTATCTACATTAAACAGATCGGCGAATGATTCCAGGTATTTAACAGGGACTGGCCGGGAACCGTTTTCATAATAACTCAGTGATTCACGATTAATGCCAATTATTGAAGCCACCTGTTCCTGTGTCAGGCCATAACTTTCGCGTAATAGCCTGATATTTTCACCAATGGATGCCATAGTAGTCGGATTTGTGTTGTTACAAATATATATAATATATCGGATATATCATATTTTGTAACAAATAATTCCGGCCACTAGATACCACTTTCAGACGGCCAGAATGTATCCTTCTTTTTCTGGATTATCTATTCTGACAAATTTGAGAATTTGAAAATCGAACAGATGGAGGCTAAGTCTCAATCCTTCTTATTCTGGACTATCTATTCTGACGAGTCAGACGGGGTAATTATACCAATCTTAATCCAAGTCTCAATCCTTCTTATTCTGGACTATCTATTCTGACCTGGCGTAAGGATTGCGCAAGTAGGTAGCTCAATTGTCTCAATCCTTCTTATTCTGGACTATCTATTCTGACAACTCCAAAAAGATGGTGTTAATATCACCGAAGTGTCTCAATCCTTCTTATTCTGGACTATCTATTCTGACCGCATAAAAAAAGACGGGAAATACATGAACGAACATGTCTCAATCCTTCTTATTCTGGACTATCTATTCTGACTAATGTCAAACTAATAAATTGGAAAAAATGAAAGAAGTCTCAATCCTTCTTATTCTGGACTATCTATTCTGACCGGGAGTTTCTCGGCAAAGGTGTTGTAAGGAACGGGTCTCAATCCTTCTTATTCTGGACTATCTATTCTGACAAAATGAAAGAGATTACATTAAATCAAGTTTCAGACGTCTCAATCCTTCTTATTCTGGACTATCTATTCTGACCCCGTGTAAAAGTAAATTAAGTTTCTAAATTTCAAAGTCTCAATCCTTCTTATTCTGGACTATCTATTCTGACCCTGTTAACAGTGCAATTGTACTAATGAGTTACAGTCTCAATCCTTCTTATTATGGACTATCTATTCTGACTCACGGGAAATGTTGACACAGCTCGGCATTACCAAGTCTCAATCCTTCTTATTCTGGACTATCTATTCTGACGCGGGTCAATCTATTGCTATAAAAATGCAGAGAACGTCTCAATCCTTCTTATTCTGGACTATCTATTCTGACGCTGGTGGTGGCGGACGGAAAGCTCCGATTAATTATTGTCTCAATCCTTCTTATTCTGGACTATCTATTCTGACACGGGACAAAGAACACCGTTAACAACCGCTTTACAGGTCTCAATCCTTCTTATTCTGGACTATCTATTCTGACCGGCAAAGAGTTCGTTGTCTTTGGCAATAAGAACTGGGTCTCAATCCTTCTTATTCTGGACTATCTATTCTGACACAAATAAATAGCTACTATAGGGTTTATGGCAATCACTGTCTCAATCCTTCTTATTCTGGACTATCTATTCTGACAAGAACTGGACTGCACTAAAACCAGTGGAACAACCTGGTCTCAATCCTTCTTATTCTGGACTATCTATTCTGACATGCGTGAAGTTGCAGGGAAGGAAACTGCAGTAAGGTCTCAATCCTTCTTATTCTGGACTATCTATTCTGACTTTCCTATTAATCCATTAGAGATAGAGGTTAAAGTCTCAATCCTTCTTATTCTGGACTATCTATTCTGACCGGAAAGCACTGAGTATTAACTAAATAAAATTGGAAGTCTCAATCCTTCTTATTCTGGACTATCTATTCTGACAAATTGGAAAAAGATGGAACGCATAACACTGAACAAGTCTCAATCCTTCTTATTCTGGACTATCTATTCTGACAGGATAAAATAAAGACATAACAGGTTGCAAAATAAAGTCTCAATCCTTCTTATTCTGGACTATCTATTCTGACAATGGAAAGAGTTACATTAAACAAATTAAGTCAAAAAGTCTCAATCCTTCTTATTCTGGACTATCTATTCTGACATCACCAAAAGTACAGTCAAAGGTAAGGAACGTGAGTCTCAATCCTTCTTATTCTGGACTATCTATTCTGACTGGTGCATTCATAGCTGTACAGGTACCTGGACATAATGGTCTCAATCCTTCTTATTCTGGACTATCTATTCTGACATTATTAAAAAAGTGGGCTTCTGTCAGGGATTCTGTCGGGTCTCAATCCTTCTTATTCTGGACTATCTATTCTGACCAGTTGGCAAGGAAACTAAGGAAACTGTAGTAAGTGAGTCTCAATCCTTCTTATTCTGGACTATCTATTCTGACTACATCGAAGAAAAGCATACCGAATTATTTAATGAGTCTCAATCCTTCTTATTCTGGACTATCTATTCTGACTAAGCATTAAGGACCACTAGTAATATAGGCTTTACGTCTCAATCCTTCTTATTCTGGACTATCTATTCTGACTTATGGTTTTATATGTCTCGTCCTAAGAGTCACTGTCTCAATCCTTCTTATTCTGGACTATCTATTCTGACTAAGTGTTATAACTTGAAATGGTGTGTCGGGTACTTGTCTCAATCCTTCTTATTCTGGACTATCTATTCTGACTTGGGTACAATTACACCTTTCACATTTAGCATAAATGTCTCAATCCTTCTTATTCTGGACTATCTATTCTGACACGGTAGCATCGTCAACGCGTGGTCTGACGACAAGCGTCTCAATCCTTCTTATTCTGGACTATCTATTCTGACCTGTCAACCACCGTGAAGACTCTGATGCTTACGTCTCAATCCTTCATATTCTGGACTATCTATTCTGACAGCATCGTCAACGCGTGGTCTGACGACAAGCCCTCTGTCTCAATCCTTCTTATTCTGGACTATCTATTCTGACTTTTGGGGATTTTCTTTACATAATGCGGAGATTAAGTTGTCTCAATCCTTCTTATTCTGGACTATCTATTCTGACAAAATCACATTTATTCATGTGAAGCTGAAAGAGTTGGGTCTCAATCCTTCTTATTCTGGACTATCTATTCTGACGGCGTTGACCTGTCACGCATCAAAAAAGACGGGAAATGTCTCAATCCTTCTTATTCTGGACTATCTATTCTGACTCTATAATTTGTATGTAATTGACATCCTTTGAGATATCGCTGGAAATATTAACCAGCTCACTTGAATTCCTGTGTTTTTGGCTGTCATTTTTTAACCCGCAAAGTTAGTTTAAAATTAAATAAAATATGTGTTCTTATTGCCAATTGCAAACTCAAAATCGACATTCTTACCAATCACCCTCATACCTGATATATTCTCTTCCCCAGCCGGCAGAAAAAAAATACTGTCATTATTCTCATACATAGCCTGTATTTCCTTCAGGATTTCCTGCATCTCCCTTACGGTTTTTCGCTCCAGCCTGCCTACAAATACCGATTTCTGAACCCTCATGCACCCCTTCTTTAACAGAAACCTGGCTATATGCCTCCGGATTCTGTGATCTTCAATGTCGTACATTATGAAACTTATCATCTCATTTGATTTTAAAAATCTCGATCCTTCAAAAAACTTTGTAAGATTCTTTATCCTTGTGTCAATATCTGACAGGTCTGTATCAATATTTGATATCTTTCCTGAAGGGATATCAATGGCTGACCTTTGTAATAACCTGATTATCTCAATAAAAGATTTGTCTGTGTCTTTTTTCTTCCTTGGCACCGGCTTTGATCTATATCTTTAAATTATAATATTACTATGCTACTCAGGGGAGAAAATATTACGAAAAGCAATACTGAAATACTTCGCCCGAAAAGCGTTTATGAAATTTACAAGGAAATTTCAAGAACTAACACAACCCTGTCTGATTTAATTCTGCGAGTAAGGAAAGTGGCAGGCCTTGACCGTAGTGCATACCAGGCCCTGAAAAAACAGCTTCCCTTTTTCACCGGCTCATCTTTCGGTGATAATACCAGATCTTCTGAGCATTTCATGCATGCTTCATATTTTATTCTCGACATAGATAAATGCTTTGACAATGAAGGTCAAATGATCGAGCTTCGAAGCAGGCTCGCCGGTGACCGAAGGCTTAACCTTATGTTTACATCACCAGGGGGACTTGGACTGAAACTGCTTTTTGTACTGGATGAACCTTGCAGATCGACAAAATTCTTCTCTGATGCCTACAGGTCATTTGCTTCACAACTGGCCAAAGACTACAGGCTTGAGGATAAAATTGACCTTGCAACCCATGATGCAACACGTGTGTGTTTCCTTTCACACGACAAACAAGCCTATTACAATGCAGTTCCAGAAAAAATATCCTGGAAATCATACCTGCCTTCCGGCGACCTCTTCCTTGAACCGGAAGACACTATATCAGGTACCGGAGAATATAAAATTCAAAATAAAATACCTGAAGTTTCAAATTGTTCCAACGATATCCAGCCGGATGTCTACAGGGCTATATTGAAAAAACTGAACCCTGAAAGGAGATATCCTGAGCCTAAAAGTTATTTTGTCCCTGAGATACTCAACCTCATTGAAGAACCAGTAAAGGATGCTGTGCTGGAACACAATATTTCCGTAAGTGAGATAAGAAATATACAGTATGGCAAGAAATTCTGCTTTTCTTGTTTTCTGCATAAGGCAGAACTTAATGTATATTATGGAAAGAAGGGATTCAGCGTGGTAATAACTCCCGCAAACGATACCAATCCTGACCTGAACAAGATAGTCTACGCAATAGTCTCCGAATTAATATTTGCGCCCGGATTCATAATTAAAGATCAGGATTCTCCCTCAAACTTCCATTTGAGAAGGAATGATGCAAAATCCTGAGCTGCCAGGTCGATATGTGTATTTCTGCTCCTCTCAAGATTGTTATATAGCACCACTTCCGCAAAATAATCGTTGAAAGCATTCACCAGAATACGTTTACCCGGGGTATCAAGATAGCAGGTTCCATGGTCTATGACAAAAAATTCCCTGAATATAACTTCCTGCATGCACAGGTTTAGCACCACAAAATCAGCCCAGATCCTGAAATTTTCTATAAAATCATAGGTAAATACCGGTCTGTTATACTCATCCCGGTGCATAATCCCGATATAGGGATCAATTCCGGCTTTTATCAGGGCTCCTTCAACACGATGGTATAAAATGCCGTATGCATAATTCAGCATTGAATTAAACATGTCTGATGCAGGATGCTGTGATCTTCCCTCAAAACTATACTGAGAGGGAAGATTACTGCTTATGCAGCTGAAATACCAGCGTGAAGCAGAACCTTCCCATCCCCGTATCGACGAACTTATCTCCGGAATTGAAGATCCCTTCACCGTTCTGATTTTTTTCCTGTAGCCTTCAATCCTGTCCGTGGTCTTATTGATTAGCTCATTGGTGCTTCCGTCAGCTTTTTGAAGGGAGAAAAGCAGGGCAAGCTGATTATCAAGCTTTCTTAGAACCAGTTTCTTGATCCACCCGACTGCAGCAGCCGATCTTGAAAATTCAAGCTGTCGTCTTCTTATTGTTGTTATTGATCCAAATTTGTTACTCCATAGCCTGGCGTAGGGTACTCCTCCGCGGTCCATAAAGATCACTTCTATACCGTTTTCGACAGCAAGCTTAATAGCGCTTGTGGTAATTGCTGCAGTCTTTGTGACGAGTATTGAATCGACCTTATCAGCCGCAAACATCCGGCTTTCATCTTCAGCCTTTATATGAAACATATCATCTTTCACGCAGATCTCGGTTCCATATTTGTCTATTACCAGTTGCATCGCTTAAGAATTTATTTAATTACAGCATGTCAAAGAACGTACCGGCTTACAGGCGGCTGATGATCTCAGACCGCAGATCCCCGATCAGTCCAAAATCCTTAACTCCGAAATAGGGATCAAGGTAACCGGTCATAAAATCTTCAATATTAGTCTGATGTTCAGAAAATATTGCATTTAGAATGATTTTGCTTATGCCTCTGCCCTGGTGAACCAGCATGTTCCTTTTATCCTGTACTGAGCCTAAAACCTTTAGTATACTTTCAACTTCACCTGGCAGGCATGAATTATAGAATTTCAATATAAAACCAAAAATCTTTGCTCCCGGGACAAGTGTCTTCTGATTATATTTTTTCTGCCTCAGATAATCAAGCAGGTCACGATTCCTTTCAATACAGCTATTGAAACTGGTGAAAGGAAAATCCTCAGTTGTATTGCCCCAGTTGATCTTTTTTGAAACATAAGGTTTTAATATTTGTTCATACAGTGCAAAAAGCCTCCATACCAGTTCTTCCGTATTTGAGCAGTATTCATTTGCCTTGACTGTAAGATAGAGCCACATGTTCATCTTCTGGGGATCAGGCTTTTCGACCCAGGTCTCAAATATCCTTTTTACAACAGAATTTCTCTTTCTTAGTGATAGCCAGGGTTCTTTAAACGACATGCTTACCAGCGAGGAATGGTCAAGCCTCATCAAGGTATCCCCCAAATCGGCGAGGGAATTAATTTCCGGATCACCTGACAAGTTCAGTGACCTTACCTGGGAGAATCTGAAATATCTTGCCATCTCCCTGGCTTTTGCCCTTGTAAGGTTATGGAGGAATTTCCTGGGGAATTCAAGGATCGCCGGTTCACAATTCTCAGCCACCTGGATAAGCTTTATAAGAGGAAAATGTTCTATGAACCTCAGTGTAAGCGCCTGGTTTACCTGGTCGATCCCTCCCTGCGGCATGAACCATACTTCAGCTTCATCCTGCGATTCCTCAATTAAATTTTTCTTTCTGAACTCATCTTCAAATCGTTCATACCAGAGGTCGATAAAGGTTATCCTTTCGTAAACCTCATAGGTATCAAATTCTGATATCCTGCCCGGGAATTTGTCAGACAGATATTTCTCAGCAAGTTCAGGCAGGTTAACCGTGTCCCTCTCTTTGAAACGGGCAGGTACATTGTCATTCGCCTGGTTCGTAACAATAAAAATCAGCAGGTCTATATTTCCGGATTCTCTCAGCACAAAACTTATTGCCGTTTCGATTAAAGGCAATAAAATATGGCCTTTTATTATTGAATAATCTTCAGTAAGCTGTGTACACCCGCTGCGCATTGATGCAAGAAGGAGTGTCCCCGGATGGTCTGCATGAGGCATTACTCCGACCAATCTTTTGTTTCCCCCTGGCAGAACATATTCAAAGAAACCATTTTTCCTATAATATTCGTCGGGTACCGTAAGCTGAACATCCCGTGTTCCGGTCGTTACTACAAGAATCCTTTTCATGCTGATTCAGAATTGAAGGGTAGTCCATCCCATAGGTATCAGGGGGTTAGTACAAACGGTCCTGGTAACTGGAAATTCCTTTTGCCTTGGTTTGCCAAGGCTGAGAAGTTTGACATATTTCATGAAAATATCAGGGCTCTCATCGTAGATTGCCAATCCCAGTGAGTTGTCAAAATAGGTCTTGCCGAAACCAAGTCTCAGATATGCAATTTTTCTGTCAGATCCAATTTTTCCGGAAAGCTTTTCATAAAAATCAAAGAGAGCATTATAGATGTTTCGAGATTCATCATCCTTATCAAATTTGTCAGCATGAGAATCAAGAATGTCCCAGTCCGTATCCACGGATTTCTTACTGAAATTATTAAGTACACTCCATAAATTTTCAATACCGTGATTAAGAAAATCAAGATCTCTGTGTTTGATAACTGGCACTAATGTAAGATCAAAATCAGAAGAAGTTCTTTCCTGCAAGGTTTCCAGGTATTGAGGTATTCCCAGATTCGTTTTTACTAAATGAAGCCGGCTCACTTCGCTTATAACCATGTCTTCTGAGGACAGGAGTTCAGAATCAGAAAATTGCAGGCAGAAGAAATCGTGGTGTGAATCACCCCTTGCTGTTAATTTACCAAATAAATCACTGACAAGTTCATCCAACGAGATTTTGATTGTTAATGCTAATTGTCTGTCTGGTGTATTTGAAGATCTTATTTTTCCGATTATTGCCGTCAGTTTTGATTTTCCGGTTCCTGAACTGGAAAGCCAGTTATAAAGAATCGCTGTTTTAACCGCTCCTTTTATTGAACTGCCCGGTATGTAAGGTTTGCCTCCAGATTTTAGCATCGGTCTTATATACATCCGTCTGTCAGGTCTTCCTCTGATCTGAAATTTATTAAGCATAAGTTTTTCAGGATCTGTCCCGAGCCCGTTTTTTATGAACTGTTCCAGTTGAAAATTGGTTCGTGTATTTGACACCTGCCTGGATTCTCTTATGAATTCATCCATCAGTCCTTTTTCAAGAACCATCCTGCCAAGCTTATCGGGATCAATATAGATAACCTCACGACCTTTTATTATAAAATCGCATAGGGGAGACAACTGGTCCGATTTGTCATTCCCTATTGTCAAGGGTGTCTGAAGAGTTATCTTTATTTTGTGTCTGTTGGTTTTCATTGAGCGGGATCTTACATGTTAATCACTTTCTTGTTTACCGGCCAGCAGACGGGCATACCGTAGCGGAGGAACTTGCCCTTGCCCCCTGCTGAAAGGTCAGCTATATTTCCACGGGGCGTCTTGGTACTCAGGGCGCCCTCTCTGATCATAAGTATCTTTTTCAGCTGGCCTTCTTCAGTCTTCCTCCCACCTCGGGTCATTACCCGGTATGCAAGGCAATTCCTGAGATCTTCTCCGGGAAGGAGAAGTCCTAGGTTTACATAGAACACGTCGTCAGTGATTTTCGGCAGCGGATTCACGGACCACTCTATATCTTCAAAAAACCCACAGCCTGATGTCCTCTGCCCTCCAAGCCCCGTATCGGCCAGGAGGCTGATCACCGTTTCCAGCTTATTCTTCGCTTCAGGATCAAGATCATTGCAATCAGCCAGGAAATAATAACTAATGCTCACATCCGAAGATCCGCACAGTGTTATGTTGGTCTGCTGATAAAGTGTGTCCTCACGGGTTGTGGAATGAATCTTCACCCTTGGCAAGGAATTCATCTCGTAGGCTGTGAAAATTTCCGGACTGATACTGGTAAGGTTATTCCATTCCTCAGTAAAGCATGCAAATCTCTTACCCGGGGTTTTAACTTCCTGATCTACCATTCCTTTTTCCCATATCCCTGTAGAAATCCACTCAACCTGTTTCAGCCTTTTACGGTCTTCCTGGTTTTCGAGCTTCATCATCATAGGACGGGGAAGGAAGAATACCGTTTTATTCTTACCCCTGAAACAGAACATGCCGGATGAGATCCTGATCTTCCCTTCCCTGAAAAGCATGACGAATTTTTCTGTTTCATCGGGCCATACCTGGTTATGGATGTTAACGAGGGCGGAAAAGATAGTATCAGAATGCGGGAAAGCTGAAGTATGGTCAAGGAAAGTCTCTCCGAAAGGTGTATAATCACCAAAATGGAAAGAGCTTCCCGGTTTGGCCAGAAGTATCACCGCTCTCATGGCTTATTGAAATTTTGCAGTTGAAAATTCAAGTATTTCTGACTTCCGGTCCTTTCCTGAGGGTCCGTAAAAATCAACTGTTTTTCTCAGTTCGAATTTCACATCACTGAAACTTGTCTTTCCGTATCCCCTGGTTCCCTGGCCGCCCAGGTAATCGTCACATAACAAATGCATGGCCTTGATTATAAACTCAACATCTTCTTCGTAAGTATTGTCGTATACGTCATATATCATTTCAAAACTGAACTGTGCCCCTGCTGGCACTCTTTCAATCTGCCTTGGGTGTTCAGCAGTTCCGGTTTTACGATTTATAGTGTTTTCCCATTTCACCTCTGAGTAGTTGAAATCCATCTCGAGGTCATGGAATGTCCTGATGAAATGTTCCGTGTCGAGAAATGAATCCCTTACAGCTAGCCTGGTTGTTGTACCTCTCTCTTTCTTATCACCGGGATCGCCAAAGATCCTTTTTATAACAGCCGAGTCATCCCTTACCTCCAGCGAACCCTCTTCCCTCGCCAGCAGCGATCTGAGTTTTCCCTTCAGCGAGCTTCCCGGTATGAATGGTACTCCGTGCGGAGTTTTTATTACGTTAAGGTCAACTCCTCCTATGTCGAGCGAACTCTTTGATCCTCCGATATGCAAACCGGTTTTGACCACTATCTTACCGGTAATCACTATTTTTCCAGTCAGTTTCTCCATTTCTTTTAATTTTTTTCGGGGTGATAAAATTTATGGTATGCAATCACTGATTCAAAGAAGGTTTTGAAGCTTTTTAGTTCCTCAGATGTTTTGACAAGGGAAATGATCTCATCAAAAAACATGACAAGCTCCTTTGATTCACCTCTTTGCTGACGTGCAGCGATATATGCCAGTTTTGGCCGTATAAGCTGAAGTGCAGTAAGATTATCTTCCTTTATTGAAAGGATTTTCGAGTATATGTTCCTGAGCTGGGAAGTGGTAATGGCCCTCCCGGTTCTTTCAACGAATAGTTTAATGTTGTCGATAACCTTTCCTGCTGGAGTATCCTTTTCGTTCATCCGTAAAAGATAAGGATAGGTCTCTTTGAAGAAATCCTCTTGAATTTTACTCATAACTTTATGATTTAATGTTTCTTGTAAGCAGTTCTGTGTATCTTGCAGCAACAGGGAATATCATTGCGTGTAGTGACTTCTTCTCGTGATATGCCCTTAAAAGGTTGCTTTCGTATTCCGGAAGGATATGTTTCTCAGCAAATACCCGGTTTTCGCTTTTTTTAATGTTACGGCCCAGGCTGTAGTTCATTCTCCAGGTTCGTGGTATTTCATTTCCTGCAAGACAGTCCTCTCTGTCATGTTCATAATCTCTCGCTGATTGCCTGATACGTTCAAGTATTGCCCTGGATTCATTGCGTACTGCAATAAGTTCATATAGTTTGTCCTTTATTCTTATTATCTGTCCGAATTCCTCCCAGGTAAAGATCTCACCGAAAATGAAGATCTTGTCTTTTTTACCGTCTTCTGAATATTTAGCCTCATGCAGGTTTTCTTCTGCCTCGGCAGCAAATTTATACACCGGGTATGCTGGGCTGTATAGCTGAACAGAGGCAGACATTGTTATTTTACTGCTTCCTGCATCAAGATCATCCTCCCTGGTGAACTTCCTGAGTTCATGCCTGACAAGAACCGCAAATTCCAGGACGGCATCCCAGGCTCCCAGAATGAAGCAATCGTCCCCACCTGAAAAAACAATATAGATGTTGTTTCTGAAAAGCGTCATATCTCCGGGTAGTTCAGATAAAACAGTTTTCTGTTTCATCCCGTTACCCAGGATATTAAAAATATGTTGTGAGAAGAAATATTCAAGGCATTGTGAAGCCTGCTTGACATTGCCGAAATCCCCAAGACCTGAAAAAAACAATCCTAGGTTATCTATATCCATTTTCATTACTGCAATCTTTGCCGTTCCTGTCCGTATCTCCGCAAACCACGCAAGATGCCTGAACGAGATTATATTACCTGCCGAGGGTTCTTCGCCTGGTTCTGCCTCGTATCCTTTTACTGCTGATGACTCCAGGAAAGCTTTCATTAGCACATCGTTCCATGAGGGCAGTTGGTCTTTCCGGAAATTATCCAACAAGTGAAATAACTGTGGCGCTTTGGCGATTCGCGGTTCAAATAACTCCGGGGAATTTGAATATTTTCTCAGTTTCTTCAAAGCACCTTCCATTTCCAGTCTGTTCCTGATGTTCTCAAAATCATCCGGATCATCAGCTTTTATCAATGAAAGAGCCAGGAATAATCCTTCAGGCGATTCGAGGCAAATGCGTTTTTCAATCTCTTCAAGTACCCTGGTATCCGGTACATTTGCAAAAAGATAGAAGTTACCACCCACCGCAGAGAGCGTTTCGATCTCCCCGCATTTTTCACGGATCTCTTCAAACCAGCCGGAAGTGTATTTTTTAATGTACTCCGACCGTGCTTTAAGCTCCTTTGATGCATACTTTGAGGGGATGGTGAAGATGAAGTTCTGGATACCCGACACATCGCCTTTTATAAGATATCTGGGAGTTGGGACATCCTTAATCAGACTTTTTAAAAAATCACTTCCAGGCACCTCGCCCGAGAGAATCTTAAAAAGTCCTGATGAATAGGATTCAAATTCGTTCATATTATAGTAGATTCATTTTTTGCTTTTTACTGTTCCGAAGCCAATACTGCTGAACTTACCAAGTCCTGCATAATCGGGAAGAAAGGCATTGGTTTCAAATTCAGCGCTGAAAACCTGCATATTCATGTCTTTGATGTGACGGATCCTGTAAGTGGGGAGACTCAGCATGTTTACTATAATTTTGCCGTGCACACTCCATCCAACTCCTTTTGCAAATGAAAGTATATTGGCTGTCAGGATCTTCTCAAGAAAGACAATCCTATCCTTAATTGCCCTGACTTCTGAATACTTCCTTACATTGGATTGATTTAGAGGTATCCAGTTCATAATTTTGTATTTTGACAGCTTACTGTTCAACCTTAGTTGAAAATAATGCTGACGCATACTTGAAACTTCAATTTGTTGCTTCCTTCCATCGAGTATCATAATCCTTTCTTCCTTGTTGAAAAAATGTGTCAGTTCCTCGATTCCCGTATCGATACAAAGCAGCATCGTCCTGCCGGAAGCCAGCTTGTACTGTATTTTTGGATACTTGTATAGATAACCCTCACCGTCGTGATGATGGAACAGAATATGTTCATGCCCGGCAACATTGCTTACCGCTGCCCTGAAAGCAGGAATATTTTCAAATCTGATAATGTTACGGAAAAAAACATGCAATATTCTAATCTGATGGAACTGGCTGCCCGAATTTTCCATAACAATAGGTATTATACCGGATCAACTTATGATAAGATTCTTTAAGTACTCTAATTTACTAAAAAAATATCTGAATGCAGAATTCTATAATTTTCAATTTACCCCGCCATTACCTTCTCCGCATTCCCGTTTATCCTGTCAATTATCGAAATAATCTTCCCCACCTCATCATCCGAAAAAACTCCGAAGACACCCTTGTCATTAATGTCCGTGAAGGGAGGCTGTACAAGCAATGCCTTTTCAATTACTCCATTAACAGATAGGTGCTCAATTATAATATCAATGAATTTGATTTGTGTGGCTGTCATTGGCGCTGCCTTGAGGAATCCGGAAAACTCCTGCCTGGCCGCTGATGCCTCCAATCCCACCAGGCTCCTGACAAAAAAGGAAATCGGATGATCCTGGCCAAAAGCTTCCCGGAATTTTTCTTTCGTTCCGAGATGTCCTTTCTCAAAAATAAACTTTTCGAGTTCTTCAAGCTCGGCTCCTGTTATCGATTTGTTTGTCCTGAGCTTTGAGATAGTAATATGAGCTGAATGTTCCTTAAGAAAACTCTCTACCTTCAGCCTGTAGGCCTCCATATCTTCATACCTGTAGCCTGAATCGGTAATTGATCCGGAATCTGCCTCCAGTTCATCTTTAAAATCAGTGTAATAGATATTTCCGGCCGGCCCTTCTGCATAAACGGCGAGATCCCTGATTGCTTTCCTGATCTCTTCAAGTGCAGGCAAATCCATGCTTTTTACATAATCAATATCGCCCAGGGGTCTGATTATATCCTCCTTCAAGGCGACACTCCTGATGTTCTTCTTCTTCAGCAGTTCCTGAGCTATATATACCAGGTCATTTGAAAGCCACGCTTCTCCCGGCAGCTTTTCAAACTTTGCAAGCATCAGGTTGATAATCAGCAGATCGAAGCGCCTGGCAGCCTCATCACCCTCAAGAGGAGGAAGCAGCGGAGTCAGCGTTTCGCTGATCTCTTCCACATCCTGGTTGTTGAGGTCCTGAAGCTTATTCCTGTTACGGTAAATATTAAGCTGACGCAGGTAAAGTCTCGATGCAAAGCTGTCAGCGTCTATCCTCGAAAGCTCTATCTGAATCAGGTTTAAAAGATTTTCCCTGAACTGCGAATATCTTTCGAAAAGACTGAGATGTGCATTCCTTATCATCTGATGCAGCCTGAGCCTTCGGCTGAAGATCCTCTGACTGATACTTTCAGTGATACCTGATTCCTCTTTACTTATCGTCGTCTCGAAAAATGCAAAATTGTCGCAGACATCAAAAATGAAAAAGTTCTTCTTATCCTTCCCCGGGGCAAACAAACCCGGACAAAGCCTTGTACCCCTGCCTATCATCTGCCAGAATTTCGAATGCGACCTGACAGGTTTAAAGAAAACGAGATTTACGATCTCCGGGATATCAATACCGGTGTCAAGCATGTCGACAGAAACGGCTATCTGCGGGAATTTCTTCCTGTCTGAAAATTTATCAATCAGGTCGAGTGCATAATCGGAATAGTTATCAATCACTTCCAGAAACGAACCCCCATAGCCGGGAAACTCCCTGTAAAACAAAGTCTGGATGAATTCTGCATGCCTGTGATTCTTTGCAAATATTATTGTCTTTCCAAGCTTGTCACCTCCTTCAACCTTCTGCCCGTTTTTAAGAAGATGGTCGATCACCTTCCTGACAGTGTCTGCATTGAAAAGCCAGCTGTTCAAAGCGGCTGATCCGATCTGTTCAGGCATGGTTTCAGACACATCGTCGTAAAAAATCTCCTCATATTCTGCCTTTTCTTCTTCAGAAAGATCATGATACCTTATTCCTTCAAGCACAAATTTTGTCGGCACCCTCATTTCAACAGGAGGGACGAGCACTTTATCCCTTACTGCCTGATCAAGCTCATAGAAAAATGTAGGTTCTCTTTTTGGAAGGTTAAACAGCCTGTAGGTATCCCGGTCGACATCATCCTTTGGTGTTGCTGTCAACCCTACAAGCATGGCATCGAAATATTCAAATATTGCCCTGTATTTCTGGTATACCGACCTGTGTGCCTCATCAATTATTATCAGGTCGAAATGGCCGATCGTATAAAAGCGGCCTTCCTCAGTCTTTGATGAATCAATCAGGTTCATCATCGTGGGATAGGTGGAAAGTACCACCCTGTTGCCCTTGTCTTCCTTATTCCTCGTTAGATCAACCGTTGAAAGCGTCGGCAGATGATCCTTAAAAACATTCTGTGCCTGTCTCACGAGGGCAGTCCTGTCGGCAAGGAACAACACTCTTGAAACCCATCCTGCCCTGACAAGCAGGTCAACCAGGGCTAGGGCAGTTCTTGTTTTACCCGTTCCGGTTGCCATGACAAGAAGGGCTTTACGGTAACTGCCGGTAAATCCGGAAGGTTTAATATCGGTACAGAAATGTTCCGTTACCCTTCTTATGGCCTCTTCCTGGTAATACCTGGAGGATATATTCTTATTTACCGGAATGGTTCTGATGTCTTTTCTTGAATATCTCCTGTCAATCAGCAGTTGCAGTTCCTCCCCTGAGTAAAACCCGCTTACCTTTCTCGGGGAATAAAACGTATCATCCCATATCCTCGTCTCGTAGCCGTTTGTATAAAAGATCACAGGGCGCTGGCCCGTCATCTTTTCCAGGCAGTCTGCATAAAGCTCTGCCTGATGTTTTCCTTTCTCCGGACTGTAAATTGTCTTCTTGGCCTCGATCACCGCAAGAGGAAGACCATTTCCGCCCCACATTACATAATCGGCAAATCCCCCGCCTGATTCACCGGGCATGCCCGTAACAGGGTATTCCCTGACGCACTGGCTCTTATAACCTGTATTATTGTGGATCTTCCATCCGGCATCTGTTATATTAATGTCTATCAATAAGATGCGTGTCTCTGCCTCGCTGAATGAAATTGCCGCGTCAGCAGCAGTCAGCTTGGTACGCTGGCTAATCCTTAAGGCAAGGGCTTCATTCTTCTTCTTTTTCTCTTCAATGTCGAAACGTTGTGCTGCGAGCTCCTTCTCCCTGTCTGACAGTTCAGTCAGGATATCCTGAGCAGACGTTTTCTCTTTCACTTCCATAAATCCTGTCCAGGCTGATTCAGGCAGATATGAGATATTAAACCGGAGTTTTCCTGTTTCTTCACTTCCGTATGTTGAGGAGAAGAATCTCAGGAAATCATAAAGGATGAGAAGTGATTGCTTTGCATTATTCCGGGCGATCTCCCTCCCGTGAGCGGCATTGTTGCCTGTCCTCCTGACAAGGTGCAGTGATTCCCTGACTTTGCCGGGGAGCCTGTTGCAGAAATTCCAGTCGTTCATCAGCGAGGCCAGTGATGTATCGAAGGGCATCCTAAGACCGGGATCATTCTCAAACATCCAGTGGACAGCCAGCTCAAGCGAGATCCTCGACTGCATGGCCGACAAAGAAGGTTCTGCGAGACATAGTCTTTCCGCTTTTTCTGCCTGCCTGTAGATCTCAGGCCAGCCGGTATTCAGAAAGAGGAAATTGGATGCCATTGCAGATGATTTTATATCAGGCTTTTAAAGGTATCAAAAATATTTGTTTGCTGTTTAGTATTAGTCAGTCAATAATTAATTCATGGAAACAATCTCCTGCAATCTTGTATCAATTTTAGTCCAGTTTCTATTCAGATTTACCGTTCTGATGTGAATATCATGATTCTCATACCGGAAATCAAGATCATAGTCCTGTTCAATTGTCGGGTATAATAAAATCCCTGTGGTATTACGGTTCCTTTCCGATTCTCTCTCCTGGTTAAGCAAATAACTGAAAAGCTGGTACAGGTTTGCAGACCGGACTTTCTTCCTTTCAAACCTTTCGGCGAGAGTATCCTGGTAGTATTTGGTGTCAATAATGATTTTCCTTTCAGTATTTTCAAGAGTAATATCAGTAAGCATTCCGGGGATGAAAGCTGAATGTTCAGGATCGTCAAATTCAAACTGCCATGATATGGATTCTCTCCTTACAGTATATTCACCCTTAAACTCGATCCTGTAGAAATTAAACACGAAGCTTTCAAACAGCCTGTACATTTTTACCTCATCTCTTGTAAAATCTGAGAACAGCCATTCACCTCTGTTTTCGGATGGAAGAAGATTTTCATTTATGAGTTCACATACATTTAAAACGAAGTTATAGAACCGGTTATTCCTCGTAAACCTTATCCTGCTGAAAACCGATTTTGTGATTTCTATCTGCCTGATCTCAGGAAACATGCAGATCAGGTTACGGATATCCTCCCTGAGTTTCCTGTCAAGAGTCCTGATGAACATCAGTTTCCTGAGTGTTGTCAGTAGTACCTGGTTCATAAGAACATCCGGTGAGAATTCATCAAAGCGGCATAGAGTTTTATAACGGTTAAATGTATTGGATTTCAGTGTTTCGGACACCAACAGCTTACCTTTTAAACCGGCTACTGCTGTTTCACACTCAACATAACTTTGTTCCAGTCCCCGTTTTAGGATAAGTCTTGTGGAGTTAACCAGGACCTTCGCCAGCAGGTCAATAAGTTTTGTCATACCGGCTGTTGCCACATTCACCCGGTTCTTCTCATCGAGCATATTCCATGAGTAGCTGAGCAGGTAGTATATATTTTCAATCGGGATTGTCATTTCACCTTTCCAGGATCTTCATCATATCATCAACATTCTGAGGTTCGTCAAACCATATTTCTTCAAGCAGCGGCCGGATTTCGAATTTAAGGACCTCATCGTACCATTCATTTTCATTTTTCTTCCCGTCAAATGTGCAGAAATAGCTATGACCGAGCTGGAAACCCGTTCCGAGATTAATATCATCCGAAATTTTCTTATTGACCTTTGGTACATTGGCACAAATGAAGCTTATCAGGTTTTCAGAATGTCCTTTGGCTCTGAGGAAATCCTTAAAAGAGGAATCATATACCGGGCTGAGGTGAACGAATGCAAACCTTCTCCGGAGAGCGTAATCAACTATCGCCAGGGATCTGTCGGCTGTATTCATTGTTCCTATTATATACATATTGTCAGGAACAAAGAATATCTCTGACTCGTCCTCTGCATAGGCAAGTTTTACAGCATACTTCTCCTTTCTTTTATCGGGTTCGATCAGCATCATCAGCTCACCGAATATCTTGCTCAGGTTTCCCCTGTTAATTTCATCAATAATGAAAAAGAACGGTCGGTCGGGATGGGCATGTGCCTTCTGACAGGAAGTAAAGAATATTCCGTTTTTAACCGTAATACCTTTTGTAGTCATTCTTAATCCCTGGATAAAATCCTCATAGCTGTATGACTGGTGAAACTGAATCATTTGAATCTGGGCGTCATTTTGCTTACCCATGATATGATATGCAATTTTACTTGCAAGAAAAGTTTTGCCAACTCCCGGAGGACCTTGCAGAATAATATTCTTCTTTCTCAGAAGGAGATCTCTTATCTTTATGAATTCCTGTTCACTAAGAAAGGGTTTGTCGGGATCATCAATGTAGTTATATGACTTAATATCCCCCGGCAATTGTATCTGTTCCTGCTCAATAACTTTATTATCAATCGCCTCACGAATAATATCAAATTCCTCTTCAGTAAGTTTAAACAAACTTCCCTGGTTGTTGATAAAGACCTCACAAGCGGCAAGCGACGGATTATTCTGCAACTCATTCCAGTGTACCGGAATTTCAAGTTTTTCGAGAAGCATGAACTCTATTACTTCACCCTCATCGGGTGTCCGATGGATCGGTTTTGTTATCTCAAAAAGAGCCCTGACCTGTTTCGTAGGAGTGCTTTCGTAGCCGATAACCAGATCCCCGGGTCTTACACTTTCAAAGTATTTATAAATCCGGCGTTTGTTGCCTCTCTCGTTATGAGTTGTATATGTCTGTGTGTCACCCTCACTGTATGAGCTTATTTTCCATATTGCCGGGTTGGCATTTAACCACCAGTAATTCTTTGGCTCAATTGTTTCCATTCCAGGGTCCTCCGGTTCAAGCTCCTCAACAGGAAGTTCCTGAGCCTGTTCGGGTTCAGTATAGGGTAATTCATATTTATTAAAAAGATCTCTTAATTCAGGGTAGAGTCTTGCATATTCACCTAACAGTAATTCCCCGACAAGGGTAGGGCTAAAGGTGTCGGGACGGAAAAGAGTTTTATATCCTTTAATTGAATCTGATTTATAGTGATATACCCTGTCTGTAATCCATTCAACTTTTCTCCGGTGTCTGTATTCTTCTCCAGGAGCAGAGTCAAATGAATAATTGCTTTTAATTATTCCTATGCCTATGCAGGTACTGACACCTTTTGCAGCAAATATTACATCACCCATATTTGCGGATTTTAATAGCCACAGATTCCAGGTCTGGTTTGATGGAGAATCCGGATCCAGTCCGGCCATGGAATTAATGTCTTTCCATGATTCAGCAGAAGATATATCTCCCAGATTAAGATGCTGCATACTAAGTGCGACGACCCCTTCTTCCTTAAACCTGGGCCATTCATAAGCCTGCTCGCCGGGCGAAAATTTGAAATAATTTTTCAGGGAATTGTTCAGATTAATGATTTCTTCCTTCTGTTTTTGCAGGATCGATAATACCTCTGAATAATCCCTTGCAATTGATACTTTATTAGGTGTTTTATTCCTTACCAAAGAACCTGCAACCCTCCCTGTTTCAATTTTCTCACCGATCCTGACAAAGAACTGGTATGCATCCTTGTGAGTGTTTTTCAGGGTAGGGTATATTGCAATCCAGCAGTGTGTATCTCCAAAATTTGATGGTCCGAAAAAATTGACGGTATGATAAGTATAATCTTCAATTCCGAGATCGCTGATCAGTATCTCAGCTATCTGGTCAAGGTACAGGTTCACAGTTTCCTTCACCTTTCCGCGAAAGAAGACAGTATGGAACACTCTCCAGGCATTTTGCCAGTTAGCATAAATATCACGTTTCGGAGTATGGAATTTATCAAGTTCGTCAAGAAGCCGTGAACTGTAATGAGAGAAATAGGCCCGGTCCTTTGTCCTTATTTTGTCTTTGATAATTTCCGTCAGCTTATCATCAGCTTTTTCACCTTCAAGGATCTGGCGCACTACTTCAGCACGAAGCACTGCCACCGGCTGGAATTTCCTGTCCGGATCTCCATACTCTTTAAATGTATCTGCAAGCTGTTCCCTGGGAAGATTATTCAGATCCTCGTATAGTTTATCAGGCTCATCAAAATAGGTTTGATACTGTTCAGCCAGGCCTCTGATGTATTCAATTTGTGTATCCATGGTTTATATTGCTTGGAGAAAATTTCTAAATTCATTTTAATCTCATTTCTTCATACCAGTCGTCGTATTATAATTCCGAAATCAACCTTCCGCATTCCGCAATCTCATAGCTCCCCCTTAAAAGCCCTCTGTAAAAGACTCTGGAATAATTCATCACTTTTCTTCATTTCATTAATTCCTAATTGTTTCTGATTTTCTACCATGTTTATTACAATAGAAAACTTATCTTGAATATCCTTCGGAGGTAGAATCATTTTTATTTTTTCAAATTCACTCTTCTTTAAAATGGGTAAAGTTGTAGATATTGCTCTATGAATGACTTCTTTTCTCATGAAATCAAATACATGAAAGCCAAATATTGGATTTACTCTGCTTTCCCATTGAATTGCATTTATTTGTTGATTAAAGGCACATAGCTCTTGTGCGATTCTTATTTTTCCAACTGTTGCTCCAATACAGCATACCAAAAGAGCCCCTTTATTTACTAACCTTGAGTTTTCAGCTCCATCAAGAGTAACAAATCTTTTGTATGGTTCCCCGCTATCCAAATCAATAGGAGTTACAAATGGTATATTTCCACCAAACATTCCGGATTTTAAGGAGGAAGGTGTCGTGCCAGTTGAAATTTTACCTAGTGATTTAATCTCATAACAATCCCATTTTTTATCATTTCTAATTGGATCCCCAAACATCTCCAAAAACACGCTCTGCGCCAGTTGGTTGTATTTTTCGAGTATTTCGCGGTTTTTCCGGCGGATAGAGTCGGCAAGATCGAGGATGGTGGCGATGCGGCGTTGGTCGGGTAATGAAGAAATGGGGATTGAAAGATTGCGGAGTGCGGAATTTGAGACATGAGGAATTGTAGCTCCTGTTCGTTGACTTTTTATAAAATCAAATTTTGAATATAGAAACCAAAACAGGTATTTGGGGAATACTTTAGATTTGTCGACAGCAATACGAGCCAGGGTTGATCCAATAACACCGGTTAACCCTGTCCCGACTTTACCGGCATTAGCGCCATCCCATGCAATTATTATGTCGTTATCATTGACAAAAACTCCATTTTCAGTAGTGAACTTAAGATTGCTGGTTCCATTAAGATCCTCGATCTGAAGATAACGAAAAGCTTGTGTATCATCTGTTGCAAGATGCTTCCTGCCCTTTGAAAGCTCAATTATTTCACCCAGTTTCATATAGAATCTCACATTTCTCATTCCGCAATCCGCATTAAGAAATCATTGTTCTTCATTTCTTATTCTGCTTGGCTGTCTTGCCAGATGCAGCAAAAATGGCTGTCAATTCATTACACTCATTTAGAATTGGTATGATCTTCTCTTTTTCAATCAGATCCGATTCAATAATCAATTCCAGCCAATAACCCGTCTCATCACATTCTTCTTCAACGATTCCGATTTTGGAGATAAAATCTGACTGTGACCTTGCCCTGCATGCCGATCTGTAATTAGCTCCGACAGATGTTCCCGACCTGATAATCTGATTCCCGATTGTACGACCTTTTTTATTTTCAGGGAGTAAATCAGAAATTTTAATTATCTCCAGCGCAAATTTTTTTGTTCTCTGCCTTAAATCATTGAATTTATCCATCATATAAATTTCATTTAGAAAACCAGTTTAGCATTCCGCATTCCGCATTCCACATTTTACATTTTACATTTCACATTTCACATTTCACAATCCTCATTTATCTTCAGTACCTACTTCGATTCTATCATTTTAATCAACTCTTTAAATGCCTCTCCTTTTTCTTCTTCTAATTTTATAATATCTGTAATTATCTTAGCCGGTTCATCGAACACAACTTCCTCATAAACAAGCTCTTTATATTTATTTATCGACAGATCAAATGCATTCTTCATTATCTCCCTAACGGGTACGAAAAATGACTTCTCACTTCTTTTTCTCCCTTTCTCCCTTTCCCTGCTTTTCCACCTTTCAATAATGTCAGGGATATCATCATCTTCAGTCTTTTGTCTTTTGTCATCAAGACTATATCCATCCGCTTCCATGTCGTAAAACCATACATCCGATGTTCCTCCCTTGCCTGTTTTTGTGAAAAGCAGGACTGCAGTTGAGACTCCTGCATAAGGTCTGAAAACACCGGCCGGCATTGAGATAACTCCTTCAAGCTGGTTGTTGTCAATCAGCTCTTTCCTGATAGCCTTATGTGCATTGGATGATCCGAATAACACTCCATCGGGCACAATTACTGCACACCGGCCTCCAACCTTTAGAGCACGAAGCATAAGGGCCAGAAAAAGAAGCTCGGTTTTCTTTGTCTTCACAGTTTTTAGCAATCCACTCTCAACACTCTCATAATCGAGCGATCCCTTGAAGGGAGGATTTGCCAGAACAAGGGTGTATTTTTCCCTCATTCCTTCATTCGATTCAGAAAGCGAATCCTTGTCGTCGAGGTTCGGGTTTTCAATGCCATGAAGCAGCATGTTCATTGCACCAATACGTATCATCGTTGCATCGAATTCGTTGCCGTTGAACATTGAATGGTTATAATGCTCACGGAATGACTTTTTATGCATCAGTTCCGGCTTGTGCTCCCTGAAATATTCACTCACTGCCACCAGGAAACCGCAAGTCCCGGCAGCTGGGTCGCAGACAATGTCATCCTCTCTTGGCTCCATAAGTTCCACCATCATTTTTATTATATGCCTGGGAGTCCGGAATTGTCCGTTTTGTCCTGCTGTTGCTATTTTGGAAAGGAGGTATTCATATAAATCGCCCTTGGTGTCGAGATCGTCCATCGGTATTTCGGAGATCATTCCAACCACCTTGTCGAGCAAGTTTGGAGTGGGGATCATGAAGGTTGCCCCTTTAAGGTATTTTGAATAAGAGGAACCGTTCCGGCTTGCAAGCTTCTTCATATGGTCAAAGATCCCTTCGTCCCTGGTGAATGTCCTGTACATCTTCTCAGGATCGAAGTTGCGGAACTTGCTCCAGCGGAGATCCTGTTGGTCGACGCTGAAATATCTCCTTTCAGCCGGAGCTCCCAGCATGTTGGATTTGAGCTCTTCGCGGGTTTCAAGGTCGTCGAGTCGCTTTATAAATAAGAGGTAAGTTATCTGTTCAATAACGGTTAAGGGGTTTGAGATGCCTCCTGTCCAGAAGGCTTCCCAGACTTTATCGACACGATTACGTAGTTCGCCAGTGAGCATGGTTAATTTTTCTTAGAATTTATAAATGTCTTATACCATAATACTATTTCAAGCAGCCCATACACTACTGATTTGATCAGGTATGAATGATTACTTAATTCAGAGTCATGTGATTTTGCTGAAACGACTCTGGTAATGAAATGGAGCATGCTTCCGAGGGATTCAGGCAAGGGCGGATTTATTGACCTAACCACCAGTGAATTATTACGGGGATCCCTGAATTCATCTCCTGTTGAGAGTCTCTTCATGCACCAGGTAATATTGACAATATTCCTTTCATAGTTAATTGCAACACCAGGTATTATCTTATCGTCAGTCTTATTTAATCCTTTGTATATGGCTTCAAGGATCTGCCTGACTGGGTTAAACAATAATTCCCTTATGTCAGTTATTTCTTTATTGTCAAGCAGGCTTAGTATGAGAAGCATTTTCCTTTCTGCATTGGCATCGAGGTGTCCAAGGCTGAATGTTTCAAATACATCCGGGAAGTTGTTTCTGATCTTAGTCTCAGGCATTCTTTCAATTTCGTCCCTGAACCAGGCCAGCATTTTGTCACGGTCAATTGCTTTATCAAAGACCATTACATCCATCTGTTCAAGGTTTTCCCTGAAGCTGGCACTGAATCCTGTATTTACACAATAGGGAACTGGCCGTCCGGTATTCCTGACAAGATCCGTTATCCTGCTCACAGCATAAAATATTCCGCTGTCTTTGGTTTCTTTATCAGCTTCCGCTTCTTTATTCCTGAAACAGCGTGCATCGAGTATCACTCCTGAATACAGATCGTTTAAGTGAAGATACTCAAATCCCTCCTCATAGTTTGTAAAATAACGGATATCAAAATCCTTCAGCTTTGCAAATGTCTGCAGGGTCTGACAATACTTTATTTCGTCGTCAATAAGAACTAATGTGGTCATTTTCTTAGCATAAAGGGAGACATATTTCAAAATTGACTATATATTTCGAGAGGCTTAGTTCATTCTTTCCTGGAATTCTTATTTCACCTCCGGCCAGTTCAAGGATTTTTCCTATCACAGCTCCGCCAATACCTGTTCCTCCTGACTCTCCTGATTTTTCCCCGAATTTAAGAAGAGTATCAATTGAAAAGTTGCCAGGCATAGGATATCCGTTATTACTGACAAGAATCCTTGCTTTGGAAGTCTTATTATCGATCATTAGCAGGAATCTGATTTCATAAGTTATCGCATCATCCACGAAACCATGATCTATTGCATTTTGTATGAGGTTGGTAAATAGCTCTTTCAGATGGAAGGGATTAATACAGACAATTAATTCTTTTTTAATCTCAGGTTTGCATTCGATTTTTATGCTGAAGGACTGAAAGTTCTTGTATAAAGGTTTAATGTCGTTTTCAAGGAAGTCGAAGATATTAATTGATTTTTTTGAATTTTCACTGTCAACGATCATTATATAGGTTTCGGTCCGGGTAAGAGTATTTTTAGAGTCATTTATCATACTGGTCATCCGCCTTGTTATTTCCAGTATGGATTCTGTGGTTAAGTCATTTAACGGCTTATTAATCGTTATTATTCCGGATTCTGATCTCTGAAGGGATTCAGTCAGGAAATCAAGATCATTACTCAGGATAGACAGTTTTTGCGAAAGATTATGTTTTATAGTTGAGACCAGGTCAAATTGTGTTTGCTTACCGATTAACTTTTCTTTTTTCAGTTTCAATTCAGCCTCAAACTCTCCAAGGTAGACCTCTTTTTGCTCTTTTACCTTTATTTTCTGGTCTTTTATTAATTCAGGTAACCTTATATAAAGCTTTAGAAAATCTCTCTTTGAGAAGTTAGGTATTCCTGAAAAGTGTCTTATACCCTGTAGCTGATCGTTGAAATATTTTGATTTCAGTTCCAAGACAAGGTACTCCGGATCAATTTTTTTTGTATCGAAACTGAAAATCAATATATTAGGATTGACTACAACAGAAGTACCCATATAATTGAAGTACTGGGGCTTTAATTTATCGCCAACTCTGCTTAGCAGCAAAGCAGAACCGGAAACCAGTGTGCCCCGAGGATTGCCTGAACCTGTAAGCTCTGTACGGTTCATATCAAGAAAAGGCTCCTCAATTGAATCATTCAGTGAGCCGACCTTAATAAAAGGAACAGGAGGTTCATTTTTATTCCACTTATAATTAGTGCCCCTGAAATCTTCAATAACACTATTTAAACTGACAAGCGATTCCCCTGTCCTCAAGGGAATGTTCAGAACATTCACAAGGTATTTTGAAGGTATAAAGGAGTAACCTTCCTCAGATATTCTTTTTGAGTCGGAAATGGCCGATTTTTCCGGCATTTCAATCCAATTGTGGAAAATGCCTTTTAATTTATCGGGAAACTCTTTGTCGGTGATCAGATCTGATAAGTCAATAAATAATGTCTTATTTTTTTTGTCAGGTGTTTTATTTTTTGTCAGGACAATAATTGCGGAACGAAGGTTTGAAAAGGGTTTGTAGAATCCTGAAGGTACAGCAATCACTGTATCAAGGATATCATTATCGATAAGTTTTTTTCTTATTTTGACTGTGGCCTGTTCAATTAGGAAATTAAAGGATGTATTCAAAACTGCAATACCCTTCTCTGACAACCTTTTTAAAGTATCTTCTATGAAAAGAGAGTCTGTATAAATCTCCGTTCCGGAACCAGCCATTCCCTTTCCCGGACTTTTAATTATTTTTTTAATATCCCATGGAAGGTCTGATACAATTAATTCCGCATCCCCCGGTCCTATAAAGTCTGATTTAAGAGAATCCCTGTTTGAGAAATAAGTTTTGCCTGAATAGTTAGATAATATATTCATTCTCAAAAGGGAGAAGATGTTTTTATTTTTTTCCTGGCAATAAATCTCTTCCGGTGAGGCTTTACGGCATATTTCTGCTATCAGGCTTCCTGTACCTGCAGCCGGATCATAAAGTCTCTTAAACCTTAGAGTAGAAACAAGAACAGTTAATATAGTCCTGATTTCAGAGGGAGTTGAATACATCCTTCCTTTGAAATCGGAATTTGAATAAGCAGAAATAAAATCTGTGAGCCAACCTCCAATATACGGATCTTTCCAAATGGTTACTTCGTATGTATTGATAAGGTAAAACAGCTTATGATATGCTTCCAGTGAATCAACAATGAACTTCTTCTCATTTAAAACCAGGGAAAAAATGTCTGTTAAGGGTTTCTGCCTGTTAAGGGATGAAAGCTGATCGAGATACTTATTAATTATATTGATTTCACCCGGTTTGTAGATTTTATTAAACTCTTCAAAATTGAACCTGAAATCAGTTTTCTCAAATACAACCGGAATGATTGCAAAAAAATACAGGGCAGCAATATGATGTTCCGGGGATCCTTTAAAGCCTGATTCCCAGAGGATATCCAGCATCTGCTGGAACATATTGGTAAGTTCACCTTTATCCTTTTCCGGCACAAATACTAAATCCGGTTCATTCAATGTCAGCAGATCTTCCTTTATATTTGAATCTTCATGAAGATGAACGATGTTATTTAAGACCTTGAATAAATCAGGATTAGCAAATACTTTTTTCTTAACCTGGTTTACTGGGGCCGGCTTATTATCGGCTCTGTTATAGAGTCCGTTCCCATTAATAAAAGCGGTAATAACGGGAAAACCTGCAGGACCTATTTCATGAATAGTATATTTTATTGCTTCATGTAATGTCATGACCTGATGCCTGCCTTTGTTCAATAAATTTAACCAATTTCTTCAAATCATTATAGATTTGTTGTTTTAGGATATTTCCAGTCAGCCTGATAGAATTATCTGTGTTCAATAATCCACATACAGTAACTCTGATCAATGGTAATCTGTTGATATTAGCAAATACATCCCGAAAATAATCAAAAAAAGCTCTCACTTTCCACCTGGGAGAATCATTCCCGTAACCGAAGTGCTTAATAAATAATCTCGATATTATATGTCGCTTCTGTCTCATAATCTTCAATTATATAGTGTCAGCAGTTCAGGGAATCCTTCATAGATATCCCAGTTCATAAGGGCAAACATATTTTTGCTCCAGATATCATGGAAAGTAATAAGGCTTATCTTATAGATCTTTCCTTCGTTTATTGCCTCCAGGAGACAGAATTCACCTCTTTTGTTGAAGTTTTCCAGCATCTGAACAGCATGGAAATCATTCAGAAATTCAGGATCTCCCGCTGAGTTAAAAATTTTCTTGATACGAAAATTATCCATCTGGTCCTGGCTGAGAATTATATCTCTTGTGCTGATGGTTCTGAATGATTCTTCAAAGATGTTCATGGGAAGCAATTTACCCTGGAGATTACAATAAATAAGCCATGCCGGCAAAGGGCTGGGTATCAGATGTATAGAAATCGTATAATATATCAAATAATAATATATATAATCTAAAAATGATATATGCATTGTATTATAAAGAAATCTTCCCGGATCACTCAAGAGACAGATCACAACACAGAGGTGTTGCTTTGATTTTCAAAATAATGATTATCTTATAGTTGGGTTTAGCCTCCAAAAAACTGAGAACTCAGAACATCATATATATAACAATCTTCGTTAAAAGGATGTGCGACCTCCCTGGGTTTAGTACCATCCTTCCAGTTATATTCAGATTGGTTAAACCAGTCAGCAGAGCTTACAGGTTTAATATAAGATAATCCCAGCGCAACAACCAGCAAGCTGAAATCCGGTTTCCAGGAATGATCATAAGGAATTATGTTTACTATGGATGTGAATCGCTCAATATTATCTTTTTCAAGATAGGTGTGATCGATGTTGATGCTAATACAGCCATTATCGTGTATCATAATCCTGCCTGAATTCAGGATTGGCAACCTTGCACCCCCACCATATAATATTATCGGCTGGTTACAGTATTTAGGCACCATATCCTTTCTATAGTAATAAACTCTCCGGTTAAAAAGCTTGTAAACAACAAAATCCAAATGTTTATTCACATCTCTCAGCGCAGCGTTCAGTTTGGGATTCTCCTTCCAGACTCCCTTATCGATCAGACTTTGAACATCCTTTTCAGCTTTGTTTAAGTCTGACATATCATTGCATACTCCAAAATACTGATTGTAAACGTTATTAGCCGCCATTAAATAGCTTTCTGAAGCAAGGTATCTTATTGTACCATCATCAACAAGACGAAAGAAAGATATATCACTGGTACCAGCTCCAATATCCATAATTGCATAATATCCAACTGAAAGTTGCCTGGTCTTGAGTATAAAAGTCAGCCCAGCGGCAGTTTCAGGATATACGGATACTCCCAGCTCATTCAGTTTGTTGTTAAATTCATCAATTGACTTAAAGCTCAAAGAATTATATATATTCCTGACATCTTCTATTATGTTGACAGACGGAGTATTTAAAAAGGCTGATAGAGCGCGGTATTTTTTCTGAAGTAATTCTGAGAGCATCAGGATATTCTCAAATTTCCTCTTACGTCTTAGATTCTTGATATGCGACCATTCTGTTGGTATCCCTATTTGAACAGTAAACCTGATCTCCTCTTCCTCTTCTTTCCTGCGAAATAACCGTGAAATAATACTAGGATTTGATTGTGATGCATTCTCGGTCTTGGTATATTTTTCTTTAATGAATAAAAGTGCATAAGTAATATACACTACAGACAGAAGCTCCGGAGAAAAATGAATGGCGTTCGAGAAATGATAGAAATCCGATTTATTCTCAGAAATGGTATCAAAAGTTTCAATATGAAATTCAGGATCATCAGCTGCTGCAATTTTGAAGTATCTGTATTCCTCATTAGCATCGTCTGCTGCCATGTCTCCATAAACAAACATGTCATCATTTTTCCTGGCTACGCGCGACGGGAGAAAATAAGAGTCATTTTGAAATTTAATGAATTCATGTGTTGATTTATTTATGTCAAATACACATGCCTTGCTTTGGTAGGTTCCAAAATCAAATCCTATATGATATTCCTTCATACTATTTCAAGAAGATTTACCGACATTAAATTGTTCTCTGCCTCAACTTTCGCATAGCTTTTATTCCTTAATAACTCTTCCTTTTTCTGGGTTAGATTTTCAATGTCGCTTTTGATAATTGCTTCAATACCTTTACCTTCAGAAAGTAATCTGTTCATCCTTGTAATGCGACTATCAATGTAATTGACTTCCTGGTCTGTCCTGCGATTTAAGCTGGAAAGAAACTTAACTTCCTCATCTTCCAGGGTTTGTTTTACGTCCTTTATGATTGCAGAGTTAATTGATGGACGAATAGTGTCAATAAATTCCTGATCAGACCTAACCTCAGAGAGGAACATTCCACAATTAAGTTGAGCATGACCAAAAATATATTCGCTGGTCTCTTTATCAAATAATACTACATCGGAGCCATTAATATCTGCCAGCACAGAGCGGAGATAGAAAAACTGACTTGTCCGGATTTCACTGAAATGCTTTCTGATATTAATTTTATATATCGCCATTACATAAAATCCTGGTTTCAAAATATTTCCATTGGAAAATGGCTTTGCCTGGAGTAGAATTTTATGTGCCCTGTTCTGGTAAAAACCTTCCTTCTCAAAGAAATTTGTGATTGCATTTATCAATGGATGAAATGCTGATACATACTCAAGCATTTTATATTGATATGCATATTGCTGGTCGAATGTCATTTGTATTTTTCTGTTCCCTGTAAATTTTGCCCTGAAATTCCGGTAAAGATTCTCCAATTCAGGATTCTTTACAGGATCGTCTTTGTATTGTTCAATGAAATTAAAAAGTAAGTTCTTTTCACTATTTGGCAATTCCAGTTCAGAAATTTGTTCATTCAGATGAATAAGTCGAAGTGAGCTTAACTTTATTCTGATTATACTTTCGATGTATTTAATAATTTCTTCTTTAGTAAGGTACCTGTTATTCTTTTCTATAGATTCTATCTCATTCTGAAAATGAATGTCGTTGGCGAATGAACCTTCAAGTTCTGTCCGGATTCGTCTCATAGTCAGACGTTCACTCTCAATAGCGGTACCTAGCCTGTCCAATTCAAATAATTGTTCTTCTTCAGTAAGCCGTGTTTTGTAAAGTGATTCGATACCTTTACTGATAATGTCTCCAAGCGGCTCATTTTCGCCCAATATTTCATCCAGGTCGCCTATTGATTCCTTAAATAAATTAATTCTTTGATATAACCTTTCATAAATTCTTTCCTCAATAGTATCAGTTATTATCAGGTTATATATATGTATTATCTTGTTTTCCTGGCCAATTCTGTCTATTCTGCCTATTCTTTGTTCAACAACCATCGGATTCCATGGTAAATCATAATTTACCACTGTATCACAAAATTGCAGATCTATCCCTTCGCTTCCCACTTCTGAAGAAAGCAATACTCTTATTTCTTCGTTGTGCTGAAATTTATCTATTCTCTCGGTTCTATCTGAAATACTTCCATATATAATTTCACATTGGATTCGTGATTCCTGCAGTTTGTTTTTTAAGTATAGAAGTGTGTTAGTAAAGAATGCAAAAACAATTATTTTCCTTTTCTTATTGATGACTATCTCATCAATTATTGTTTTAAATGCTTCGTACTTAGCGTCTGGAAGATCCCTGTCATATACTCCTCTTTCCAGGGCAGTTCTGGGAGTTTGAAAAGCTACAATACAGCTCGCCATCTGCCTTTTTCTCTGTATAAGTCCTAAGTTTCTTTCATCATCATATTGATTAATGACACCATCATAAATTTGCCTTTCAATATTCGAAAGTTCAACAGAAATGGTTTTAGGATCCCTTGTAATAATATCTCTGTCATTCATCACCTCTTTCTTTCTTGTTCTGGAATAGATGTGGTTAAGAGAATTCAGTTCAACAAGGTCTTGCTGAATTTGCGCCCTGATTTCTACTTTGTCATTTCCATCAAGAAGATTAACTCTGGCTCTTTGATACAGTGGATCATTCTCAAATAATTCAGCGATAGTTCTCTCGGTTCTTTGATAGACTTCCTCATCTGCAGTCATTTCCTGTACTACATCTGAATTATGTAGTTCCTCTGCAATTTCTTCATATGATTCTCTATTATTCAGACGAGAAAGAGCATGAATAAATGGCCGGTTTAAAGCGATAGCATTATTAAAGATATCCCAGGTATCATATCCCTCGTGATCAAGAACCCTTACAAGATTATGAAGATTGCGCATATCTGTCATAATAGGAGTAGCGGTTAAGAATGTAACTGCACCTGAATTTTTTACGATCTTGTCAACTCCCTTGTGCTGTTGTGTTTCGCTATTTCTGATTTTATGAGCTTCATCACATATCAATAAATCAAAATGATAATTATTTTCCTCAATTACCCGAAGAATCTCAGGATTTCTCACTTTTTCGTAATTAATAATCCCAAGAATACTTTGTCTGGATCTGGCAACATCATCTTTAATATCCTGTACTAAATCAATTACCCGGTCATATTTCTTTAATATGAAGTTGAATTTGTCCTGTAGCTCCGTCTTCCATTTATCCATCAAGGATTTTGTACAAATAACCAAGACATTTTTCAGGTCCCCTCGCGCTGCTAGCTCAAGCATGATATGCCCGGCTTCAATTGTCTTTCCAAGTCCCACTTCATCAGCGATTAATACCCTTCTCAGGTCTGATTTTAAAAATTTTACGAGTGGCTTGTACTGATATGGTTTAAAGATCGTTCTCGATGCTTTTAAACTTGAGATTGTGTTTGACGTTGTATTCCTGATCTTATGAAAAGTTGTTGCAATAGAGAAATCCCGATAGTCGAAAAACTCATTATTGGCAATCAAATCCCATGGAGTATTGATTTTAACTTCGGGTTTTATCAACGAATCCGATATTACCTCAAGACTGTAATCGTCCCAAAGTACTTCGTAATAATCATACCCTCCCTCTGATGATACATAACTTTCAATCCTGCCTCTCTTGCCAGAATATGAAATTAATGATACTCTTTGCCCAATTGAATATTTAGCCATTTAGCCTTTACCGGGGTTTATCTTGATTTGAAATCAGGCTCTTAAGTTAGACCTTTTTTCTAAATTTCGGCGATATATTATTCACTTTAGTCAAAATGTGACAGATATAGGAAAATTGTAACCTATGGAAAATCTCTGTAAATTTGATATTTCGTAATTCGGTAATATTCCACTAGACTAATATTGAAATAATCACTCAGGGCGATGAATATAAATCATAACAGCAAACAGATAGATTTTAAACCGGCCAATAAAAAGCTTGAGGATGTTCTTTTTGATGTTGCAGATTATCATGTTTTTGCAAAATCAACCAAAGAGACGACTTTGTTTAATGAGGAATTACCGGCAAAACAGTATAAGGCACTGGTGAACTTAAATAATAACCAGGTCTTAAGCGTAGTAAGTCAGAACTACGATACCATAAGCAACAGGGAAGCGCTGATAATGGGAAAATACATCTTCTGTAAGCTCTTTCCTGGGGTCAGGGAAGAAGATTTAATTCCATATAAAGTCATAGCCTGCCAGTCCCTTACAACATGTCACATAGACCTGATCCATAAGGAGGTAAAATTTGAAAAATGGGAGCAGGATGTATGGCTGCCCTTTGTCAGAATATCAAACAGTTTCAACCGTACAGCAGCACTTTCTTTTGAACTGGGCTTTGTCAGGAAGCTGTGTTCCAACGGATTCATCTTCCAGAAAGATATCATCAGGCTCAAGTATTCACATATAAAAGGCCAGATACCTTCGGTTCTGAATATTGATATATCAGGATTTAAAAAGTATGAAGCTGATTTTATGAAATACCTGAACAGGCTTTCAGAATACCGGGTGAACGTAAAATTTGTATTCCCCCTTGTACTTAAGGCACTTGATCTGCATTTCAGGATCGATCATGAAAATCCGAAAACAGCTGAAAGAGAAAGAAAAAGACTCGCATTAACCCGGGAAATCATTCACACGCTTACGGATCAGTATTTTTCAGAATTAAAGCCTTCAGCTTATGCAGTCCTAAATATTCTGACTGACTACATCTCGCATCAGGATTTATATAAAACTCTTCCTTTCTATAATGCGCAGGTTAATTCTTACTATCTGAAACCAGAACGGTGGATGCGCAGTTTCAGTGATTTTATTTCTGGAAAGCCTGTTGATTTGGAGAGTTATCTTAAAGATTACCTGAAGTATCTGAATTAGTCAATCCTTAAAAAGTATCTATATTGTTGATAACTAATGATATAAGTTAATATTAATGTTTGTCAGATTGCAGGCTTTTTGGTAGATTCGTTAAAAAGCTTGCAAAATGATAGGAAAAACAGAGGAGAATCCCCAGTTGAACGTATTCCGGATCCCGTTGGTGAATGTGATAAACATGAAGCATGAGTTAGTCGAGTTGGCTCAGCGAATTGACTGGAAATCAATTGAGAAGGACTTT
>Ga0116164_10000302_pt1 | contig 44796 bp, 44 predicted proteins | sample AD_UKC109_MetaG_FD_89888 | JGI IMG/M metagenome (GOLD analysis project Ga0116164, IMG submission 89888) | Active sludge microbial communities of municipal wastewater-treating anaerobic digesters from Hong Kong - AD_UKC109_MetaG | ecosystem: Engineered > Bioreactor > Anaerobic > Digestate... | reverse complement strand
AGGCATGTCTCGGACATCGTGGACCAGAATCTCTCGCAGGACCTTGAGGACCCCATCCTGATAGAGGAGAGGGTCGAGGGCATAGAGTACACCCTCCAATGCTTCACGGACGGAAAGAACATCGTCCCACTAAAGATAGTCGAGGACCATCCCCATGCCTTTGCGGAGGACATCGGGCCCGAGACCGGCGGGATGGGATCTATATCCGGAAATGACAACAATCTCCCATTCCTTTCCGAGAAGGACTTCAAGATATCCTATGGGATCGTGGAAGAGGTCGTGAAGGCGATAAAGAAGGAAACGGGCGAACCGTACTTCGGCGTGCTTTCGGGACAGTTCATGCTGACGGACAAGTGGGGACCAACGGTCATAGAGTTCTACTCAAGGTTGGGCGACCCCGAGACGGTCAATGTTATGCCGCAGTTGAAGAACTTCGATGAGATAGTCGAAGGGATGCAGAACGGCAGCCTCAAGGGTGTCAAGGCCGACTTCGAGAAGAAGGCCACCGTCGTGAAGATAGTCGCCCCGAAGGGATATCCGAACGAGAGGGACATCGGAAAGGGCCACCAGCTCAACATCGACATGGATGCCGTCAGGAAGACCGGGGCCAAGATATACTTTGGCTCGGTATATGAGGATGACAGGAAGTATTACACAGGGGGGTCTCGCGCTTTGGAGGTATTTGCCGAGGCGGATGACATAGTAAAGGCGAACAAGATCGTGGAGAGCGCGATAGGACACATCTCGTCCGACTGGAAGCTCTTCCACAGGAAGGACATCGGCACCCAGGCCCTCCTTGACAAGAGGATAGACCAGGCTAATCTGGCAAAGGACATCTTCCACTACAGGGAAGAGAGGGGGCTGATCGGTAAGACCATCGATTGGATCCCAGGAATCGGTAGAATAGAAACGTGAGAGGTATTCACATGGCAAATGAAAAAAGGACAAAGAGAGATACTTTGGGAACTCCTATCTCAAAGACAAAGAACAAGCTTATGGTACTTGGTTCTGGGGAACTGGGAAAAGAGGTAATTCTCGAGGCACAAAGGCTAGGTGTGGAGACCATTGCGGTCGATAGGTACGCGAGGGCCCCAGCCCAACAGGTAGCCCACAGGAGCTACACCATCGACATGAAGGATGCGGGCGCCCTTAGGTCCCTGATAGAGTATGAGGAACCAGACGCAATCGTGCCAGAGATAGAGGCCATAAATCTCGACTGCCTGCAAAGCCTTGAGGATGACGGATACAATATCATCCCGAACGCCCGTGCGACCTACATCACCATGCACAGGGAAAGGTCAAGGGAGCTCATAGCCAAGGAGGCAAAGGTGCCAACGTCAAAGTACGCATATGCCAGGAATCTCGAGGAGCTCAAGGAGGCCTGCGAGAAGGTCGGTTATCCATGCTGGTCAAAGGCCATCATGTCATCATCAGGCCACGGTTCCTACTTTGTCAAGGGGCCGGAGGACATTGAGAAGGCATGGAAGGTCGCCAATGAGGATGCCAGGGGCCAGGGAGATTGGGTCATCGTCGAACAGCACATAGACTTCGACATCGAGGTGACAGAACTGGCGGTCAGGCACTTCGACGAGAACGGCAAGATCATCACAACGTTCCCGAAACCTGTAGGTCACTACCAGATAGAGGGGGACTACCATGCGTCATGGCAACCCGCCGAGGTCAGTGAGAAGGCCGAGGAGAACATATACAAGACAACGGAGAAGATCACCAACGCGCTTGGAGGGCTCGGGCTCTTCGGATGCGAGCTGTTCGTGAAGGGGAACGACGTCTGGGCGAACGAGATATCGCCAAGGCCACACGACACCGGCATGGTGACGATGATGACGCACCCTCCGGGATACTCAGAGCAAGGCCTTCACGTGAGGGCGGTTCTCGGACTGCCGATACCGTCGATAAAGCTTAACGGATTCAACATAATCGAGCCGCTCAAGCCCGGTTCGTCACACGTCATAAAATCACCATACTCAGGATGGGACGCGGAGTTCGGCAATCTCTATGCGGCCATGAACATGTACCCGCAGTCAGCGATCAGGTTCTTCGGCAAGACCCAGGCAAGGATGCACAGGAGGATGGGGGTCGCTCTGGCGCTTGCGGACGATGTCCAGGAGGCAAAGGTCCGTGCTGAGAAGATAGCCCACACCGTAAAGGTCAGAGTGCCAGGAAAGCCGTTCTTGGACCAGGACGAGAAAAGGAAGCATCTGGTGTATTAGATGGACCTCGACATTCTTGTGATATGTGGCAGCAAATCGGATATGCACATCGTCGACAAGATAGAGAACGTCCTGAAGGAGTATGACGCTAGCTACGCCGTGGAGGTGGCATCGGCGCATAGGGACCCAAAAAGGGTCGAGGAGCTCGCCCGCAGGGACGTGGGCGTTTTCATCGCCGTCGCCGGACTGTCCGCGGCATTGCCGGGGGTCGTGGCCTCCCATACCGAAAGACCGGTCATAGGTGTGCCAGTCAGCGCCGCACTCGGCGGCCTTGACTCCCTCCTTTCCATCGTGCAGATGCCAAAGGGCGTCCCGGTGGCATGTGTCGGCATCGACAATGGACAGAACGCAGCCTACCTAGCACTGCGCATATTAGGAAAGTACAAGGGTTGATGAGATGGACTACGCAAGTTCAGGAGTGGATATAAGGACGGAGGAGGAGGCCGTAAAGGCCATCTCCGACATTGTTAAGGAATCGCTTTCGTTCAGGAAGGGCAGGGTGGGCGAACCCCTGACCGGCCTCGGGCATTTCTCCGGCGTGGTCGACATCGGGAACGGGAAGGCGCTGGCCATCTCGACCGACGGGGTCGGCACCAAGCTGCTCGTGGCCAAGGAACTCGGGACCTACAGGACAGTGGGCATAGACGCCATAGCGATGAACGTCAACGACATCATATGCTGCGGCGCGACACCCATATCCTTTGTGGACACCGTATCCGTCCAGAGCCACGACAACGACGTCATGGCCCAGCTTGGAGAGGGGCTCTTGGCGGGCGCCAAGGAGTCCGAGATAGCGATAGTGGGCGGCGAGACCGCGACCGTGCCCGACATACTCAAGGGCGACGGCGACGGGCTCGACCTCATGGGCACGGCCATAGGCATAGTCGACAAGGACAAGATAATCACAGGAATGGACATAAGCCCGGGCGACGTAGTCCTGGGCATCGAGAGCTCTGGGCTGCATTCCAACGGATACAGCCTTGCAAGGAAGGTCGTGCCAAAGGACGAGTACTACATCCTGCTCGAGCCAACCAGGATATACGTCAAGCCCATACTGGCCCTCTTGAAGGAGGTAAGGCCCACCGGACTCGTGCACATAACCGGCACAGGGCTTCTCAATCTCAAGAGGTTGAAGGAGGGGATGGGTTTCAGGATAGAGATGCCAGACCCGCTTGCCCCGTTCTCCGCCGTCCAGCACCTTGCCGAGGCGAGCGACGAGGAGATGTACAAGACCTTCAACATGGGCATAGGATTCATGGTCATGGTCAGGAAGGAGGACGCAGAAAGGGCCCAGAAGATGCTCAACCGCTTCTTCCCGACGTTCATGCTGGGTGAAGTGACCGACACGGGCGTCATAGAGGCCATGCTGCCCAGCGGAAAAATGATAAAACTTTAATAGTGGCGAGATATAGACTTAAGCATGATAAAGACGGTCTTCTTCGACCTGGACGACACCCTCTACAACACCACACGCCTTGCCAGACTGGCAAGGCATGCGGCGATACACTCCATGATAAGCAAGGGGTTGCCCCTTGGCCTCGACAAGGGATACTCCAGGTTGATGAAGATAATTTCGGAGACGGGTTCCAACGCCTCCAATCATTTTGACCTGCTGGTAGAGGAGACCTTGGGCAGGAAGGACTATAAGATAGTGTCCGCCGGCATCATAGGATACCACAACACGAAGTTCGCGAACATCACGCCCTTCGATGACACTATATCAACGCTGATAGAGCTCAAGAAGATGGGGCTGTCGTTGAACATCATCTCCAACGGCAGGGCTGTGAAACAGTGGGAAAAGATACTGAGGCTCGGTCTCGAGGCCTTCTTTGACAATGTCATAATATCAGAGGAGGTCGGCGCCAAGAAACCCGAGAGGGAGATATATGTCATCGCCATGGAGGTGGCGGGCAGCGAACCCGGCGAGTCCGTCTTCATAGACAACGACAAGGAGTGCATCCTAGGGGCGAGGGATGTCGGCATGCATACAGTGCTCATGGACCGCGTGGAGAAGAACATCGAACCAAGCGTCTACGACCACATGATAGACTCCCTATCGGACCTTGTGCCCCTTCTCAAAAAGATTTAATAGTCATCTTTTCAAACATCAAGAATGCTTCAAGGTCGGAAGGGGGAGCTGGCAACCTTCGCAGCCACACTGTTCTGGGGGTCGTCGTTCGTTGTCATCAAATCAGGTCTCAACCAGATCGATCCCATGCCCTTCGTGGTCCTCAGGTTCATCGCCGCGAGCATCCTCTTCACAGTCATTTTCCTGATCTGCAGGAAAGGTCTCGGGACAGGCCTCCTAAGGAACAAGTATGTTTATCTGATGTCGCTTTTCAATGCAGGAGGTTTCCTGTTCCAGTACATCGGCCTGGACCACACATCCGCCATCAAGGGTTCGCTGCTTGTCAACATCAATGTCATATTTGTCATGTTGATAGCGCATTTTTACCTCAACGAGACGGTCACGCCAAGGAAGGCCCTGTCCGTGCTAGGCGGCGTGTTGGGGATATTCCTCCTCATCACGGAAGGGGACCTCGGGGTCCTTGGCTCGGGTTCGGGTAAGGGGGATATGGCGGTCCTGGTGGGCGGCGTCTGCTGGGCGTTCTACATAGTGCTTTCGAGGAAGGTGGTAAGGGACGGTGCGGACATATTCGGGCTGAACTACATGTTGACGATACTGACGACAGCCGTGCTCCTCCCGCTCCTTTGGGGAACGGAGTTCGACCTGAACGCCGGCAGCATGGCGTATATCCTCTACATCGCATTCTTCTGCACGATAGTGACGTTCATGCTGTGGACGTACGGCCTCAAGACGGTGTCTGCCACGGCATCCTCTGTCATGCTCATGAACGAGGTGGTCTTCGCGTCGTTCCTGGGGATGTTGTTGCTCGGGGAGAGGCTGGACGCCTATGGCTACGCCGGCGCCATGATAATGGTCATTGCCATTGCCAACATGGCCTTGGAGAGGAAAAGAAAGTATCCCCTCAGCAAAGGTTAATAATGGGGCGGTCCAAATTCAAAATGTGAAACGCCGTTCGCTGCTCATACTGCTGGTAATACTCATGCCGTCCATGTGCCTCGGATGCATCTCAGGGGATGAGGGCGTCTCCGAGGACTGGAACTCCATCGTGAAGATGGCAAACCAGGAGCTTGAGGACGGGAACTCCTACAATATCGAGGCGAACGAGGCGCTGGAGAACGAGGACCTGGAGGCCGCCCTCGCGAACATAGATGGCGCATTGGACTGCTATGGAAGGGCATACGATGACATCGACCAACTGCGCGAGAACGCAGGCGGTGAAGAGTTCCTCCTGGACTATGTCGATGCATGGCAGGGGCAGGTCGAGGAGATCATGAAAGGCCTTGACTACCTTGGCATAATCATCAACATAGACCTTTTCAACAAGGAGTTCTACGAGATAGCATCGCTGCATCCCACTGCCCAACTGCAGATGACACAGGCTTTCAACTATTATTATGGGGGCGATTACGACACGGCGATGACGACCGCCGAGCTCTCAATGAACAAGTATGCAACGATAGAGGACACTTCCAACGGACTGATCGTCATAGCCCAAGCGATAGGCGAGGACTACGTCATCACGTACGTCAACGGAATAAAACAGCTTTCTGTGGACGCCACCTCCTGCCTTGAGGATCTCATCGACGCGTCGCAAAGCGCTTTGGACGGTGACGGCGATGGGTCGCAAACGAGCATAGATGCCGCAAACGGACACTATGAGGGATATATCGAAACACTGGACCTGCTGATTGGAATAGAGTCCGTCCACCAGAACGCGTTCCCCTCGCAGGGATATGCACTTCAGGATCTGAGGTCCGCATACCTGTCGATGAAGGAGAACTCCGAATCCTCCGCAGGCTTTTATGCAGATAAGATGAGCGAGATAGAGGTCGGCAATGCGGAATTCTTCGAGTGAGCGCCCTTGACCGATCGTGCCCGATCCCATCCCTGACTTCGTGCCATTCGAACAGAAACAAATATATTTGTTTTTAAACTAATTGATAATGGTGATTTGTTGGATAAAAAATTACTATCTATAATGCTGATATTGATACCGCTGGTCGCGACCTGTGCTTGCCTTGGTGGGGATGAGAATGTTGATAAGTGGAACGAGATCGTTGACACTGCCAATGTTTATGCCGAGGACGGCGGTGACCTGGTAGGGGATGCCGAGGATGCCTACTACAACGGGGACTACGACCTTGCCTTGTCAAAGGCCGATCAGGCCGTCCTGAAGTTCAATCTGTTGCTTGACGAGATCGATGACCTGATGGACGTTGCGGAGGACATGGACAAAGACTTCGCAGTGGACTATGTGGAAGCCTGGCGGTCAAAGATCACAGTAGGGCTCGATTACATCGACAATCTGAAGATGTTGATATATATCGACAAGTATGGCGAGATATACATGTACATACTGAACACCCAGGATACCGCGCTGAACCAGATGTACGACCTCATGGATTATTATAACTCAGACTCTTACCAGCTCGCGCTCACGACAGCCGATATCGCATATAGCAACTTCGGCGAACTGGTGACGTATTCCGAGGACCTGGAAGCTGTGGCCCTTGAGATAGGTACAAGTTACGTCACCGAGTACAGCACGGCGGTAAAGTCCCTGTTCACCAATCTCATGTACTTCGTCGAGTATGCACGCCTGGCTGCAAGCGCTGCTGTGAGTGAAGACTTCACCACTGCGGATAGCTATGTCAATCAGGCCAATGTATACTATACGGCCACGGACACTGACCAGAACACCATCGATACGATAGAGGCAAACTACCCTGGCGATTTTCCAGAGTATGGTTATCCCCTAAGCGACCTCTATTACATCTATTATCAAGACCTGCAGGATAATCTTGATGACATAGGGGACTACGATGATGAGATGGAGAACATAGAGGACGACAACGACGATTTCTTTGAATAAAGGAAATCGACTCTTCCCTTCTTTTTTAATCCCGGGCCCATCCCGACGTCATGGGCCCGCCATATGTTTTTTTATATCAATACGCCATTTTGACGGATTTCATGTTTTTAGGTAAGTATAAATAATAAAAATAACATATTAATTTGTCATGGGAAGCAATGATGGTGATAACACACTGTTGGTTCTACACATAGATGATGATGAAAGCTTCCTAGAAATGACAAAATTATATCTTGGAAGATATTTCAATTTTCATGTTGATACGACAACCTCCCCAAAGAATGCCATCTCGCTCCTTTCCGATAGGTCCTATGACGCGGTCATCTCAGACTACCAGATGCCCGGCATGGATGGGATAAGTCTTCTGAAGAAGATCAGGCATGATCTGGGAATGGATGTGCCTTTCACACTGTTCACGGGGAAAGGGAGGGAGGTGATTGCCATGGAAGCGCTGAATCTCGGGGCAAATCACTATCTCCAGAAGGGAGGGGACCCAAAGAGCATGTTTGCGGTCCTTGCCGAGACCATCATCCAGGAAGTAAACCACAACAAGACAAAAAAATTGGTTGAGGCAAACGAAAGGAAGTATCGCTCGATCTTTGAATCTGCAAAGGATGCGATATTCATCATGAAGGATGACAAGTTTATCGACTGCAACAACAGGACCCTAGAACTGTTCAACTGCTCACGCGAAGAGATAATCGGGGTGTCGCCCGATAAGGTGAGCCCAAAGATCCAACATGATGGCAGGAAATCAAAAGAGAAATCCTTGGTGAAGATAAAGGCTGCGCTCAATGGTGCGCCACAGACCTTTGAATGGACCCATATGACGATGGACGGCACTCCATTTTTTACCGAGGTGAGTCTCAATAAGTATACTACAGATGATGATTATATCATGGCCATCGTCCGGGACATCACTGAAAAGAAGAGAAATCAGGAAAAACTCAGGGAAAACCAGGAGCTCTACAGGTATTTTTTCAAGGATTCGCCTTATGCTGTGTTCATAACATCCGAGGATGGCCAGTTGATAGACTTCAATGACATGGCCTTGAAGATATTCGGGTACGATAGTGCCGAGGATCTCTATAAGATAAATGTCTCCCAACTATATGTCAATCCCGAGGACAGACAGACCATCATGTCACTGGTCAAGAAACATGGCAGTGTTCGTGATGCCCCCCTGAAGTTCATACGCAATGATGGCAGTGAGATCGATGCATTAATAACTGCCAGCTGTATCGTGGATCATGAAAGTCAAGGGGGCAAATCGGTAAAATACGTGGGGATCGTGAAGGACATCACCCATCAGAAAAAAACCGAATTTAAGCTCAATCAGCGCATAAAGGAGCTGAGCTGCTTATATTTCATATCGTCGATCCTCAATGACAAGGGACTATCCATAGATGAGATGTATAAAAAAATAGTCAACTTCATCCCTCAAAGCTTGCAATACGACAATATCGCATGCTGCAAGATATCCATCGATGACAAGGTGTTCGTGTCCGACAATTGCGGGGAACCGGAATGGACCCTTCCCATTCAAATAATGACAAACAATGGGCCCAACGGACTCATCACCGTTGGATACGATGAAAAGCGCCCCAAACTGGATTTCGGACCATTTTCCAAAGAAGAGAAGAAGTTCCTGGACGCGGTCGCCGAACTTATAAGTGAATTTACAAAACGAATGGATTATGAGAGGAAGATCGACAGTCTTTATTCGCTATTGTTATCCATCCGTGATGTGAATCAGCTCATCGTCAAGGAGAACGACCAATTCAGACTTATGCAGAAGGCATGCGATATTCTGAAGAAAACGCGCGATTATGAAAACATTGAGATAGCCTTGTTTGATAACGCATCCAACGATATCAGACTGGTCGCAAGCGCCGGCGAGCTAGAGATGGCAAAATGGGAAATGAACGAGAAGGGTGAAGGCACCGCCCCGACATGCTATAAGAGATGCATCGAGGAGGAACGGCCCATCATCATGAAGAGACACCGTAAAGAGTGCAACAAGTGTATATATGGGAATGAGAACATAAAACTGAAAAGGATCACGGTTCCCATCAGGGAGAACGGGGATGTCGTTGGATTCCTTTCCGCACTGTTACTGTCGAGACATTATATTTCAGAGGACGAGGTGAGGTTGCTCGAAGAGGTTGCCGGCGACCTTGGCAATGCCTTGCAGAAGATACATACAGAGGAGGGGCTTGCAGACAGAGAGAACGAATACAGCACCATCCTGCAAAACATCAACGATGCCATAATAATGTTCGACATCGGGGGCAGGATCAAGGTATGGAACGACGAAGCGACGGAAATGTTCGGTTACTCCATTGAAGAGGTCATTGAAAGCAAGGTCCAGGACATCATAATACCAAAAAGACACGTGAAGAAGTATCTTGCCTCCATATCAAAATTCAAAAGGAAGAGGGAAGTGCCATGGGACGGAAAGAACGTCGAGCTCGAAGCCTTGAGAAAGGACGGAAGCGTCTTTCCAATTGAGGCTACATTCACCTTCCTGGAAATGAGGAAAGAGCCTTACTTGGTAATCGTTGCACGCGACATATCTGCCCGCAAGGACATAAGTGAGGCACTTCGCAATACAAATAAGAAACTTCATCTGCTGACATCCATCACCCGCCACAATGTTTCAAACAAGTTGACGGCGGCCATGAATCTTTTGGAACTGGTCCTGGAGGGCAATGACAACAAAAACGATGCCGATTGCCTGAAAAGGGCACTCTCAGCCCTTGGCGATATCCAGAACAACATCAGATTCACGGGCGAGTATGAAAAGCTCGGGATGGACAGACCAGTTTGGCTAGACATAAAGGAGCAGGTGGGAAAAATCGACGACGCCGCGATACCCATCGACTGCAGGTGTGAAGGGGTGTCCATCCTGACGGACCCGTTGGCCAAGAAGGTGTTCGATAATCTCTACGAGAACACGGTGCTTCATTCCAACGGCGCGACAAAGATCCAGGTATGCTGTAAAAAGAAAGATGACTGCCTCATCATAAGATGGGAAGACAACGGCATAGGCATTCCAGACGAGGAAAAGGAACTTATTTTTGAGAGGGGCCATGGAAAAAACACCGGCTTCGGCCTTTTTCTCGCGCGCGAGATACTCGAGATGACAGGGATAAGGATAGAGGAGAAGGGGGTATGTGGCACTGGCGCACTGTTTGAGATAATTGTCCCGAATAACGATTATAAGATAGAGGAAGATGGACAGACCCCCAAGGCCGTCAAGACCCGGCCTTGACGGTCAATCGGGGAAATGAGCATCCTCGCAATACGCCCATCGGGGGCAAAGACAACGAGATCGGGACCCAACGGCAATGAAACGTTTTCTTTTTGGAATACTGAAAATACAAGTTCTTGCATGACAGGGGGTACAGAAAGTGGGCCTAAGGGGATTTGAACCCCTGACCGCCCGGTTATGAGCCGGGAGCTCCACCAAACTAAGCTATAGGCCCTGACAAAACGATATTGTTAGTTACAAGTTCAATATAAAAGATTTTCGGAAAGTGAAAATCGGCTCTAAGGTGCCTCCCCCAACCTTCCTGCCAGAAGGGCGACCCTCTTGCCAAGCTTTCCTGCGTTGGCCCTTGCAAGCTCGTCGGGGGCCCCCACGCAACCTACGCCATAGTGCCCTGTAGCCTCCATCGGGTCCCCGACTATGATGCAGCCGTATATCATAAGGGCCTTGATTATGGAGAATATCGTCGTTTCCTTCCCGCCGGTGCCATTCCCGGAGGTCGCGAACGCCGCGCCTATCTTGTTCTCGGTCTTGCCCTGTCTCCTCAGGCCAACGAACTCGTCGAACACCTTCTTCAACTGCCATGCCATCGTGCCAAAGTATACTGGCGATCCTGCTATTATCCCTGCCGCCTCGGCGAACTCCTCCTTCGTCACCTCTTCGGCGCTTCTCAGGACGGGCTCGGCACCGCCGTCCCTGACACCTTCGGCAACGGCCTCTGCAAGCTTCTTGGTGTTGCCTGACAATGAATAGTACAATACTAAGACCTTCATGTTTTCACCCCGTTAGTTTCATCAGGCATCTTTTTAATGGTTGTCCATCAAGGATTGATATGGAAAACGACAGGATGATCATCACGTTGTTCTCACTGCTCGCCATCGCGAATCTTGCCATGGCCGCATACTATGCGTTCAGCGGAAGGGCATTCTCACTTGAGACGATGCTGCATATCGCGATATTCCTATGCCTTCTATGCGCAACGTGGTATTACAACAGGGATGGCCATATCTATATTTGATATTATTTACAGTTAATTTCTACATTTTTGTGGTATGCCACAGTTATCTTCCATAAAAAACAATAAAATGAAGTATGGTATCTAAACTCACAAATATTTTTTTTTATTCGTTAAATTTATCATTTTGATTTTTAAGGGGACTCGTGGTCTTATTTTTATTTTCGGTATTGACAAGGGTATATCTTAACTTAGCAAATGCCAATATAGAAATACCTAATTCCAATACTATCAATATAGACAAAAATATAGATAATAAAGTTAAGATAGCTGGCATATTTATATCAAATATTTCTATATTACAACCATAGAACAATTTAGAAAATAATGAAATAACAAATGAAAAGATTATCACAATGAAATCTATTTTTAAATTATTAATGAGATTAAGGTAAAAATCCTCTTGTCCATTATTTTTTAAATTATGTATTTTTTTTAATTCATCTGTACCCATTAGACCAATAATAATTGCGAAACCCGCTATTATTCCTCCTATAAAAGTAGCTATTAAATTAGTATTATCTTCAATAATATTAACTATATTATTTGATGGACATAATAATACAACATATTGAGATACTAATAACAGTATTATTATGCCAATACTATATCTAATATATTTATTACTAAGTATTTTTCTCATCCTCCTCCACCACATAATTAGGATTCGAACTTGTTGCTTTATCTTTACGTCCTTTATCGTCTTTCTTATATTCTATACTCCACTCACCGCCGCCGGCGGTAATCCACTCAATTGCAGAAGAAATAAAGGAATTTGGTTCATTACTAGGTATTTTTAATTCGCCCTTTGTATTATGCCCACCAACTTCAATAGAATCACTATTAACTTCGCTCTTTGCTCTTAATGTCATGTCTCTTATACTTGCATGTGTGTCCCCAAAAAGATTAGGGTTATCTAACTTCAATTTAAATGAATAAATATATTTATTTTCTTCAATGATATTCCAGAAATGTGATGGAATTGATACTGTATTGATATGCACAGTATATTTTTCTGATAAAAAAAGTACATCAAAAAGTTCTTGTAATGATTTAATTACAGTTTCAAGTTTTTTTACAACTGAAGTATTTTTTTCTATTAATAAATATTGATTAGTAGAATCCCATTTGACATTAAGGAATGGAAATGAATCCTTTGATTTTAAATGAATGGATTTTAATATATAATCTTTACTAAATATTTTTACTTTCTTTTCAAATGATATCTTAAATGATTTTATATTTCCAATATCATCATATTTACCATCAAATAATAATAAATTAGCACTATTTTCCCTTCTAGTAATGAATATTTCATATTTATCTATTTGTTCTTTTAGTTTTAATTCAAATAATTCAATTTTTCCAATATCAACTTTTTCAACTTCAAGATGAGTTTGTTCATCTTCTGTAATATATATGCGCGTTTTATAATATTTATTCATGACATAGATGATAATATATAAATAAATAATTTGCTTGATGATAGTAGAAATATATATTTTTATGTTATAAATTAAATAGTAACTATACAAAAAATATGAATAATATCTTATTTTTTAAAATGGATCGTGATATGATTATCTTAATCATACTATAAGAAAAGAAATACATTGGCGCCGTCAGCAGGACTCGAACCTGCGACCATCCGCTTAACAGGCGGGCGCTCTACCGACTGAGCTATGACGGCACAGAATAAGAGACACTTTTTTTGATTTATAAACCTTTCTATCTCACGATTTCTTCGATGATTTTATAAATCGTGGCAATTTTAAACTACTATTGCGTCCATGTGTGGAACATAGAGAAATGCGGCCGGTGACCAAGTTGATAATAAAGCATGAACCAGCGGACTTCAAGGTGAGGGAAAGGCCCTTGGTGGGGCACGAGAGAGACGACTGCGTGGTCGCGGACGTGGAAAAGGATAATTGGGACACCACCCTGCTGGTGAAGGAGCTGGCAAGGTCCTTGGGAATCTCGCAAAAGAGCGTTGGATATGCAGGCCTCAAGGACAAGACAGCGGTGTCTGTGCAGAAGATGTCTTTCCATGGCGTGGATGAGGAACGGGTGAGGTCGTTGAGGCTGCCCGGTGTGTCGATCACCAACATCGGGAGGGGCGACAGGATAAACATCGGGGAACTTGAGGGAAACGAATTCGAGATTGCCGTCAGGGACATCGCTCTGACAGAGGACGAACTGATGTCGAGGATAGAATCGTCTGTCGGCAGATTCCAGGAATGGCACGGATTCGTCAATTACTTCGGTTATCAGAGATTCGGGCTCCAGAGGCCCGTTACAGCCGATGTCGGCAAATACATAGTGAAAAAGGACTACGAGTCGGCCGCCCTGACATACATCGGCAGGCCGTATCCAAACGACCCCTTCGCCGATGTGCGAAAGGAGTTCCTTGAGGACATTGACTTCAAGAGGGCGTACAACGAGTTCCCCCAGGGTCTGAGGTACGAGAGGGCGATGCTGTTCGCCCTGGCCCACGATGGCAAGGACTACAGGGACTGTTTCAAGGCCCTCCCGGAAAGGCTTCTCAAACTGTTCGTCCACGGATACCAGTCAAAGCTCTTCAACGAGATCGTGGAGGGCAGGACGAGGGACGTCCCGCCCAACGTTGCGGAGATCGGAGACCATATCGTGATGGACAGGTATGAGAGGAAGGCGACATCCATAGTGAACAGGTCCAACATCGGCAGGGTCGAGGCCATGCTGAAGGACGATGTGTCCGTCTCCGGCCCTCTAATAGGTTTCAGGACGAAGCTTCCGTCAAGCACGATGGGGGAGATCGCGAGCGATGTCATGGAGAGGGAGGGAATCGCATTTGACGACTTCAGGAACGACGACATGAGGCTCTTCGAATCCTCTGGCACAGAACGCGAGATACTTGCAAGGTACGGGGACCTATCATACGACATACGCAAGGACGAGCTGTTCGGGAACAGGAGATGCGACATCACGTTCTTCCTGAAGAAGGGGGAATATGCGACAGAGTTCCTGCGACAGCTATTTAACGAGGAAGCGATACCACAAGGGATGGAGACACTATGAATCCATTGATGTATCTCGTGCTTGAGGCCGTGTTGCTGGTATCGTACAAAGTCGGGGACTCATTGTGGAAGAGATTCACCGATAGGGACATCTATTATTACAGGGTCGCCTATTGCGCCGTCACCACGGCGTTCCTGACCTTCGTGCTCATTTTCCTGACCCTTTTCTCGGACCCGGGGGAACGGTTCGACAACATGGTATTGGTGAACGTGATGCAGGCCATTGTCTCACTGGGGCTGTTCATGGTCCTCCACAGAAGGGTGAGGTGGTCCGAGGTCAAGGCATGTCTCAGGTCGGACAGGAAGTACATCGCCTACGCAGGGCTCTTCTTCGTCGGCGGCATGCTTTTCGGGGCGACGGCCCACGAGGATATACAGGACATGCTGGCGGACCAGCTGGATGACCTCAGCGAGGTGAGCGATCTCAGCGAGGACAGGCCGCTTTGGCAGATAGGCATATTCATATTCGGCAACAACACCAAGACGTCCATACTCATGGGCATAATGCTTCCGTTAATACCTCTCTTCGGCGGCATGTACATCATATTCGCCATGTTGCTCAACGGGGCCATAGTCGGGGTACTGGGACCCCTCCTGGACAAACCCATCACATACCTGATAGTAGGGATAGCACCGCACGGCATCTTCGAGATCCCCGCCATAATCATTGCCGCCGCAGTGGGGCTCAAGTTCAATTCCAGGATAATGTTCGGATTATTGGCAGTAATGAGGAACAGGGACCAGGATTCAAATCAAATTCTCAAAGAATATGTATCTGATGCCATAGGGTCCTGGAAGTTGATGTATCTGGTACTGTTCCTTCTCATCATCGCCGCAGTCGTTGAAACGACAGTGACACCATATCTGTTGAGCATGTTCAAATAGTAAAATATTAATAGAATATTCCTAGAGGTAATATGAGTGTGCCGCAATAAAAGAAAAATAATATTCAAAAAATATTGATAATTTAAATGAACATTATAACAAAATATATATAATAAAAAAAATATCAACCCTAAAAGACTAAATACCGTCAACATCTGCCCTGCTGAAGATCCAAGGTGTGAAAATGAAAGAAATAAAAAAGACAAAATCGCTTTGTCCTGAGTGTCTAAAGGTCATTGATGCCTCGATATATGAAAAGGATGGAAAGGTCATCATCGAGAAGAAGTGCGATGAGCACGGCCTTTTCAGCGATACCTATTGGTCTGATTACGATTATTACATGAAGGCGATGTCATACAGGAACGAGGGGATCGGACTGGACAATCCCCAGACCGAGACCGAGGTGGGATGTCCATACGATTGTGGCCTTTGCGGGAACCACCTGACATCCACGCTCCTGGCCAACATCGATATTACGAACAGGTGCAACATGAGATGTCCGATATGCTTTGCCAATGCAGCGGCGGCAGGATACGTGTTGGAGCTATCTATGGAAGAGGTAACGGCGATCCTCACAAGACTTGCTGAAGAAAGGCCTGTCAGGTGCTGGGCCGTCCAGTTCTCCGGAGGGGAGCCCACCGTCAGGGACGACTTCCCGGACATCGTCGCCAAGGCGAGGGAGATGGGATTCACGCAGATCCAGGTGGCGACGAACGGCAAGAGATTCGTCAAGGACATAGAATTCATCAAGCGCCTGAAGGCTGCGGGCATTAGCACGTTCTACCTCCAGTTCGACGGTGTCACGGAAAAGCCCTACATCACCGCAAGGGGTTACAACGCCCTGCCGGAGAAGATAAAGGCGCTCGAGAATCTCAGGAAAGAGGGGATGACATCGATCGTGCTGGTGCCGACGCTCGTGAAGGGCGTCAGTGACGGCCAGGTTGGTGACATCGTGAGATTCGCATTCGACAACAGCGACATCGTGAAGGGCGTCAACTTCCAACCCGTGTCATTTGCCGGCAGGATCGACAAGAGCGAGCTTGAGAAGATGAGGATAACGATACCCGACCTTGCAAGGCTTCTGGAGGAGCAGACCGACGGCCAGATCACGAAGGACGACCTGTATCCGGTGCCATGCATCGCGCCCATATCCAACTTCATCTCAAAATGGAAGAAGGAACCCCAGCTGACGTTCACATGCCACGAACACTGCGGTGTCGGGACGTATCTTTTCAAGCACGAGGGCAAGATCCTGCCTATAACGAGATTCGTCGACGTCGACGGACTCTTCGAATATCTGGAAGGGATGGCAGAGAACCTCGATGAAAGCAACGGCAAGATAGCCAAGGCCATGATGACGGTCAAGCTTACAAAGAATCTGCCCAAGTTCATAGACGGCCAAAAGGCCCCTCCCGGCATCAATCTGAGGAATCTGCTGCTCAACATCCTGTCCAACGGCACTGTGGGCGACACCGCGGCATTCCACAGGAACACATTGTTCCTGGGCGCCATGCACTTCATGGACCCCTACAACTTCGACATCGAGAGGGTGAAGAGGTGCGGCATCCATTACGGACTTCCGGATGGGAGGATAATCCCGTTCTGCAGTTACAACTCCATACACAGACCGAACTTCGAGAAGGAGTTCGGCATACCTCTGGAGGAATGGAGAAAGAAAAATGCTGCAGAGAAGGATGTTGAAGGATGACAGGTGTATAACAGAAGTGACAATATGGAGGCTGTTGGCAAGACCACTTCATTGTGTCCGGAATGTATGAGAAGGATTGATGCAAAACTTGTCAACGACGACGGCAAGGTAATAATCGAGAAGGAATGTCCCGAACACGGGACCTTCAGGGACATATACTGGTCCGATATCGAGCTCTACGAGAAAGCGAAGCGCTACCACAGGGACGGCAACGGCGTGGACAGCCCTAACACCTCCAGAGATAAGGGATGCCCCTTTGACTGCGGCCTGTGCGAAGAGCACATGAGCCCCACTCTTCTTGCAAACATAGACGTCACGAACAGATGCAACATGTGCTGCCCCATATGCTTTGCCAACGCCGGCAAGGCAGGCTATGTCTTGGAACCTACCAGGGAGGAGATAAGACAGATACTCGTCAAACTTTCCAAGCAGAAGCCGACAAGATGCACATCGGTGCAGTTCTCCGGAGGGGAGCCCACCATCAGGGACGACTTCCCGGACATCGTCGAGGATGCCAGGTCCCTGGGTTTCACACATGTCCAGGTGGCCACCAACGGAAAGAGGTTCGCCAATGACATCGAATACGCAAGGAGGGTGAGGAACACCGGGCTCAACACCATATACTTCCAATTCGACGGTGTCACGGAAAACCCCTACATCGCCGCAAGGGGTTACAACGCCCTGCCGGATAAACTAAGGGCGATGGATAACATGAAAGAGGCCAACATCAACTCCATAGTCCTTGTCCCCACACTTGTGAAGGGCCTTAACGACGACCAGGTGGGAGACATCATAAGATTCGCCTTCGAACACAAGGACATAGTCAGCGCGGTCAACTTCCAGCCCGTCTCCTTCTCGGGCAGGATAGACCAGGACAAGCTCCAGGAGATGAGGATAACGCTGCCTGACCTCGCCAAGCTGCTGGAGGAGCAGACCGACGGCCAGATCACAAGGGACGACCTCTACCCCATAACCTACGTCAACGCCATCACAGAGTTCGTCGAGGCGTGGAAGAAGACGCCCCAGATGAAGGCGACGTGCCATGAGCACTGCGGATTCGGAACATACCTCTTCCAAAACGAGAGGAAGGAGATCCTGCCGATAACGAGATTCGTCGACATCGAGGGCCTTTTCGGGATGCTCGAGGACATGACGGACGACCTCAGGAACGGCGGCAGGACTGCCAAGGCCGTGGCGCTCCTAAAGCTCGCAAGAAAATTCCCAAAGATGGTGGACAGCTCAAAGGCCCCGCCACAGCTCAAGCTGAGAAGGCTGCTGATCAACGTCCTTTCGAACGGGACCGCGAGCTCGGTGGTGCCGTTCCACAGAAAGGCGCTGTTCCTTGGCGCCATGCACTTCATGGATCCCTACAACTTCGACATCGAGAGGGTGAAAAGGTGCTCCATCCATTATGCCCTTCCGAACGGCAAGATAATACCATTTTGTTCATACAACATCATCCACAGAAGCGCCTATGAAAAGGAGGCGGGCGTGCCGCTCGACGAATGGAAGGCGCCCAATCCAGATAAGGATTGAATGACAACTCCCCCTACATCGTATAGCTTGTCACAGATTCGGGTGCTATTGACAGATATATTTATATGGATGGATTATCCATACATATATGAGCTTCAAAAAAGGGATAGGGTCTACACATGCAATCAAACCCCCTTACTCGACAAAGTTCTAGCTCTAATCCCCACCCTATCCCTATCAACACAATATTGTTCCAGGCCGGGGACCACCATCCTAACAACGGGGATGCCAACTTCATCCTTTGTAAGGTCAACGAGCAGCACGTCGTTGAGCGAACACCTCGCCAGCCTCTCGACGATCAGTTCTATGTCATCAAGCAGGTAAGGCGTGTCAAGAGGCTCGAACTCGCTCAGATGCCTCCTTGAAGAATCGGTGAACCATCTGCTGTTCATCCTCCTGACCCTATCGTAACCCAGCCTCCTCTTTATCACGGAGGATGTCGGATTGATGTGATTCTGATATATCTGGGAAAGCCTGCTCTGCGCCACTTCCGTCAAGGCCCTTATCAGGGCGATCTTGGGGCTGAGATGGGTCCCGACGCCCATGTTCAAAAGCGTGGGGTCCTTGTCCCTAACGTCATCGGAGGCCGCAAAGAACGTTGGGATGCCGACATCGGAGGTGATGTCCTTCACACGGACCTCGATCTCGGCGTCGTTGAATCTATCAAGGAGCCAGGAGATCTGCTTGTCATCGATGTCTATCTCAAGGTCGGGAGGTATGTCCTTGGAAAGCTCGGCCAACGACCACGCATCCCGCTCGATCACCTCGCAGAGCGCATGCAGCATCGCCTCCTCCAGACAGTTGCCGCAGGCCAGGCCGTTCGTGTTCGACCTGAACAGCCAGCCCTGGTCCTGCGGGAACGGATGAAAGACCGCATTTGCAAGGACCAAGACATCGCCCATGTCCATCAGATTGTACCCCTTGCACCACGCCAACGGCATCATCTCGTTCAGGTAGATGGTCGGGGGTGGCGCCAGGGACAGTGGATCCGTATGTTTGGAGCTTAGACCTGACAATGGCGAGAGTTGTACAAGCTCGGGAGAGAACGAGGAACAATACCTCTCTATCGATTCCATCATCGCGGAGACTGTGGACTCGACAGGCGAGAAACCTTTTCCATTATGTATCTTCTGGCCGCCCGTCGTCTGTTCAGTTCTCTTTGTTATGAAAACCGGAATGCCCAATCTGTCCATATCGGTGATGTCCATGACCTCGGAGACGCCTATCAGGGGCATCCTGTCCTTTACGGACTCCAAGGTCTCCTCAGGATCCTTCACACGATGTGTGGAATTGACGAACTTTTTCTTGCATCGCTCAAGCTCCATAAGAAGAGAAATATAAGAGAGTTTAATAAATTAATGCAAAAAAAATCAAGCGACCGCCGATATCGAGATAGATTCCAAGAGCTCTGCGCCGGGAATCAGGCCATTCGTATCAACGGACATGCATACATCGTATGAGCATCCAGGACTCAACACGACCCCGTGCTCTATGTCCCCGAAGTCCACCGATGAGACGTTCTTTCCGGTCTTGGCGATCGTCACTACAACGTCCGAGTTGCCATTGTTGGTTATGGAGAAAACGTCAGATATGACGGTGACGGCGTTCGAGTTGACGCCGCTTGCGGGGACATCCTCAAAGTCCAGCACCATCATGCCATCCTCAAAATGGGAATAGCTCGATGTCGAGGCAAGGCTTATCAGGGCCTCGGCGTCACCTACCACCGAGATGCCTGATGACCTTTCCGCAGTGACCGATGAAAATGCCCCCGAAGAGACGACCATGATACCTGCGAGGAAGATACAAAGGAGAGGTATCATTTTCTTTATCATTCAATACACCATCTTCCTCTAGATTAAAGTATTTTGTGATAGATCAGAGCGTGTAGCCCACTACAACGCCGTTCTTCTTGGAGTAGACAACCTTTGATGTGTCAGCTGCGTTGACTGCCTGTGGCCTCACTGTCTTCCTGGGGGTCCAGGTATGCGTGGTATAATCCTTCGTGCTTGTAGTGGCTATCGTGCCAAGCGCCACAAGCGCAGCGGCTGCATATATCAGCCATAGTATGTTAGCTACCAGTATTGGGCTGTACAGAGCAACAGCCACCACCCCGGCGAGAACGCCGAGAACTCCAAACACCTTCTTGTAAAACATCTATTCCACCTCAGTTCACAATACATTGGTATATATCACCATCGTAATACTACTAAATTATCATACATGATAATTGTATGTAATTAGGTATTATGATACCAATGTATTTTTATATAAGAGTATATGATATATTTAAATCTTTCGGTATCTAAGTCTATAAAAAATTAGGTATATAAAATATACAAGAAAATGTTAACATATGATATTCGAAAACTACTTTCACATTAAATGAAGAAAAAGATAACAAGGAAAAAAATTTTTACAAAGGAAAGGAACGATGCGGGGCAGGCGATAAGCTAGTTTACCCTAAACATCGGATTGCCAATGATGGAAGAAACATTTACAGATGATGAGGCAGTAGATTATATTAAATATAATTTTCATCCGGTAGAGGTTGATAAATACCTCTGACGAAAGTATGTCAGCATTGAATCCATCAATTACATGGATTCCAGTAGGTAATAAAATAGGAGTTTCTGGTATTCCAGTTATTCTTTTTATAATTGATGATAATATTTTATATGGCAAGTCTGGGTACCTTGATTCCAACGAAATATTGGTATTGTTTGATATATTGTCAGTGAATCGTATAAGGACACGAGTTTAGAGAAACATATAGATTAAATATACCTAGATCACAACAAGTAGAAATTGAAGAAAAAAGAATAGATGAAAATCTTATATGAAATGTTTTTCAGTGATAACTTTAATATATATTAAATAATTATTATCATAAGCATGTCCCCAAAATATACAACTATTGTCATGTTGGTATTGATCATCAGTGTTTCCACCATTTCACTTGTCCTGTGTGATGATGATTGGCCAATGTTTGGTCATGACCCAGAACACAGTTTCACAAACGATTGTGAGATGGGGGACGAATATGAATTGTTATGGAAGTATGAGACTGGCGGTGCCGTTCTGTCTTCTCCAACTGTCGTGGATGGTATGGTATACGTTGGATCATGGGATCATTGCCTCTACTGTCTAGATGCTTATGATGGAAGTCTTGAATGGGAGTATGAGACTGGTGACTGGGTAAGTTCATCGCCTGCCATAGTGAATAGCAGGGTGTATTTTGTATCAAATGATTCTTATCTGTACTGCCTTGATACGGATGATGGAAGTCTTGAATGGAAGTATGAATGCTATATGCCAGTGGGATATTCTTCTCCAACTGTCGTGGATGGAATGGTATACATTGGTTCGGATAACTCGTATCTGTATTGTCTAGATGCTTATGATGGAAGTCTTGAATGGAAGTATGAGACTGGTGGTGAAATATGCTCATCTCCCACTGTAATGAATAGCAGGGTGTATGTTGGATCATGGGATGGTTACTTATACTGCATTGATGCCTATGATGGAAGTCTTGAATGGAAGTATTATACTAATGAACATGGCATTAGTTCATCCCCCGCCATAGTGGAAGGCATGGTATACTTTGGATTAGAGAACCATTACTTGTTATCAGAAGCGCCTACTCTATTCTGTCTAGATGCTTATGATGGGAGTCTTGAATGGAAGTATGAGACTGGTGACTGGGTAAGTTCATCCCCTGCCATAATGGACGGCAGGGTGTACTTTGGATCCTTAGGAAGTTACATATATTGCCTAGATGCTTATGACGGAAGTCTTGAATGGAAGTATGAGACTGGTGATGATATATGGTCATCCCCTGCCGTAGTGGACGGCAGAGTTTACATCGGTTCGGAGGACTCGTATCTGTATTGTCTAGATGCTTATGACGGGAGTCTTGAATGGAAGTATGAGACTGGTGGTGGAATATTCTCATCCCCGGGCATATTTGAAAGCAGAGTTTACTTTGGATCTAATGATAATTATGTGTATTGTCTGGAATCGGTTAAACCTCTCACTGCCACTCCGCCCCCTACAAATACTAAAACTAATGAAAATTCCACTTTACTACCCATAATAGCAATCGGTGCCATAATATTATTTGTGATAACAATAAATAGAAAAAAACACTTTAACGACAGCAGCAATAAAAAGGGCTCATCTCCCTAAGTTCAGATTTCAGGGTCTCCGCATTCCTTAGGCGGAGGAATACTATCTCTGGAAATATATGGAAATGTCATGTATTTTTAGTTATTATCTAAATTGATAACATCTGGTGGGCCCGTCGCGACTTGAACGCGAGACCTCCGCCATGTCAAGGCGACGTCATAGCCAGCTAGACCACGGGCCCAAATCAAAAAGTAAAATAGAGTTTAGGTATTTATTTAAAAAGCTTACTAATGTGCATCACTCGAGCTTTGCCATCAGGAAAGCGAACAGTCCTGCAAGGATCAATACGATTATGATGCCGCCCTTAAGGAAGTCCAGAAGTTCCTGGGACCAGTCTATACCGCCCTGAGGCACAGCCAGGAAAACACCGACTGCAATAAGTATAATGCCTAAAACAATCCATACCGCTTTGTTCATTGTGTTACACCTCAAAGATATATGCATATATGACAAAGGTTCATTTATAAAATTAATCCTAGATGGAAAGAAGTTGAATAATGCGAATATTTGAATAATATGCCATTTTGAAGCGACTCCAAAATGGGACAAAACCAAAAATCTTTATTATTATAATATACTATGTGATGACATGAAAAGGGCAGTATTCTCCGCACCCGGGCGCGTGGACCTGTCGGGCGGCGCGGCGGACATATTCGGTTTCACGACACTGTCGCTGGCGATAGACCTCAGGACAAGGTGCGTCCTGGAAGAGAATCAGGGCAAGATAACGTTCGACGTGGGGGAAGGGCCCATAGACATAGATGATGCAAGGGGGGAGCGCTACGACCTCCTTCACAACATAGTCAGGCGATTCAAGCTGAAGGAAGGGCTATCGTTCTCGCTCAGCTCCGACATCCCCCCATCCAGCGGGCTCGGGGGATCCGCATCCTTCACCGTCTCGGCGATAAGGTGCCTTGACAAGATGCTCTCGCTCGGCCTCAACGACTATGAGGTGGCGGAACACGCCCAGAGGATAGAGACTCTGGGGATGGAGTTGAAGAACGGGTATCAGGACCAATATTGCTCGACCTTCGGCGGATGCCTCTTCATGGACTTCAGGGACAAAGAGAACCGCGAGATCTGGGAGGAGCCCTATGCCGTCGTGGAAAGGCTTGAGTTCGACCATAGCGTTGTCGTGGCCCATACCGGGACCAAGCACAACTCAGGCGAAGCGAACTCCATGGTGTTCGACAAGTACTACGAGGACGACAAGGCCACGGTGAACAGCATACTGGAGCTGGACGACCTCACCAGGGAGCTCAGGAACGCCGTGATAGACGACGATTATGAAATGGTCTGCAAGATAGTGGACCTCAATCAGGAGATAATAAGGAGATTCAAGAGGTCGTACCCCGAGAACGAGAAGCTTATCGATGTGGCGCTGGGATCAGGCGCTGACGCCGCCAAGGTGACGGGGGCTGGCTGCGGCGGGTCCATAGCTGCGATATGCTATGACGAGGACTCGGCCCGAAAGGTCGCCGAGGCCCTGGGAGAGGTCTCCAACTTCGTCAAGGTATGTACAGTGGACGGGGGTGTGAGAGACGAACTATGACACCGCCGTCTTCGACCTGGACGGCATCCTGCTCAAGGACGGGACCATGACGGAGGAGGGAAAGGTCGCGGTCGAGATGCTCCTGGACAACGGCATGCAGATCATCTACTCGTCAGGGAAGAACTATTGGTACACCACGGGCGGCCTGGTGTTCTCGAACCTGCTCAGGGACGACACGATAGTCATCGCGGAAAACGGCGGCATCATATTCTTCCCGTTCACAAGGGAGAAGGTGAGGATGGCGGACGACAACGGCGACATCGACATCATCGCGCGGGAGTTCATCGAACGGCACTGCACTCGCGAGAACGGCAACCTTGTCCTCAGGGAGCCAAGGACCCCGCTTTGGCAGGAGCCCAAGGAGACGATATTCACGCTCTTTCCGCTGGACGTGTCAACGATCCCCATCATAAAGAGGGATATAGAGAGCATCATCGAGGAAGGGGGGCTCTGCCTCTACGCCATAGACCATTCTGACGCCGTGGACACGGTAAGGAAGGGGCAGCACAAGGGGATGGCGTTGGAGTACCTGTCCGGGAAAAAGATGATAGACCTGGGGAGGACCGTGGCCTCGGCGACGGCAACAACGACAGGGAGATGCTGGAGGCCGTTGGGCTTGCGGTCACCGTCGAGAACGCGAACGAGGAGATAAAGTCCCTGGTGAAGGGGAAGGGCGGCCTGATCACGAAGGGGGCATACGGCGCGGGCGTGCTCGAGGCTGTCGGGATGATAGTGTCCGGAGAGGTCTGAGAGAAGAAATGCTTTTTACAGATAACGGACATATCATAGATGATTTCAATGCCAAGCAAGGTAAAGGCCATATTAAGCATCTTCATCATACTGGTCATATTGTTCAGCTTCCTTGCTGTGTATGTCCATTATGAAGGTATCATATCAGACATGGGTGACGAGATAGACGACCTGGAGGACGACGTGGACGACCTCAACGACCAGCTGGACGAGGCCAACGAGAGCTACTCCGCGCTCCAGGGCGATTATGACGATCTGGAGTCGGATTACAACGCCCTGTACCAGTCGAATATGACAACGGAGCAGTACTACGACGACCTCGTGACGGACTACTACGACCTCGAGTGGCAGTACAACAGCCTTCTCGACGACTACTCGATGCTCCAGTCGAGCTACAACAACTTCGACGATTGGCAGGACCATGTGACTTATTACAGGGTGTACTTCGGCGACTACTACTTCTGGCAGTACGCCACCTATTCCATACTGTCGCACTGGAAGGCCATGGAGAAGGACACCTCCGAGTACTACCAGTACCCGATAGACGACTCGGACGTGCTCAACAGCTTCGTGATCTACAACGACGGCTGGACCCTTATCGACCAGATAGCGGACGAGCTCTGGGACCTCTCCGGCAACGAGGAGGAATACGCCGAGATAGCCCTCGACTTCGTGCACAGCGCCATATTCTACATGAGCGACATGGAGAGCACCGGGCAGGAGGAGTTCTGGAAGTATCCCGACGAGACACTCTTCGACAAGGTCGGGGACTGCGAGGACACTGCCTTCCTCTACGCGTCACTCTTGAGGGCGAAGGGGATACCCGCCGTGCTGATAGAGTACGTCGACCACCTCGCCGTGGGCGTGGGGCTGGACTTCATAGGAACGTACTACGTCTTCGAGGGAAAGAAGTACTTCTACGCCGAGACCACCAGCAACATGTTCGACGAGGACAAGCTGATGGAGAGGGACTACAAGATAGGGGAGATACCTCCCGGACTGGACGATGCCTACATCCACGAGGTAACGTGAGAAAAGGGAAGGGATCATCCCTTCTTGTTCTTTTTTATGTATACCGCGACGGACGCTATGGCGGCTATCGTCGCGAAGATCACGCCATACGTTACGATGTCTATCGCAGGTATCGTGTGGAAGTTCACGGTCTGCCTGCTGATGATCGGGCCGCTTTCGTAGATGTAGCCCTGCTTCCAGACGACGGTGGCCACATAGTCCTCTATGTCGCCGCTGAGCTTGATGTCCTCGAAGCAGAACGTGAGAGGCGTGTTCCACTGCGTCAGGCCGCCCGCGACCTGTATGTTCATGGAGTCTGCGTAGATTTTCTCCCATTCGCCGCTCTTCGATGTTATCGTGAGGTAGAGGGATGACCTGCTTATCCATCCGTTCATGACCGTCACCTGGACGAGTACGGCGTACCCTCCGTTCGTGATGTCGGTCTCTATGTTCGTTATGGCCCCCCTGACAGGGGAGATCATCATCGCATCGTCATCGGAGGATGATGTGTCGGCCTGGGGTTCCTCTGTCGCCGGCGCGGTCGTTGCGGGAGCCGTTGTTGTTGGCGCGGTTGTGGTGGGGGCGGTCGTTGTAGGTGCGGCCGTCGTCGGTGCCGTGGTGGTCGGCGGCGCGGTCGTTGCGGGCGCGCTTGTTTCCTGCGGCGTGTTGTTTTCGGTGTCGAGGACTATCGTGTTGTCTGAGAAGAACTTCGTTGTACTGCCGGCGGATGTGAAGACGTCCACTATCACCCTGTGCCTGTAGGTGTCGGTCCCCTCCTCGGGGTAGAACGTCATCGTGTAGGAGACGGTGTAGCTGTCCCCGGCGTCGATCACGATGGCGTCGTCCACGCTGCCTGCCGAGAAGTCGGTCTGGCTCTTGAGGGTGACCCATCTGGCATGCTCTGACTGGACCAGGTGCCCGATCGAGCTGACGTATGCGGGGGCGTCTCCATTGTTCGTTATGGTGATGTTGCCCCATATGGTGTATTCGTCCCCGTCGCCATCGTATGATGTGTTATGGGTGACTGAGACGTCCAACGAGTAATCGTTCTCCTCTGCCCCAATTACCAGGGCGTTGGTGAACAAAGAAACGATAAGTATTATCGCCATTAGAGGAAAATATACTTTTCTCACGTGAATCCCTTTCTATCCTATTAATTAATAGAAGATGGGTTGGGATTCCTTTAAAAGGAGTATGAAACTGATGTAAGGAACAATGTTTCTTTTTTAGTAAATCCCTATGGGATTTATAATAATATAGTAATTCCCTATTTAACCAATTATCAGACATTTAATGACATCAATATATACTTTATTTATATCAAACATAAAGCATAATAGTATAATACATAAATATATGTATAAAATAAATTATTTTTTATCATTCAGCTTTAAAAAACCTAAAATAATATTATATTTATTGTACATATATAAACCAATTATACTAATTTTTTTAATATTGGAATCAATATCAGAATAATTTTCTAGGTTATTATTTTTTAAAATATTTTTTATTTCAGGATCATGTGCAGTGATAAATTCAATATAATTAACAATGTTCAAAAAATAATCTTCTTCTTTGATATCCCCAATATATTCTTTGATGTTATTCATGAAAAAACATGATTTAATAGCATATGGTTCTGAACACATTAATGCTGTGGAGTTATTTTTTTCAAAACAAATAACATGTTTTTTTCCATCATTAATATAATCCATTTCTTTAAATTCGATCATGAAGGAATTTTCAATTAATTTTCCATTATAATAATGTTTATATAAATCTTCTAAAGAAACAAAATTGGGGGCACAATAACAATATTTTGCTCTTTTTTTATAATTATTGTATTTACTCTTTAGAGTGTTATGCTGTTTATCCGTAATATCAATACTATGATATGGTTTATTTTTTATTATTGACTTAAATAGTCTAACATTTTTTATATTTCTTATTATATTGCATCGTTCGTATGTTTTTTTATATTGTATATAAAAGGGCATAATTGGGGAATATAAGGCAACATCGTAACCCTCTTTTCCTTCTTCAACTCTAGTGGGGATATAAGGTATAAAAAAATTATATCTATTACATAGTTCCATAGTAGCTAAAAGAGAATAAGTATTTTCATTCAAGTTAGGAAAACTCATACAATTCACGCTTTTATCTTATCCCAAGCGTTATTATATTCTTCAGGATTTTTATTAAGATTATCTTCTAAATAGAAGCTTTTAGAGTTATTATTTTTTATCCATTTTTTATATTCTTCATATTTTTTGAATATATTTAGAAGATAAGTATTAGTATTAAATCCAGATATTTCAGGCCTGGAATAGTTTATCAATTCCTTCATGGCTTTATAAGTAAATACAAACATTTCATTTACTTTTCCTTCAATAGTTTCATCAAAAGTTACAAAAACTAGATAATCAAATTTATTGTCTATTAGTTGTTTACCTTTACCAAATGAAGCTTCAGTTGTGAGAAAATTATCTATTAGAGAATATTTGCCCGATTTAATCTCTATTCTTTTTTTTATGTCAGGCAAATAAATATCAGCATTTGTGTTTTCTCTTTCGTTCCTTATTTGTACATTAAATCCTAATTCCAATAATTTATAACCAATTAAAAATTCAGAATATATGTTTCTTAATTTTCCATCTACATGATTATTATTATTTAAAACAGAAAAAATACCTTCTAGATTATTAATTATTATCTTATAATCTGACTTATCCATATTATAAATAGCGTATATATAATAATAATCTTTTCACAGATTAAATATCTTAATTTATTTATCTTTTGGAATAATTGCAGAATTTAATAATCCAATTTCTATAAGAGTATTGTGTAGGACGACAATTTAATGTTCTGGTGATTTTACATCAATTATTTTATCCAACATAGCTTTTGATATTGAGTTGAACATTTGATTTTTCTTCTCAGAAAAAGGAGGATATATACAACTTGCACCACAATTATCCCTTGATATCTCTCTATAACATAATATCATATCTAGTTGGGGAAACATTTTATTATACAATCCATTTTTCTTATAAAAAGATTTAACTTCTGATGGTTTACTTACATCAAAATAGAATAATTCTGTTCCATAGAATATTTGTATCATATCTTCTATTGTAATATTTCTATCAGTAATTCTTATTATCAATATAACTGGGTTGTTGTCATCAATAAAACGTATTTGTTTAGCGATCTTGCTATTAATGGTGTCTATGATTTGTTTTCTCGATTCATCCCCATTGATACTGCCTAGCCCCCCTAAATCGTAAATACTATTTCCTTCACATGTAGTTATCTCTATATAAGCCAACATATTTCCATATTTTATAGATAAATCAATGTTTTTTTCCTTATAGATATTTTGTTCAATTTCCACTATTTTTATATTATTTATATATAATCTATGAATAACTTCTAATTCTGAATAAAAATTAATATCTAATATTTTTTTTATAGGAAAATTGAAATCTTTTTTTTCCTTTATTTTTTTTTCTACAATATATAAAGATTGGAACATCTCAGATATATTATAATCATCATCTATTATTTTATTAAATAATTCGTTATTGTATAATTTTTTTTCATTTCTTGATAGAAAATCCTTACTCAGAAAATGTGATATATACTTATTTTCTTGACAATATTGTATTATTTTATCGATATCTATTTTCTTAGGATTGCTAATTAAATGATTCAATATTTCTAATATATACTTTATATTGTTATTATTATCTTTAGCTTTTGATAAAGGAAAAATAATACTAAGATATTTTTTTTCATATTCTGGATATTCGTCAAATAAGGATATTCTTTTTCTATGCCAATATCTTAATATTCTTCGTATCAACTTCTCCCATTTTGGCTTATATTTTGGTAAATGGTATGGAGAAATAATGTCTCTACAATATACTAAGATTCCAAAACATAAATATTCTTTTCTATAACAGGAGCTTATAAAATAGTATATTTCCCTTTCATTATGTAAGAGTTCTAAAACATTATACAAAGATAAATCGTATAAATTATACTTGCACTCTTTTATCAATTTTAATAATTTATTTAAAATCATTCTTCTCTGAGAATTGGAAAATAAATATACCTCATTATTCTCAAAATTAATTTTTAATATATCGTCAGTATTTATTATTTCTTGAAAACGAGAATTAATGTGAGCATCACTATACATAAAAATTATAAATAAAAGTATATTGATAAAATTTACTCGATTTAATTATAGTTTATTAATAAATTTAATAACACTAGTTTGCTATTGTTTTTTAAATGAATTGTTATATTTCTAGTCTAAAATTTGATCAATGTTCGTAACTCATATTGATGACTTGTTCCATACTTTTCCTTAGGCTTGAATTTTTTGGAGAATAATTCATTCAACATCAATATTAGTTTCAAACTAGATTCTCTGTTTAGAAATAATCTTCCGTCAATGCCCTGGAAATCTTCAAAACTACTCTTCTACATATTTGCGCCAGAATTCCTCTTGGGAGACAAGAGGGCGGCTAATTAGGTCTAGTGTGTCCTTTGAAATGATGCCATTTTTGGCAAGTTCGCATCCCGCTTTCCGGGCGGCATCTAGAACGCCCCTCCCATCTGGTGTCAGAATCCCTTTCTGCATCATCAACCATGCGTGGGGCCTTAGCAAGGCGCCAGCGAACTCGACGCTGCAGTCTTTTGCCAGTTCCTCAACTATGCGAATGACGGTCTCAAAGTTCCCCCTCTCCCACCATCCGGATGTTGAGACGAGTACTATCTTGCTGATGTTGACACCCTCACGGAGTTTGGCACGAGTGCGTCCTTCGCGAAATTCTAAAATTGGGTCAATGATGGGACAGAGTCTGTTTATGATGTTCTGCATACCCCCTGGAAGAGGGATGTAGACCGGTGTGGCCAGAACGAGTATCTCGGCCTTTCTAAGTTTAGGGTAAAGCAGTTGCATATCATCATCCTTGATATAACATTTCCCAGGACTTCGATCCCAACAGAACATATGGCCACAATTGCATGGTTTGATATCAAGCCGACTAGAGTAGAGCATTTCAACATCAAATCCTGCATCGGTCATTCCTTGTGCAAATGGAATGGATATCATGGCAGTATATCCCTTCTCCATATTTGGACTGCCATTGATCACAAGTGCCTTACTCATCGAATCCCCTTAAGTTTTCGATCCCATAAACAGTGGTCTTACAAAATTAACCTATATTATGTTCTCTGAAGTATAAATAAATGGTGTTGTTTTTTCATCATTCTTGGACCATGTTATTGGTTAGGCATTCCCCAGAAACAATGTTTAGTATATTTATATGCATGGGGAGGAAAATTAATCTTTGCCAACATAGCCACATCAGAGGAAACATGCACTGATGCTGTGAAACCCCTAATCGTGCGCTATGACCTAGAAAATCCATTTATCAACAAGTATGGAATCTTTCCAAATATCCACCAATCACCCTAGCCCGGACCTTGAACGAATATCTCAGATCATACTGGAGTTCTTATCACCCCTAAAACACATTCTCAGTTACAAAATCTTTTTAAGTCCGATACCTGCCCTTTCCTAAAGGTGATACATTGACATCGACTGGGGCATCGAAACTGGACAAGCTCAAAAAGATATTTAGCAACGATAATTTTGTGAAGCATTGCGATATGGAACTGTTGGACGCATACGGAGGATACTCCAAGGTGAGGATGAAGCTGGGAGACCAGCACGCCAATTTCTTTGGGACCGTGCACGGCGGCGCGATATTCGGCCTGGCAGACACGGCGCTCGGGGCCGCCGCAAACGCATACGGCACCCTCTCGGTGGCCATAGGCTGCAACATCCACTATATGAAGGCGGCAAGGACGGGGTGCCTGACCGCGATCGCGGAGGAGGTGTCCCTCAATCACAACATTGCAACATACACTGTCACAATCTACGATGATGAAGAGGACGTCGTCGCCATATTCCAAGGCATGGTATACCGCAAGAGGCAGGACATCCTGGAACTCAAGGCGTCATCCCAAGAGCCCTGCGCAATATGAGTTATGACTCATGACCGAGCACATACCTATCTCGCTCAAAAGGGAAAAAACAGATTTTTCCGGAGTTTATCTTTAAAAATCGGCAAGGTCCCCTCATCAAATTGAGAACGTATTTATACTATAAAGCACTATAATATACATTGGTGATGGAAATGAAAATCACCAAGCCTTTGGTTTTTATGATGATACTGATTTTGGTATCAAGTTCTGGATGTATTTTAGAAACCAACGGGGAACATGTTGCAGACGCCGATGGCGACGGTGTCGAGGATGAATACGATGAATGTCCCGACACCCCGGGCGACCCATCGAACAACGGATGCCCCTCGGAAACGACCACACTGCCCCCTTCCACAACCATCTTGGACACAGATGGCGACGGTGTCGAGGATGAATACGATGAATGTCCTGACACTCCCGGCGATCCCTCGAACAACGGTTGCCCGCAGGAGACCACCATTCCGTCTGATGACCTTCCGCCCGTGCCCTTCATCACCAGCCCATCGAACAGCTGGGTGTTGCACGGAAATTCATGGAACATCACGGCCGTTTCCGAAGAAGAGATAAGGCTGGTCGCGGTCGACCTGAACCTGGCGGGTGACATAGTTTCCACGGTGTTCGAATATTCGTCAAGCGGCGAGCAGTGGACGCTTATCGGAGAGGATGATGATCCAAGCTTCGAGGGAGAATGGTTCGGCGAGGAAGGCGATGTGAGAAATGGCGAGGGTCTCGGAGGATGGAACGCCTGGTGGGACCTCTCAGGCCTGCCCGAGGGACAATACTATCTCCGAGCGACCATGAGGGACGAGGCTGGCCAGGAGGGAAGCTACATATCCGAGATATACTATGACCCCACCCCGCCTGTACCGGAGATACTGGCGCCTGCGTTCGGAGGCATGGTGGCAGGGATGATCCAATTCGTCGCCGCCACCTTGGACGATGACATATCCTACTACGAACTCGAGCTTTTCAACGGCTCCGGGAACACGGTCTCCCAAAGGAACATCGGGGACCAGTCCCAATACGATGTAGGCCCCAATGCCGACGGGTCAAATACCCTGGATGGCAAGAACAACTTCTGCGGTCCGACATCCGTCGCGAATGGGCTGTGGCGGCTTGCCGACAAGAACAGCGACCTCAAGAAGTTCGGCGGGAAGGAGCTCTCCCTCGAGGACATGGCAAAACTACTTGCCAAAAAAATGGCCCCGACGGTCCCGGGGGATGACGCGAACAAGACAAAGGGGCTCGAGGAAGTTCAAAAGAAGGGCGTGACCCCCGAACAGCTGCAAAGGGGCGTGCAGGACTACCTTACGGAGATAGGTCTCGGGTGCGAGAACGATGAGGGATACACCGTCAGGATCATCAGCAATCCCACATGGGAGGACTACCTGAGAGAACTCAAGTCCGGACAGTGCGTCATAGTTTTCATCATCCCGAAGGGAAAGACGTCTGGAGGACACTTCGTTACAGGAAAATCAGGAAACAACCAGGCGAACAGCGACAACTCGCACACCTTCGGCGTCACCGACCCCCAGAACGCATGGAACGCGACCGATAAATCGGGGACGTGGAAAAACGGCAACGAGGTCAGTTACGACGGCAAGGACCAATACGTGCATTCTCTCATAATCATATGCCCAAAGAGCTCGACAGACATCCCCCAGGACACGTTCGTGTCCATCGATCCCGCCGGCAGCAACAATATAGATTACTCTTCATCAGGGGGCTGGACCGTGGGATACAACACCAGGGAGGTGCATGATGGTTTCTTCCTCTTCAGGGCGAGCATGGTGGACGGGCAAGGGAACACCGGAACAGACCTTGTCTCGATCTACGTGAACAACGACCTGCCCGCCCCGATGATTGTCTACCCAATTGAGGACGACATCGTCAACGGCACGGTCGCGATAGGTGCCGTTGACGCCTTGGGCTCAGAGGACATATCCACAACGGCCTTCGAGTTCCAGGACGGTGGTGGTTGGCAGGCGATAACCATAGATGAGGACGGTTCGGACGGATGGGGCGCAGAGTGGGACACTACAAACGTCCCGGACGGGACATATCTCCTGAAGGCCACGATGACGGACTACGGTGGCGGCGGGGGTGTCGATTGGGTAGAGGTGCGTGTCATCAACGGGCTTGACGACACGGACCCGATCGTGGAGATCACGAGCCCTGAGAACAACGTGGAAGTGTCCACGCCCCACATCGATGTCATCTTCTTTGCATCCGACTACGGCTCCGGCATATCGCGTATAGACTATACGCTTGAATGGCTCGGCGGCTCAATGAACGACAGCGGTTATTACGACCCGTCCAGCACATACGTATCGATCACCCTTGAGATATTCAGCCTGCGGGAGGGATGGAACAGGGTGACGGTGGGGGCAGAGGACGCTGCGGGGAACTATGGGAGCGCCAGCGTCGACATATACTATGTGCCGGCAGGGGACGCCACGCCGCCGGTCACGACCAAGGAGGTCGGGCAACCGAACGCGGATGACGGTTTTGAGATCACCCCATACACCCCCATATGGCTCCATGCGACCGACGAGCAGTCCGGGGTGGCCCACATCTACTACGAGATCGCATGGGACAACGACGGAGACGGCGTCTGGGACGAGATATTCCAGGAAATGGTGTTGGCTGACACGGTGGAGATACACACCCAGGACTGGGGCATCCTGCATGGCACCATAGAGCTAAGATGGTATGCGGTCGATAACGCCGAGAACATGGAACAGACGCATTACCAGCAGCACAATGTGGCGGCCGAAGTTGACGGGCAGTTTGAATATAATGGGCACTTGCTTCTTTTCCCTTTTTTTATTTTATAATGGACCTTAACTTCATGATAGCCTCGACCGTGCTGCTTTCTGTAGTTTCGGCCGATGGCGTGTATTTCAGTTCCAATATGTGATATATCTCATCCCACTTCATCAGCAAAAAACCAAATGCAATCAGGAACACGCCGACCGTTATGGGAGGGGATGCCTTTATTTCGAATATGCCCGCCTTAATCTGAGAGGTAACTTCCTTCAATTCTTCTTTATCATTTTCTTGTTGACTTGCAACGCTTTCATTTTCCTTCTTTTTATTCTGTATGTCTATCTCGCCTAAAATATAAACCAGAAACAGAAATAGTAATTCATTAGGAATTTTTATTTTATCTATGTAGTAATTTTTTCCTGATTCATTGATTTTGCACGTTAATTTTGCAATACTCATTGTATCTGTATCTAATTTTGCTAATAAATTGTATATATCCTCTAATTCATCTTTTGTAGGATAATATTCTTTTTTCTTATCTATATAATTCGACAAAAGGGTATCCATAATGTTGTTTATGGTTTCTTGGTCTATCAATGCTAGTTTCGTTTTTTCTATAATATTTTTTATCGCAGGTAAATATGAGTCAAAAATGGATATGTTAGGAGGGGAAATCGAGGTAGATCTCTTAGCACCCTTATTTTGTGAACTTTTTAGTTTATCACATGATGAAATAATTATCTCTCTAGACAATATAGTTAATTCTTTATCATTATTTATGATTTCCTTATTATTCGTTATTTTTTTGTTTGATTCTTCTATTTGTGTATTAAGCCTGTTTACCTTATCCGCCAAAAACTGTTTGGGTAACTCAGAAAGCAGTCTTGATCCTATTATCAGGATAAAAAAGCCAGTGAAAATAAAAATGTAGCTCATGGCAAGTATACTGTCAATATCTAACTGTATTAACAATGTTAGATATACTATCAATATTGTTATAAACAGGTAAATATATGCGACTATAATCCGCCATTTAATATCTAGATTATTTTTAAGTATGAATAAAAAACCAAAAAATAGTGAGATATAACTCAATGATAACAGCAATGTTATTTTATAATGACATATTAGTAGAAACATTATAATGAATACTACAGGAAAAAATAACAATTCTATATTCTTTTTCGTTACAATAATACAAAATGGTTTTTCTTCCACCTTTTTAAATAAGTTTTATCATTAAAATCGATAATGCCGAATTTCATTCTTCTAAATATTAAAAAATACAATCAAAAATTGAGAAAAAATATTATAAATTATATATTTTTATAAATAAATACATAATATAGATTAAAATAAAGAATAAATAAAAATAAATGTATAATAATGATTTTATTTCAAATAAATACTATATTCATTAGTAGGGATGATTATTTCCTGTCTCCCAAAAAATATCGGTTTAAAGAGTATCATACTTACAACTAAGCGTCCATCGCCGTTGCATCAATTGCTTTGTTTCAAGCCGTGAGTGGGGTGAGCCCGTGTTCCGCCTCGAAGTCCCCGACAGGCGTGTGTATCGTGACAAAACAAATGCCCAGTGCCATGTCATAGTTCGTTATGTCGTCGAAGGGCACCTGGATGCCGCCACTGTAGAGTATGTTCCCGTCCTTCCAACTGTCTATGGTGCCGGTCCCGGAATACGCGACCCTGTCCTTTACGACCTGAAAGCTGTCGTTGAGCCTGGTTGTGTAGAGCTTTATATCCACCGTCAGCTCGGCATCGCTCCACCTGACGCTCACGTTCTCAGCATCCTTCAGATCGGGATATATGACTATCCCGTCGTTTTCCGCATCGGCATCCCAGTTCTTGACCAAAACGAACACAGTGGCGTGCGTAACGGTGTCGAACTGCTCTATGTCCACTTCATCAGGCACCGCCGTATCCCCGCTCTCGCCACCGACGCAGCCGCATAGGAAGATGAGGACCACCAACCACATCCCCAGCATGATCAATCTTCTCATGTGAATATAGTATATGCATAACTTGTATATACGCCTATCCAAAATAAGGCCCTCTCCGAGGGGTGAGCAAGGCAAAGGGACGCCTGGCAATCCCCAAGGACCTTCTTTTATCGTGAGATCATCTTTAGGAGTTTCTTGTACTACGGGCTGTAGGAAAAAAGGGGGTTCTCCCCCAAAAAGTGTTAATATGTATGAATTATCTCCAAAACATTTATATATCATAGTAGTATACATACATCCATTAATATTGTGATATAGTAAATGATTGTCCATATAAATTAATAATTAATGGACATACATTTACTATAATCCTATATTAATACCCAAATAAAAAATACATGAACAAGTAAAAAGGGGCATTGAAATGGAAAATAATGATACATCCATGAAAGATATGTCGATCAGGGCATATGACCACGCAGTGAACAACGGCATATACAACAAGATAGTCGAAGGGGAAGTGGACGTCTCCCAGACTTTGGAGTACTTCAACGTCAAGAGTTACGCCACCCCGTGCGAAGCTGTCAAGAGAAGGTATGAAATGATCGTTAACAATACAAACTGCAACAAAAACATCATGGAGTTCATTCACCAGTTCGCGATATACTACGCATTCCTCGACCTATTCAAAGGCATTCTGGACCTGGCCTGCATCAGATATGACCCGGAGAAGGAAAAGGCGATTTTTCACATCCTGGCGATACCCCTAAGGGAAATGGAATGCCAATGCTGAAGATCCAAGATAGATCTTAGTTTCCTCCTAAAGATGACCATCATATTCCCATGGTCCGGCCCCTCCCTTGAAAGGGATGGGGCCACTTAAAATCCTTTAATATTGAGTTAAAAGGAAAATATTTAAATTTTTTAACGTAATATATACTTATATATTATAAAATCTGTATGATATTTTCTCTGGAGGGTGTGGATAATGGGTTTTTTTGATGAATTGAAAGATAAGGCAAGCGATATTACGACCAAGACCAAGGAAATAACTCATCGCGACATAAAGCCGGAGTTTGTGGACCGTTACCATGAGCTCAACAATGAGAAGAATCTTCTGGATACGTACATCAACAGGACGGACAAGCTGCTTGCCGAGGATCCTTCCAACACCACGATACAGAATCTGGCCGAGCAACACAAGTCGAGATATGTCGTGGTGAACGAGGAGCTGGATGTTATCCGTGAGAAGGCCGCCACGCTCAAAGAGCGCATAACCGAGGAGAAGAAGGTATTGGAGACCGAGATGTCGGTGGAGCACAGCGCCCTGCAGGACATAGAGATGGCGTACAGTAAGGGAATACTGTCCGAAGAGAACTACAAGGTAAATCAGAGACAGGTCAATTCCAAGATAAGAAACTTCGAGAGGAAGATCGAAAAGATCGAGAAGACACTGTCATACCTTTTCGACATAAAATAGCGTTTCCGACACGCGGCATCCCTTCCGTTGAAACGGAAACTATATAATCCATATATTTTATTGCCTAATCATGATCAAGGCGGTCTTTTTTGACTACGGGGGCACGTTGTTCGACTATTGCCCCTCAAACTACCAGCTCCTGGGCTCTGTTGCCAGGAAGTACGGAATCGACATGCCGGACACGGACCCCATGCTCTCTGTGGCGTTCCAGAGGCAGGAGGAGCGTATGATGGAGCTGTTCCGCACCCGCGGCAAACCCAAGTTCTCCCTTCTGAAAGAGGAAGACTGGATAACATTGGACCTGATACTCCTGGACGCCGTGGGGGTGAAGGACCCCGGAGCGCTGGGGGACCTCGTCGACAAGTTCGAAAAGCGCGAGTTCGACTTCAAGATATATCCTGAATCGATAGAGGTCATAGAATATCTGAAGGGCCGCGGATTCGGGCTTGGCATAATAACAAATCTATGTGGCCCCGCCAGGATAGTGGAAAGGTACGAGCAATTGAGGGAGCATGGCATCTTGGAGCTCTTCGATGTCGTCACGATGTCGGGTGAGATAGAGGCATCAAAGCCGGACCCTGAGATATTCCTGAGATCCTTGGAAAAACTGGATGGGATAGCGCCGGAGGAGGTGCTGTTCGTGGGGGACTCGTACTTCTTCGATGTCCTTGGTTCCAAGAAGGTGGGCATGGTGCCGGTTTTGTTGGACCCGAACCTTGGAACTGACCATGACTGCCTTAAGATAGCTTCCTTCAAGGACCTGATACCCATCCTAGGAGGCATCAATGGCGAGGATTATCGTCTCTAAGACACGGAAGCGGCCGTTGGCAGCCACGCCCCTGCAATAAAAATATATTCATGTCCGGGAGATAATACCATGATGACAGGACTGGGTCCAGAACTTATCAAACATATAGAGAGGGAAGGCTGGCAAGGGAAGACGATAGACATATCGCATGCAAAGGACCTCAGGTCAGAGATCCTCGGCCAGCATAGGAGGGGCGACATAGAGGAGAACTTCTACAACTACCTCAATCAGTGCCTGAACTATAACGTCCCGGAGGGCGACCCGCCCTTAAGGTCCATCATAGCGATAGCGTATCCACAGCCCATCATCGACGTGTCGTTCGAGATCGATGACGGCACGTTCACAGCGCTCCTGCCCCCCACGTACAATTATCGCAAGGACGAGAAGGTCATCAACAGCGTGAGAGGGATCCTGCAGGCGGAAGGGTATAGGGTGGAAGGCTCGAGACTGCCAAAGAAGGCGCTGGCGGTCCACAGCGGATTGGCGGAGTACGGCAAGAACAACATCGCGTACATAGAGGGCTTCGGCAGCTTCCACAGACTGGTGGCGCTGTACTCCGACATGCCATGCGAGAGCGACAACTGGTCGGAGCCAAGGATGGCAAGCGAATGCGAGGGCTGCGAGATCTGCACAGACGCCTGCCCCACAGGCGCCATAGACCCGGAAAGATTCATCATCCGCGCGGAGAGATGTCTCACATTCTTCAACGAGGGGATCGAAAGCATTCCCGACTGGATAGAGGGCTCGTGGCACAACGCCCTTTTGGGATGTCTCAGGTGCCAGATGCCATGCCCCATGAATCGGGACCGCATCAGGGAAAGGGAGAACGTCAGCTTCGACCGAGATGAGACCAGGATGATACTGGGCGGCGCAGACCCCTCAGAACTGAACGTGGAGACTGTCGACAAGCTCGGCATGCTGGGCATGGAAGGGGATGTGCAGCTGATGTCAAGGAATCTCAGATTGCTGATGGAAAGAGATTGATCACGGCTCCCACTTCTCGACAAAGGATTTTGCAAGCTTCCTGGTCTTAGGGCTCTTGCAATCGAACTGTCTTTTCACAAAATCCATTATCTCGTCTTTTCTTCCGGATCCGGCATATATCTCATCGAAGGTCTCGATGGCGTATGCCTTTATCAGGTCCCTGTGCTTGTGCGTGGAGCGTTCAAGGGCCAGGAGGCGGTCTACGATCCTTTCCTCGAGCGAAGGTAGGGCCTTGATTATCATGGCGGAATTGCCCGCCACATGGCCCGCGACGATGATGCTGTCATCCAAAAGGTCATAATACTTGTTCAATATGCCCTGGAATCTGCCTTCCGTGTCGGAGGATGCGAGATCGGCCAGAAGCCCGACGGCTATCAGCCTCCTGTACGCGTTGTCGCTGTCCAGAAGGCCTGCTATGAAGTCCCAGCGCCCGTATAGGACGTCTCCCCGCTCACCGCTGACCAAGAGAAGGGCGTTGTAGCTGGCAGAGCGGACCTCATCCTTCTTTGAGAGAAGACCCTCCAGCAGGTCCCCGAGGGCATTTGGGTCGCTGATAGCCTCTTTGGCCAGTTCCTCTATGTCCATGTTCGTCATCGATATCATCCCCAGAATCCCTCAGATCTTCTCCATCAGGTAGATGATGGAGCCGAGGGAGGATATGTCGTCCATCGCCATCTGCACCTCGTCCTCATCCTTCTTGAGCTGCCGGGAGAGGCGCGGGTCGTCATATGGCCTGGCAGAGGTGCTGGCGATGAGGTCCTTGAGTGGTATGACATATGAGTTCAGCCACTCCTCCTTCGATATCTCGTTCAGGGACACGAGCTCGTAGAGGTTCTCGAGTATGATCTCGAGCCTCCTCTCCTTCTCAAGGGCGTCCGTATGCACTATCAGGTGCCCGCCATGCCGTATTATGGTGCCCCACTCGTACAAAGCCCTGTCGAATCCTATGAACTGGACGGAACCCTCCGATATTATCATGTCAAAGTACTCCGGAGGGTACGTTATGTCCCTCATGTCCATGTGAAGTATGTCGATCCTGTCCTCAAGGCCCCTCTCGGCGGTGTTCTTCTGCAGGATGTCCAGGCTCGGCCTGTCTATGTCGATGCATATCATCCTGGAATCGCACTTTTCCGCCAAAGCCAGCGGCGTCACCCCTGTCCCGGAGCCTATGTCCATGACTTTCTTGAGCCCGTTGAGGGGTATCATGTCGATCAGCGAGAATAAGTGGCTGTTTATGGAACTCCGTATCCTGTCCTTCTCGGCCATGTAACGTTCAAAGTCTTCCATGCTTATTCAGTACTCGTCAAATAATATAATCTTAATCCAAAATACTCGAACATGATAATATCTGGGAGGAAAAGTCTTTATTGTTCATCCAAGGTAAAGGGACCCATGGACGAGAGGGCAAGGCACAGAGGAAACATCAGGCCGGGCACGAAGGTGACGATATGCCTCAACGAGGACAGGTCGAAGTTCGTTGACGGCGAGGTAATACAACTGCTCACCAGGAGCGCTTTCCATCCCCACGGCATCAAGGTAAGGCTGACCGACGGCAGGGTGGGAAGGGTAAAGGAGATACTTGTATAAAAAAAGAGAAGGGATCAGGATTCGAACCCTATCCCATACTCTGTAAGTGAATACTTTAGCATGACGTCCTGGATCGATCCCAGCATCGGTACGCCGATCTTCACGGTCTTACCGTTCTCGTAGCTGTCCTTGATGAAGTCGACGAAACCTTCCCAGTCGTCATATTCCGCATCGATCGGCGCGACCACGCCGGAACCCTCTGTCATGAGGGGGCATATGATCTTCACGGGCGCGCCCTGGTCCCTGAAGAGTATGACGGGCGGAGCTCCTGCAAGCCCGAAGTCCACGTTGCCCTGGCTGAGGGACGTCATCTGTGCCGAACCGCCGTTGAACCCGATTGTCTTGATGTTCGCGACCACGGTGCCGTTCACAATGAGCCTGTATGTCCCTTGCGGGCCGATCTGCACCGGTTCGAAGTAGACATTGTACTCGTCCCTGAAGTATTCCCACTCATAGGCTGCAACGAAGAGCGCAGTGTCATGGTCGTCTGCTATCAGATAACCGAGATTCACGTCTATGACCCCATCGACATCGGGTGCGCTCGCGAGATAGTCCTGGCTCTCCAGGGCCGCGACAGCATCGTCGTAGAGCGTGTCATGGATCAGTATGTCCTCTATCTCGGCGTCCGTCTTGCCTACCAGGTCGGCGCTTATCATCTCTATCTCCTCAAGGGAGTTCACGAACGTGTATAGGCCCTCCTTCCATTCCTCAGTGGGCGTCGTGGTGAAGTTGATCGTCGGGAGCGAGGCCATCTCAACCTCAAGTGAGCTCACCACCACATCCCCGAACGTCAGGTCTTGGTTGTCAAATATCCACTTCGCGGCATCCTGTGCCGCGACCTCCGGATTCTCCTGGACGTATTCGCTGGACACTATGAAAAGCATCGTCAGGTACTTCGCGACATCATAATGGTCCTCCGCGAAGTCTTCGCTCACGTTTATGACACAGCACGGATGGTCCTGCCACTTCCCCTCGGGCGGAAGGTCCTTCGAATAGGATATCACCTTTCCGATCCCCGCCACCTCGGCGATGGCCACGTTCGGCTGCCAGGCGATGTAAGCGTCTATCAGGTCATTTGACAACGCAGAGGGCATGTTGCCGCATCCAGACATGTAGACAATCTCCACCACCGGGGTCGTGGAGTCGCCGTCGCTTATGCATCCGGATGAAAGTATGCCCAGGCACACGATCATTGCCAAAATAAGTTTCTTGTGCATAGATACACCCAATTGACTAGATACGTTGCTTCTTTATAAAATTATCTCTATTTATCTAATAATATTATATAATTAGGATACTATAAAAAATATATTATACTAAAAGATATATTTATTGTCATAAATTCTATGATCTAACCTTTTGAATCTGCATGCCATGCAAAGAGGGAATCCGTAATAATTTTAACTCAGTATTATAAATGAATCCTATGGACTCTGAAAAGAGGGAAAAGCTCATGGCCCTCATGAACAACGACAACTTCTCACGCCTTTGCAATATGAGCGTTGTCGAGGTATCGGAAGGGTATTCAAAGGTCAGGATGGACCTTAACGACAGTCATAAGAACTTTTTTGGGACCGTGCACGGAGGGGCAATATTCAGCCTCGCGGATATGGCCCTAGGCGCGGCGTCAAACTCGCATGGCAAGCTCTCCATGGCCATAAACTGCAGCATACACTACACCAAGGCCGCAATCGAGGGAACTCTCATAGCCGAGGCAAAGGAGGTCGCTATAAATCCCAGGATAGCATCGTACAACATCAAGATATACGACGACCTGGGCGACGTGGTCGCATCGTTCCAGGGAATGGTCTACAGAAAACGAAATGACATCGTCTGAACCGGCCCTGAAAAGGGCGGTCATGGTGTCAACGACATCCGCCATGCTATTCGGTCATGTCCTCCCAGAGGCCGAAGGTGTTGCCCTCCGTGTCCTGGCATGTCGCCATGTGGCCCCATCCGGGAACGGCCTGCTTCGGGACGATGATCTTCCCCCCAGCATCCTCGATCCTTTTGATGTATTCGTCGATGCCCTTGACGCCGATGAAGTTGGTCATCTGCTGTCCTAGCGCGCCCCTCTTGCCCATGCCCCCCTTCAGGGCGCCCTCGCTGTCCCCCTGGGTGATGAAGTAGTAGTCCATCGAGAGCTTCTCGAACCTCCATCCGAATATCTCGGAATAGAACTTCGCGGCCCTCTCAAGGTCTTCCGCGGGAAGATCGAAGTGAACGAACTCTGACATGCTTGATAATGGTGATTCCAGATATTTATCCCTTCCTGCCACGAAGGCGCTTTCAGAATGGAATGATGGACATATGTGAAGAAATGAAGATGAACAAGAGCGGCATGACGATTTGTGAATACCTAAAGATTATATAACTGTCCTTCCACTTATACATGTGGACGAAGAGAAGAATCTTCAAAAGGAGATCAAGGAGCTCAATGAGAGGATAGCGGAACTTGAGGACCAGATCTCGAGACTTGTCAAGCCGGTCCAGGAAATGCAGAACAACACAAGGAACTACTTCAAGCTGCTTGACATAGCCCTTCGGCACGGCAGGGTCTCCCCCGATCTCCTGATACCGGAGATAAAGGACCCCATATCCAAGGACATAGTCTGTGTGCTCGTTGACAAGGGTTACCAGAACGTTTCCCAGATAACAGAAGGCGTCAAGTCCAGAAGGGGAAGCTCTTCCAGGAGGATAGTGAGGGAAAAGCTGAAGCTTCTGGAGGGGATGGACATCGTCGTCAGGAGCGATGAGAAGAAGATCGCGACCTACTACATCTCGAACGATGTGCTCAGAAAGTGGTCACAAATTCTCGGCATTTCTATATAGCGTGTTCACCATATACATATCAAAACACAAAGGAGGAGAAAACAATGCATGACCATAATGATATGCCAGACCCGGAGAAGATAAAGGAGATATTGGAGATAGTATCAGACAGGGTGCCCGGCATGCTGAAGGAGCTCTCCGAGGT